>Ga0182021_10005515_pt1 | contig 14991 bp, 9 predicted proteins | sample 612E3MmetaG_FD_120493 | JGI IMG/M metagenome (GOLD analysis project Ga0182021, IMG submission 120493) | Permafrost microbial communities from Stordalen Mire, Sweden - 612E3M metaG (Illumina Assembly) | ecosystem: Environmental > Terrestrial > Soil > Wetlands > Permafrost | place: Sweden... | reverse complement strand
TATTCGCAGGGAAGAGGTTATTTCGTACACTAATCAGGCATTTCTGGATATCTTCGGTTATAAAAATGCCGAGGAAAGTATACTGCACCCGCCGCAGGAATATTACTCACCTGAATCGTATGCCGAGTTTATACAGCGCAGGGATGCAATCGCGCGAGGCGAGACGGCTTCCAGCAAGTTAGAAGTGGATATTATCCGCAAGGACGGCACCATCCGGCATGTACAGATATTCGGTCATACAGTGCTCTGGGACGGTAAGCAACAAGCCCAGACGCTTTATAACGACATCACCGAGTTGAAACAGGCACAGGCTGCACTGAAAGCATCGGAACAGAACTTCCGCAGTTTAATCAACAATTCATCGATGGGTATTCGTATCAGAGATACTGATGGGCAAACATTTTACGTCAATCAGGCATTTTTGAATATCTTTGGATATAAGAACATCAATGAAATTATTTCCAACCCGTTGCAAGACCATTACACACCTGAGGAGAAAGCCCGTTATCGTCTGCGCCAGGAAAAACGGTTACGCGGTGAACCGGTGCCAGATGACTTTCAAGTAGAAATTATGCGCAAAGACGGCACTAAACGGTATTTACAGGTTTTCCGTAAAGAAGTGTTCTGGAACGGCAAGCAGATGTTCCAACTCATCTATAATGACATCACCGAACTTAAACAGATGCAAGAGGCTTTGAAAGCATCGGAACAAAATTTCCATAATACTCTGGAAGGATCACTGGTGGGTATTCGAATCAGCGATACCGATGGGCGAACTTTATACGCCAATCAAGCCTTTCTGAAGATTTTTGGTTACGCAACAATGGATGAAGTTGGTTCAAATGCAAATCCGCTGCGGGACCATTACTCTCCCGAAGAGAACGTCCGTTATCGTCAGCGCCAGGAAAAACGATTACGCGGTGAACCGGTGCCTGAGGACTTTCAAGTAGAGATAATGCGCAAAGACGGCACTAAACGGTATTTACAGTGTTTCCGTAATGAAGTGTTGTGGAACGGCAAGCAGGCGCTCCAACTGGTCTATAATGATATCACAGAACGCAAACAAGCAGAGGAAGCGTTAAAAGCATCGGAACAGAACTTCCGCAACTTTTTAGACACTTCGTCGATGGGCATTCGCATCGCCGATGTAGAAGGACACATTTTATATTCGAATCAGGCATTTCTGGATATTTTTGGTTACGAAAATGTCGACGAAGTCAGTAAAAGCCCTCCACATGAACATTACACACCTCAATCGTATGTGGATTTTGTCATACGCAAGGAGAAAATAGCACGCGGTGAAACGGTCCCGGAAAAAGTAGAATTGGATATTGTCCGCAAAGACAATGCCATACGGCATTTACAGCTTTTCTACAAGGATGTATTCTGGGACGGCAAGCGGCAGTATCAAACTTACTATAATGATATCACCGAACGTCAGCAGATCGAAGACGCACTAAAAACTTCAGAGGGAAAGTACCGGGATTTATATGAGAACGCCCCTGCGGCTTATTTTTCTACAGGGACTGATGGTTTGATTAAGGATGCCAATAGAGCTGTCCAGTTTCTTCTAGGTTATTCAGTGGAAGAGCTGATTGGAAAATCGCGGTTTGAACTCTATGCACCGGAAAATCTTACCAAAGCAGAAATGTTGTTTCAGAAGCTCAAGAACGGTCTCCCCTTGAAAGATGAAGAGATGATTTATCTGCGAAAGGACGGCGGCAGGGTTAACGGCTTGTTCTCGGCAACTCCAATACTGGATAAAAATGGGCGTGTGACTGCCATCCGCAGTGTGATAAAAGATGTCACCGAACAAAAACAGGCGGCAAAGCAAAAGGAACTGTCTTTGCGAGTGCTGCAGGTACTCAATCAAACGGATGAAAAGAAAAAGCTGATTCACGACGTACTGGCAATGATCAAAGAAGATGGGCAATTTGAAGCAGCAGGTATTCGATTGCATCAGGACGGTGACTATCCTTATTATGAAACTAACGGGTTTTCTGACGAACATATCAGGACGGAAAACAGGTTGTGCGCCGTAAATGAGAAGGGTGAAGTGCTGCATGACAACCTGAATAACCCCATATTAGAATGCTTGTGCGGCAATATTATTCGCGGTCGATTTGACCCGTCGAAGCCATTTTTCACAGAAAACGGCAGTTTCTGGACGAATAGCACTACAGATTTATTAGCTACTGCAACCGAAGCAGACTTATTGGCGAAAACCCGTAACCGCTGTAATCGAGAAGGCTACGAATCAATGGCGCTGATACCGCTCAAAGCCGGTAAAGAGACTGTCGGTCTGTTGCAGATTAACGATACCCGGCGCAACTGCTTTAGCAGGGAACTTATTCTGAATTATGAAGAACTGGCTCAGAGCATCGGAATTGCGTTGGCACAAAAACAGGCAGAAGAAGCTTTAAAACTATCGGAACAGAACTTCCGCAACTCGATGGATAATTCAGCGGTCGCTATTCGTATCTCAGACAAAAACGAAAATAATTATTATGCGAATCAAACATTTCTGGATATCTTTGGTTATAAAAATGTTGATGAAATTCAAGCAACCCCGCCGCAGGCGTTTTACTCACCTCAAGCGCATGCCGACTGGGTTCTGCGTCATGATAAATTTTTGCGCGGGGAACCAATGCCGAAACAAATAGCGATTGACATCATTCGTAAAGACGGCACGGTGCGTAATTTGCAGGTTTCGATGATAGATGTGTTCTGGGACGGCCAACAGCGGTACCAGACTCTCTACAATGACGTTACGGAGTTAAAACAAGCCGAAGCAGCGCTCCATGAGAGTGAAAAAAATTATCAATCGATAGTAGAGAACACCCGTGATATTATTTTCACTCTCAATGCCAATGGAGAATATGTTTATGTATCACCCTCAATCACAACGACGCTGGGTTACAATACCGCCGATATTATCGGAAAGCCTTTCATTTCTCTGGTCCACCCTGATGATGTGGATATTATCACGGAAGAAATACGGCACAGCAACCTGCCCGGTTATCAAACCACAAATGAAAGGGAGTATCGGCTTCGTAATACCGCAGATGAGTGGCGCTGGGTCGCTTCCCGGGGCACCCGGGTGGTTGACTCAGACGGAAAATTCCTGCATTTCATCGGCATAATTAGAGACGTAACCGAGCGCAAGCAAATGGAAGAAGAACTCCACCAAAAGGTAAGAGAACTGGAAGAAGCTAACGAACGGCTTAAAGAACTTGACAAGATGAAGGACAATTTCCTATCTACCGTTTCTCATGAACTCCGCACTCCGCTGACTTCCATTAAGAGTTTCGCCGAGATTCTTCTCAACTATGATGAAGATAGAGCTACACAAAAAGAATTTCTAGGCATTATTAACGAAGAAAGCGAACGCCTCACCCGCTTGATCAATGATTTTCTGGATCTGGCTAGAATTCAGTCCGGGCGTGTCACATGGCACCCGGTTGCGATGCCGGTAAAACCGGTAATCGAGTCTACGGTTATCACTTTCCGTGGTCTGATTGAAAAGAGCAAGTTCCAATTCTCTGTCGAAATCGAACCTGATTTACCGAATGTTCTTTGCGATAAGGACCGCCTGACTCAGGTGGTGACCAATCTGCTGGGTAACGCCATTAAGTTTACTCCCGATAACGGCAGGATCGGTATAAAAGCACAGTTATTCAAGAGTGACGGTTCTCTGGAGAAACCCGATATGGTCAGGATTAGTTTCACTGACAGCGGTATCGGCATTGCGCCGGAACATCACCTAAGTATTTTTGAGAAGTTCGGTAAGGTGGGTGATGTGTTGAAAGACCGTCCCAAGGGTACAGGACTTGGTTTGCCGATCTGCAAGGAAATCGTTGAGCGCTGCGGCGGTAAGATCTGGGTGGAAAGCAAGCTGGGAGAAGGAAGTACCTTCTATTTTACCCTGCCAATAGCGCCGAATCAGATTATCCCCAAGCAAGATCTGGAGTTCAAGCCCGGAGATACTGCTGTTCAGAAAGGTAAAACCATCCTTGTCGTGGATGATGAAGCCAATATTCGACGTTTCATCCAGCACGAACTGGTGAGCCGCGGTTATAAGGTGATCGAAGCGTCCGGGGGAAAAGAAGCGATCACTTTTGCGAGGCAATACCACCCTGACCTGATTACACTGGACATTGTTATGCCTGATCTGGATGGATTTGATGTCACGACGGTACTGAAGAACGACCCGGAGGCCAAGAATATCCCTATTCTGATTGTTTCTGTGGTGGAGGATCAAGAAAAAGCGTATCGGTTGGGCGCCAACGACTACATTACCAAGCCATTGAAAATGGAAACATTAATGGAGACGGTGAATCGTTTACTCAGTGGCTCGCAAAAAACAATCCTCGTAGTCGATGACGACAAAAATCTGGTGAAATCCCTCGAATTCGAACTGCATAAGCACGGTTTTACTACTTATACGGCTTATGATGGCAAGTCCGCTTTGAAAGCTGTCGAAAGTAATCGTCCTGATCTTATTTTACTGGATATTAAAATGCCCGAAATGGATGGTTATGATGTCATCAAAGCATTGAAAAACAAGCAAGAAACAGCCGGTATCCATATCGTAGTGATGACGGGTGTGGAGATTGACGGTGCGCGCGTGAAGGCTTATTCAATTGGCGCGGATGAATTTATTGATAAAGGAGAAGGGTTCAGCCGCCTGTTCAAAGCGGTAGATCAGATTCTGAGCAATCATCCCGGGGGTTGAGATCCATCCCCTTTCTTTTCTTTGCCCGCCAGTAATTCTTTCACCTTATTGAGCAAGACCTGCCTATCGACCGGTTTAACATAGAATTCATTAGCGCCCATCCTGGATGCTGTCTGTTTATCACTTTCCTGCCCCTTGGCCGAGAGCATTAGAATCGGAAGACCGGCGGTGGCAGGGTCAGAACGTAAGCGATGACAGATTTCAAAGCCGTCAAGACCGGGCAGCATTACATCCGAAATTAAAAGATCAGGGCTTTCTTCTTTGGCTTTCCGCAAACCCACCAAACCGTTTGAGGCAAGCACAACCTGGTAGCCTTCTTTTTCAAGAATGAAACTCAGGTACCTCTGGAAGCTGGGGTCGTCTTCAATAACGAGAATCTTCTGGCTGATAGCAACTGCCCTCACATTTTTTCGCCGGTGACAGGAAATTGTTAACTAATTATAGACATAGAAGCCGGTTTCGTCAATCATCATTATTTCATTCCATCTATTCGATTTTACGGCATGAACCGGATTTACAGATCTATGACAGGACCGGATATCTTGCCGTAAAATGGTAATGCCGTAAAATGACAATGGTACATAGAAACGGTTTGTGTTATCATCATAGCAAAGTTATCAGCAGATCAATCTTATGGGGAAACGGGTTGTAAACAAAGTACCAACAGTTGTTTACATAAGCTTGACAATCGTAGAAACACAGAATAAACTGAGCATATTTAATATATGTCTATTTGAATGAATAAATAAGCTATTCGTGATTCCGGGGCAGGTGAGAATGAACGAAGGGCATTGGGAATGTTGTTAGCATGAGGTCTGTGTGACAGTTATTTCCGATGCCTTTTTAGTATCGGTAATGCCGGATTTCAGGCAGATGGTATTGAATGGAGTAACCGATGAACACACCTCACGAGACTATTTTAATTGCAGATGACGAAAAGATCGTCAGGCAACTGCTTATACATAGTTTGTCAGCTGCCGGCTATACTTGCATTGAAGCGAGTAATGCCGACGAAGCTCTTGAGCAACTCAAAAAGTATGAGGTCAGTATTGCCCTGCTGGATATAAAGATGCCGAAAAAGTCGGGAATAGAGCTGTTAAGCGAAGTGATGGCCGGTTATCCTGATATTGCGGTGATTATGATTTCGGCGGTATCAAACAGTGAAACTGCAATTGCGTGTATGAGACAGGGAGCCTTTGACTATATTATCAAGCCCTTCAATCCGCCTGAAATTGTATTAAGAGTAGAGTATGCTCTTGAGAAAAGGAAACTCAGACTCGACAACAAAGTGTATCAACTGAATCTTGAACAGAAGGTAGAAGAACAGACGGGGAAACTCCGCGCCTCAGAAGAGAATTTCCGGAACTCGCTGGATAATTCACCTTTAGGGATTCGCATCGTCGATGAGGACGGCCAAACCCTTTATGCGAACCGTGCTTTTTTAAATATATACGGCTATTCCAGTATCGCAGCGTTGGATGCTGTACCTTACAAGGCACGACATACTCCAGAATCATATGCCGCTCATCTCGAAAGAATCCTCAAGAGAAGTCGGGGAGAATCTGTTGTATCACCTTATGAAATTAACGTTGTGCGCCGGAATGGCGAAATCCGCCGGCTTGCGGTTAACCGCGGTGAAGTGCTCTGGAACGGAGAAAAACAATATCAAATGTTGTATGAAGACATCACCGAACGAAAGCAGGCAGAAGAAGAACTTCAAAAAGCGGCTAACCTGGAATCGATTATCACCCTTGCCGGCGGCATTGCCCACGATTTTAACAACCTGTTAACAGGGATATTAGGTAATATTACCCTGGCAGATCGATATACAGAAAAAAACAGCAAAGCCCACAATATGCTTATTGAAGCGGAAAAAGCCTCCCTCAGGGCTAAAGATTTGACCCAGCAATTACTGACCTTTTCCAGAGGCGGAACCCCGATCAAGAAACCGACTTCTATCCGCGAACTGTTAAGAGAATCGACAAAATTTGCTCTCAGCGGATCAAATGTCAGGTGTGAATTCTTCTTGCCTAATGACCTTTGGGCGGCAGAAATCGATGAGGCACAAATTAGTCGGGTGATCAATAATGTGGTTATCAATGCCGACCAGGCTATGCCTCAGGGAGGATTGATCAGTATCAGCGCCGCGAATTTAGTCGTCAGCAAGGCGGATTACCCGCCGCTGCCCGAAGGAAAATACCTAAAGATCACGATCAAAGATACGGGGGTCGGTATTTCTAAAGAGTACCTTGCTAAGATATTTGAGCCCTATTTTACCACTAAAAAAAAGGGAAGCGGGTTGGGATTGGCAACTTCATATTCCATCGTGAAAAAGCACGATGGTTATATCACTGTGGAATCCAAATTTGGGGTAGGCACGACGGTATACATCTATCTCCCGGCTACCAGCGAACCCGTTCAGGTTTCGATAGAAACAGAAAACGGAGAGGATATTGGCAGTCGAGGATATATTTTAGTAATGGATGATGAGGAGATGATCAGAGACCTGCTGCATAATAGTTTGTCTGAGGCAGGATACAAGGTTGAAACCGCGGCAGATGGCAGCGAAGCGGTCGAAAAATACGCAGAACGTCAGAAGTCAGGAGAGTGTTTTGATGCAGTGATACTGGATCTGACGATTCCCGGGGGGATGGGAGGTGAAGAAACAATAAAGAAATTACTGGAAATCAACCCGAAAGTGAAGGCCATTGTGTCCAGCGGGTACGCCAATGATGCGGTAATCGCAAATTTCAAGAAATATGGTTTCAGCGGAATTGTAACCAAGCCTTACAATATCACTGCGCTGGAGAAGACATTAAGAGATGTAATGTATCCGCCGGTATCCGCGAAAATAAGTCAGAATGATCATAAGCCACTAAAGAACTCCGGTACAGGAAAGACAAAAATTTTAATAATGGATGATACTCAAGTAGTGCTTAATGCCCTCGGTGAATACTTGCCTGACCTGGGATATGAAGTTGAATTTGCGAAAAACGGCGATGATGCGATATCGGTATACAGGAAAGCGCTAAATTCAGGGCATTTATTCGATGTTGTCCTGATGGATTTACATGTCGCTCATGGGTTAGGTGGCGAAGGTACAATACAAAGACTAATTGAAGAGGATCCCGATGTCCGGGTTATTGTCACCAGCGGTTATCCCGCTGAGGCGGCCATGATAACGCCGCAGAAATTTGGTTTCAAGGCTGCGATAACAAAGCCGTATAGAATCGAAGAACTGGGTGAAATCATACAGAAAGTGCTGCAAGGAGAAAATTAATGAATAAGGTGAGATAATGACATTCAACGCGTAATCTTAGCTTTTATTAGCGGTAAAACGATTCGGGAGAAAGCAATGACGAGGAAAAAGAAGCTTGATAGCGGTATTACGAAGGAACTCCCGGCGCGGAGACAGCACGCCGCTGAATTGGAAGGACTTGAAGTTGAGTACCGGCAGAGAACAAAAATGCTGTTGAAGGTCGATGAGGAAGAAAGAAGAAGCATCGCACATGAGGTCCATGACGATCTATGCCAGCCGCTGACTGCGCTTAAAATTATCCTTTCCGGAATGAAAAGAAGAATTCCCAAAGACGAAGGGCCATTACTGGAAAAGGTAGAACAGCTATTAGAATTGACCGATACAACAACTGAAACCGCCAGGCGAATATCCGTAGAATTAAGGCCGGGCGTATTGGATGATCTGGGGCTCATTGCCGCAATTGAATGGCAAACAAAGTATTTTGCGGAAAATACCGGGATCGCATGTGAACTGGACATCGCACCTGTGCAAATTACTCTCGACGGGCAATTGTCTACCGCTATTTTCCGTATCTTGCGGAAAATACTGGCGAATATTCAAGAGCAAGCGACCGCAACTATAGTCAGGGTAAGTTTAACAGTAAGAGCCGGCAAGCTGAAACTAAAAGTCACGGATAATGGCATCTGGACTTCAGGTGAAGAGTTCACGAATCAACTTCCGTTCAAGCTAATGGAGATAGGTGAGCGCGCTTATCTTTTCGGGAGCGAGGTCAAGAGCAAAAGAAATCCGGATAGGGGAATTACAGTGACTTTGACGATTCCACTGATACCAAAGGAGGCAATCTATGATAAAGCTGCTTATTGCTGACGACCATGCTATTGTTCGCCAGGGACTAAGACAGATTCTGGCAGATGTCCCCGACATCGTGATAGAAGATGAAGCAAGCAACGGAAAAGAAACACTTTTCCATGCATTGAACAAGGACTACGATATCCTGTTATTGGATATATCCATGCCCGATAGTAACGGACTAGATATCCTGAATGAATTAAGAAGTAAAAAACCTGATCTCAAGGTTTTGATATTAAGCATGCATCCGGAAGAACAGTATGCCATACGGGCGCTAAAGGCCGGCGCCTCCGGGTATTTGAATAAAGATACTTTGCCCGATGAATTGTTAACCGCGATCAGGAAAGTAGTACTTGGCCGGAAATATGTCAGTGCTTCTCTGGCGGAGAAATTGGCTTTTAATTTGGATACCGGAGCCGAAGGGGCGCTTCAAGATACGTTGTCTAACCGTGAATATGAAGTAATGCTGAAGATCGCCTCAGGCAAGAAGGCAACGGAAATTGCAGACGAGCTCTATCTGAGCGCCAAAACCATCAGCACGTATCGGTCTCGTATTCTGCGAAAAATGAAAATGAAGAATAATACGGAATTAGTCCGTTATGTTTTGGAAAATAAATTGCTGGATTAACCCCGCCCGATTGTTGAATTCGGATATCAGGGAAAACGGTTCTGGCTGCTTACCCTCCTTTATTATTCACCAGGACAATGGACATCTAGAGTCTGTATTCGTATTACCGGCAATACTTTATTTATACTTATTGGCCTTTTTCCTGCAGTCATCTGATGAGAAGGTATCTGCTGTCTTGAAACGAGGGTAATGGAGTTACTATATGATAAACAATGAATCTCAGCCTTTTAAGAACCATCTTGTAGTCTTTTCCTGACACTAAAGTGACTTTAAATCCTACAAGGATATCAGAATCGTCTGACTTGCTTTCAACTCCTCAGCTGGTACAATTGAATCAGATTTATCAATTCGGACAACAGTATATGAAAGCAATGAAACAACATAAAGAAAAACAAGTAGCTGTCAAAGATGTCGCTGACTATTGTCTTGTCAGTGGTATTACCGTGCGAAGATGGATAAAAGACGGCAAATTATCTGCATTAAAGCTGCCTAGCGGACATTACCGGATTACTACGGTCGGTTTCAGAGAATTCCTGAATCGATATCATATACCGATCAAGGGGGATATCTTTGAGTCCGATAATAGAAATTAGGAAATGTAAAAGATAGTTATTAGCTGCTGCGGTGTCTTTTGTTTTGGCTGAAGTAATCGATATAATCCTACAAAAGAACCGGTGATTGCTGCTTTGGCCGGGCAAGTATTCAGTATGAAAAAGAAGCCGATTCTAGTTATAGATGATGAGATTACTGTCGTCAGGTATGTAAGCACTTGTCTCCGGTATGAAGGTTATCAGGCTATTTCTGCCGCGGACGGTCAGGAAGGCTTGATTCTGGCGGAACGGGAGGATCCAATGCTGGTGATTCTCGATATTAAAATGCCCAAGATTGACGGCTTTGAGGTTTGCAGAAGACTTCGTGAGTGGACTCAGATACCAATTATCATGCTTAGCGCTGTCGGAGATGAAGCTAACAAGGTAAAATGTCTTGATCTGGGGGCGGATGACTACATTACCAAACCGTTTGCAAAAGAAGAGCTACTGGCCCGCGTCAGGGCAGTGCTTCGCCGCACCGAAACGTTTATTTCAACTTTTCCGGGCCCGCCTTTTATCAGTGATTACCTGAAGATCAGTTTTGCGGAAAGGCAGGTAATTGTTGCCGATAAAGAGGTTAAACTTACGCCCACGGAATACAACCTTTTACAGGAGTTCGTCTTGAATGCCGGAAAGGTGCTTACCTATTCTTACCTTTTAACGAAGGTCTGGGGTCCGGAGTATCTGGATGAGCACGAATACCTGCATGTTATTGTCGGTCGTTTGCGAAAGCGTCTGGAGCCGAATCCGATGAACCCGGTGTATATCATTACCGTACCGACGGTAGGTTATCAATTCAAATTTTCCGATAGCATGAACGGGCAACCAATAAAGGTAAGCTAACGAAGCAACAAACCTTTGACAGATAAAGGAGATAGAAAATATGAAATCAGATAAATTAAAAGCACACTTTGAGAAACAGGGCATGTTGTTCCAGCAGCAGCTAACAAAGGTAACTCAGCAAATGCTGGCCGCTTGCAATCAGACCAAACTAAAACATATTTAAAAACTATGTAAGTCGAGAATAAACCGGGCAGATTAAAGATGTAAATAATATAGTGAGTAATATTTGCCATTCGGGACCCCAAGGTAGATGAGAATGAACGAAGGGCACCGGGATTACTGTTCATATCAAGCTGGCAGAATGGTAACATCCGGTGCCTTTTTATTTTTGGTAAAGACAAAAATAAACAACAGATTTGGGGAATAGGTGTTAGGGCAGGCGGTAATTGTATTGAAAAAAACTAATGTAATGGAACAAAAAAATGTAACCGGTAAATTACGAACCAACGTCCGAAGTCCATTGCGTTATAGTATTGGTTTTAGATTCATCGGTTTTGTCATGCTGGCCGTAGCGATAGCGGGCGCCGGCGTCAGTTTAGTGGTATTGTCAACCAGTCGTGAACATTTACGGCAGCAGGCTCTGAACGATAACCTGAATCAGGCAAATTTAGCCGCAGCTTTTGCTTCCAACTATATTGAAGTTATTGAAGCACATGTTGAAGTATTTGCGAGACGGCCGGACGTGAGACAGGGGGTACTTAACGGCACACTGGAGGAGCTCCAAACAACCCTCGCCCAGTTCGTTCAAATCCAGGCACCCCTCAACGGGGTTGGCGTCTATGACACAAATGGAATTCAATTGACCTATAGTCTTGCCAACTCAGCCACAATCGGGCAATCATTCTCCGACCGCAACTGGTTTCAAGGAGTGATGGCTACAGGAAAATCTTATTTGGGCATACCGATATTATCCAAAGCAAACAATATTCCTGTTGAAACATACGCAGTACCCATTTTAGACGAACAAGGTCAAATTCGTGCCGTATTAAGCGCCGGGATCTCCTTACAGAAATTAAGTGATGCTCTGGTAAATATCGGATTTACTTCAGATACTGAGGGCCGATTAGTTGACCTTCGTGACGGCGGGTTGATAATCGCTGATAAGGATCCTTTACTTCTCTTAACTCAGGTAACGGGAAATAATCAGGCGATCAGTAGTTTAATGGCCGGTAACAGCGGGTCGCTTGAAATTACAGACAGTGCAGGGAAACAGGTTTTGACCGGATTTTCTCCGGTGGCCGGTTTACCATGGGGCATCATCGTTGTTACTCCAAGCAATACCGCTTTAGCAATAATCAATACCCTGACCCAAAGAGCCTCTATATATGCCGGACTGATAGTAATTTTGTCCGGTATTTTTGGCGTATTCCTGGTTCTGGGAATTATCCGCCCATTAAGTCGTCTGGTACAAGATACCAGAGAAATCGGCAACGGTAATATGGATGTGAAATTAGGACCTATGGGGAAAGATGAAATCGGCAATCTGTCCCGCTCGTTCGGCGAAATGGTGGTAAAACTGAAGACCACCATGGTATCCCGTGATGATCTGATAAAAGAAGTAGCAGAACGCAAACAAGCAGAAGAAGCGCTGATAGCCTCGGAAGCCCGTTACCGCCGGTTCTTCGAGGCTGCTAGAGACGGTATTTTGATACTTGATGTAGAAACGGGAACTGTAGTTGATGTTAACCCATTCATGGTCGAGTTGCTGGGTTTCTCCCGTGAAGAATTTTTAAATAAAAAAATTTGGGAACTGGGATTCTTTAAAGATATTATCGCCAATCAGAACCACTTTGAAGAATTGAAACGTAACAAATACGTAACTTATGAAAATATGCCACTGGAAACCGCCTCGGGGCAGAGGATACAGGTGGAGTTTGTGAGTTATTGTTATGAGGTGGGCAATCATCAGGTAATCCAGTGCAATATCCGTAATATTACAGAACGCAAACGTCTAGAACGGGAAAAGGAAAAATTCACTCAGGAACTGGCGGAGAAAAACACGGAATTGGAACGTTTCACCTATACCGTCTCTCATGACCTGAAAAGTCCACTGGTAACTGTCAAGACCTTTTTGGGATATCTTAAACACGACATCGCTGCTGCTGATCCGCCTCTAATCGAGAAGGATATGTTCTTCATGAATAGCGCGGCGGATAAGATGGGGAAACTACTGGAAGAACTGTTGGAAATGTCCCGCGTCGGGCGCATAGCTAATCTTCCGGTAAAAGTCACTTTTGATGAACTTGTGGAAGATACCCTGAGCATTACCGCCGGGCGTATCGAGGAAAAAGGAGTGCAGGTTCGTTTACACAAAGAACCGGTTACGCTTTTCGGCGACCGTACCCGTCTGGTAGAAATCTGGCAGAATCTGGTGGAGAATGCCGTGAAGTTCATGGGTGACCAGCCTGCTCCGCAAATTGATATCGGCGTGGAATGGAGAGAAAACGGAACGGTCTTTTTTGTACGGGATAACGGTATCGGCATCGAACCCCGATATCAATCGAAATTATTTAATCTGTTTGAGAAAATCAATCCAAAGACCGAAGGTACAGGCATGGGGTTGGCCATTACCAAAAGAATCGTGGAGTTATATCAGGGCAAAATTTGGGTGGAATCAAAAGGGCCCGGTGAGGGTACCTGCTTCTTCTTTACCCTGCCCGGCGCTTTAAAAGATAAGGAATCAGGAGTATGAATATGAAAGGTGAAGCTATTGTTATCCTGGTGGTAGAAGACGACCCGGCGCATGTCGAGATAATCCGCCGTAATTTTGAGGCATCCCGTTTGGCCAACCGTTTAATCTCAGTGGAAGACGGTCAGGCAGCTTTGGACTATCTTAACCGCAAAGGGCAATACAATGACGAAACCAAATTCCCCATGCCGAATCTGATTCTGCTTGACCTGCGATTACCCAAGGTAGATGGACTGGAGGTTCTGAGAATAATAAAATTAGACCCGGCGGTAAATAAAATACCGGTAGTCATTTTAACCACTTCCGCTGCCGAGGCTGATATGGTCAAAGCCTATGAACATCATGCCAATAGTTTTTTGATCAAACCGGTTGACTTCTCTCAGTTTTCCAAATTGATGGATACTTTTGGCTATTACTGGGTGGCGTGGAACCAGTACCCCCACGAAGCCTGAAATATGGAGGTCTATTATGGACAATAAGCCAATACAGGTATTGCTGCTGGAAGATGAAGCAGCGCATGTTGAAGCTATCCGGCGTGCTCTGGAATCAACAAATAATGCTTTTGAGCTACAGGTTGTCTCGTCTTTGAAACAATTCAGGGAGCATATAGCCATAAAGCAACCGGATATTGTGTTACTGGATATGGTTTTACCGGACGGCAACGGTATCGATTTATTGAGTTCCCCAGCGGAGTCAAATGTTTTTCCGATGTTGATTTTGACCAGCCACGGCAACGAGCAGGCAGCCGTGTCTGCCCTGAAAGCCGGCGCGTTGGATTATATCATTAAGTCACCGGAAACTTTCACCAATATACCGCATATCCTGACAGGCGCATTAAATCAATGGAATATGCTGCTAAGTCATAAAAAAGCCGAACAAGCCCTCGAGATATCAGAACAAAACTTCCGCAGTTCATTAGAGAATTCACCGTTAGGTATCAGAATTGTCAGCGAAGACGGCGAAACAAAGTATACCAACCGGGCATTCCTGGATATTTACGGCTATACAAACATGGAAGAGTTTAAGGCAACACCGGTCAAAGACCGTTATACCGCGCAAAGTTATCTGGAATTCCATGAAAGACGAAAGAAAAGACAACAACACCAACCGTTACCGGATAGCTATGAAGTCAGCATCATTCGTAAAGACGGTTCGGTACGTTATCTACAGGTTATCCGTAAAGAAATTCTGTGGGGAGGTAAACCCCAATACCAGACGATTTACCAGGACATTACCGAGCGCAAACAGTCAGAAGAGGCGCTGAAGTTGTCAGAGCAGAACTTCCGCAACTTTTTAGACAATTCTTCGCTTGGTATCCGTATTCGCAGGGAAGAGGTTATTTCGTACACTAATCAGGCATTTCTGGATATCTTCGGTTATAAAAATGCCGAGGAAAGT
>Ga0182021_10005514_pt1 | contig 14992 bp, 4 predicted proteins | sample 612E3MmetaG_FD_120493 | JGI IMG/M metagenome (GOLD analysis project Ga0182021, IMG submission 120493) | Permafrost microbial communities from Stordalen Mire, Sweden - 612E3M metaG (Illumina Assembly) | ecosystem: Environmental > Terrestrial > Soil > Wetlands > Permafrost | place: Sweden... | reverse complement strand
GGTAGACGCCGGGTTTTGGGCAGCAAGGCATTCCAGCGTAAGTCGGCATTTGCAAATGCTTAGAGGGGTAGGCAACAAAAGAGGAATCACCACCAGGAGTCTTGCCAATATTCTTGATCTCCAGGCAGTCATTTGAACTCCACAGGGAAAATACGACCAAATAAAAACAAGCAATCACTATTCCAACGCTGCCATTATGCCTGAAGCGGCGAACCGGTACAACCACAATCTGCTAATCCAACAGCGGCTTGCGAGAAACCTGAGATTAATTTTGGCATCGGTGCAATTGCTTCACAATTTGTTCCACGTTGGGGAAAGAACCCCGACTTTGGGTGACTTCACCCGGCGCATTGACAGATTCAGTGTGACCAGGTTTCTGTCGCGACCCTCTGTCTAAGCGCTTGCCATAAGCCTCGGAGGAGTGGGGGAAGAATAGAACATTGCATATGAGTCGCTGCGGTCTTTTGATGTTTTTCTGTCTCACTTTCATAGCTCTTCCCCCATCTCCTGGGTTAATGACCAGGGATCGGAATCGAAGGCTCGACTCTGCGAAGATCGAAAGCGCTACCGGATCCAACCCCGGTCACGTAAAGCGCAAACGGAATATACATGACCTTACCATGCGCTGGGGGCTCACCCCAGCGCACGGAAGATCACGGCAAAACACTCAGTCATCAGTTGTTCGGAACAGTGATTCTTAACACTGTTGCCGGCAACGGGAAACGCGGATCGAGTAGATGTGCAATATAGTCCCGCATTTCCTGCATGTGCAATCGAGTCATGGGATCAGTGACCGCAACAAGGCGCCCGCTGATCTGTTTGTCTATGATTCGCAAATCCCCCTTAAGCAGGGCGCGGCCGTCGTTGTTCCAATTCATCCCTAGTTCGGAGATATCGCCACCTGCAAACGCGGGCGGGAGCGCGCGATCGGCAATGCGATCGCCAATCATTTCCAGGTACGCACGCTGCAAGTTACGGCGATAGCTATCAATTCTGGGGTTTGCGTCATTCAGTTCGGTAAAGAGTCCGGCACGCAAATCGGCCAGAAAATCCACAGGTCGATAGGCTGCATCACCTTGGCTAGCCTCGAGTTCTTGAAGACGCGCCTGGCGGTAGGGATCGAGCAGGATATCAAGTATCGCGCGCTGGATGCCAAGAATCAGATTCAAGCCCCCGACCGGCTTGGTGCGCTCCAATATTTCGGGCCGCACGATCCACTTGGGTGTATTGAACAACTCCGTATTCAGATACTTGACGGCAGCCTGCTGCGCCTGCCTGGAGAGAGGGGTATAGATCACTCCCTCCTGGCCGACATGTTTTTGTTGAGACCGAATCCCCGCCAGCTGTACGGCAATCTGACTCAACTCCTGCTTCCATTGTTCGAGCGTCATGGTATAGAGGACCGAGAGCTCGTCGTAGGTATCCGGACTTGGCACAGCCGTAAGCAACATGTCTAAAACACGGCGTATATTTCGCGCGCCGAGAGTGGTGGCGACGATGGGATCGGAATCCCCGAGGCTGTTTGGAGTCGCTTCCGGATCGGAGCCATAGGATTGCAGGGTAATGTAGCGCAACCAGGGCGTTGATTCCTGCGGTTTGAGCCATTCGTTCAATGTAGCAACTTCATCTTCGGGTTTCGTCGCGCCTAGAATTGGCTTATATCCCCATGCAATGGCATTTACGTCATAGGGACCTATGTGAGGCATAAGCAGGTCCGGGTTAATCTTGTCTTCGGGCTGCACAACAAAATTGAACGGATTGTAATCCATGACGCTGGGGATATAACCCATCTTGCGGAGCCAGTCCGCATCACGCAACTTATCCACCGGGTACGTTGAACTAGCCCTGAAGTTGTGGGCTAGACCAAGGATATGGCCGACTTCATGCTCGATGAGTTGTTCGATGAGTCCGCCGACCAACTCGTCGGGCAATGGCAGTTTGTTGGCGCGCGGGTCGAGCGGCCCGACTTGAATCAGATATCTTTCGCTCAGATTGCGCAAAATGCCTTGCGAAAACTGCAGTTGGCCTTTTAGGACCTCACCCGTACGTGGATCGTGGACGCTCAATCCCATGGCAGTAGCGATGGTAGAAGGTAGCCAGCGGATCACCGTGTTGCGCGCATCCTCGAGGCTCCAATTTGGGTCTTCTTTCGCATCAGGCGGATCCTTGGCGATGATGGCTCTGCTAAATCCGGCCATTTCGAAAGCGGGTTGCCAGGCTTCCACACCTTGCTTCAAGTAAGGAACCCATTTAGCGGGCGTTGCTGGATCGATGTAGAAGACGATCGGCTTGACCGGCTCGCTGACCGCCGCACCCGGATCGCGCTTCTGTAAGTTCCAACGAATGATGAGATTCCTCACCGGCGCCGTGCTGGAGCCGAAATTGGTCTGGGCAATCCTTTGGAAACCAACGCGATCGTCATACAACCTGGGCGGCATTAGTTTATCAGGGAGCTTCAGCATACTGAAGTGGACCACGGCACTTCCGGAGGGCTGCGCCAGCTGGCCGGAGATTAGCGGCGGCAGGCTGCGCGCTGGCGGCGAAGATCCATTCGCTGGACCAAGATAGGTCTGGGTAGCCTCCACTTCAATGTTCGTGGGAAAAACCGCCACACGGTCGATCATGGTGCGCGCGGGATCGAATCCCATTGCGGCCATCGTCCTTCGCGCGCTGATCTCCGGGACTTCGGTGGTGAACAAACGAGTCACATCAATTACGGGTGCGCCCTCCGGACTCTGCGCTTCGATGGGAAACGACATCAGGATGACATCGTTGTTGGAGGCATCTACTGCGCGCGCGACTCTGTCATCCCCTTCTGCCACAAGCTCGAAAGATGGACTCCGCAACAGCACTACCCGATCGCGGCGCTCCCACCGCACCAACCGGTCATTGACTGGGGAGCCGCTGAAACCGGCGCCAGCTGCACTCTTGCTGAGTGTGGTCACAAACAAAAAGTCCTTACCAAATTCCGTGGCAGGGATTTCATAGTAAACTCTGCCCTCATTCTCGTGGACTGTGAATATGCCTCGGGTCGTCTTTGTCCCTTTGGGGATCACCTTCTCATAGGATGATTGCGGCGCAAACGCCGTGGGGACAAGCATCACAGCAAAAAGGAAAAACTTGAATCGGAGCATGGACGCCTCCTCTCATGATGTTCTGTGACGGATTATTTGAATGCACAATTACAGTAAGGGCGCAAAACAAATCGAGGAGATCAGATCCGAAGAACAGAAATCAATTTAAGGATTGGAGGCGATCCAAAGCCCAGCGGGAACCCACAAACAGTTTGGAGCGGGCATGACTCCATTCGATCGACAACCGACCGGAGCCAGAGATGCGAAGCAGCTGAGCACTCATGGAAAGGATCACTGACAGACGTCGGCAGACGAATAAACCCATGGCTGTCGCGCGGCCTCCCAGTGCAGCGCCCCCGTGAAGATGAAGTTGCATCGGACGGATCTTTCTGCCTCCCAGATCCGCACTTTCCGCACGCGCACTCACCGTAAACTGTTTCATGCGCACGCTTCAATCCAGGGGCCGTGCTTTGTCCACGGGAAGATGCGGACGCGAAGCAATCCTTGCAGAGGCCGAGAGGCGGAGGAATCAAAAGTGGCATCAGTAGCAGGAGTATCGTCAATTCCCTGAATCTCCGATCTGCCATGGTACCTTCCTCGCGCCGCACTAACACCTGCTTCAATCTGCACCCAAACTATCTTCGGGATCAAGAAAAATCTGCTCCGTGAATCTATTGGTCCAATTTTGCGCGGCCATGCTCTATTGTGACTTTTTGCCGTTGCCGCATGCTGCAGATTTGATCCAGCTTTACATCTTCAGGCCGGCTTCCTCAATTGCGTGATCTTTCCCTGGTTGATTCGCTGATGAAGAGGTATCAATCACGATACCACTTATCCAATATGAGGATAATTTAAGTGAATTAAGAACATCACTTCCGGCTGTTACACCAGCACTTGCCCCGTTCGCGGGGATTTTTCTGGTTCGAGGATGACGTAGATTTAGCTGATGGCTGTCGAGTCAAAATTCCCTTCAATAACGACTATTCAGAACGTTTTCATACATTCTTCTTGACAGAATGCTGTGGAGTGAGGTAGAAGCACCTATCTTAGAAAGCATGGCCTCATGGCTGATCGTAATCAAATCGTCGCGTCGATGCTGATAATTGCGATAGTGACTTGTGTGCTGCTGTTCGCATCTGTTTCATCACAGCAGCCAGCAACAGTCTGTAAGTGCAATTGTGAATCGGACCACGCCGAGTGCACGGTTGTCAAGTCGGCTCAAACTTCCATGCAGTATTTGCCAAATCTCAGTTGGCACGTTGGCATCATGACGACGATAGTGACACTGTCCACGAACTTCTCGCATCCGACCGGCATTTCCGATAGACAACGAAATTCCCAGTGCATGTGTTGGTTGGACAGGTCGGCTCCAAACGCTGAATTGAGTTTGGCATATTCCAATCCGCCTGTTGGCATAGCAGAGCGTAGCACCATTCCCAACATGCCAGTTTCTGGCGATCCCGACGCGCACGCAGGATCTGCCCCAATTCCAACCGATACCGGTCCTCCTCAGTCATTGCTCTGTACGTTCCGCATTTGATGTTTCTCCCCATGGAGTCTCTTTCCGGGCGCTGAATGCCTGAATCAGCAAACTTCGTTCAACCACGAACTCGATTTGCATAGTCACCGATCTTCGTACCACGCACCTGTGCATTTGCTCCTTCAGGTTTTCCGGCGACAGGTTCAAGGGTCACTCCGGTCAATTCATTCTTTGAAATCAGCCCGAAAAGCGGGGCGTTTTCTGTAGCAAGGAGCCAATCTCTAATACAGGGAGGTAGAAATAATATGAAGTTAATAAATTGCTTGGTACTGTTTTCTCTCGCGGCGCTCTTCTCGCTGATGGCGGCGCCGTGCTTTCTGGATGCGCAAACAGTGAATACCGGCAGCATCACGGGCACGGTCGTTGACCAGACGGGCGCTGTAATCCCCAACGTCAATCTTGTGCTACACGATGCCGCACGCAACCAGAAGTTTAACGTTCAAAGCGGCAGTGTCGGCGAGTTCAGTTTCAAAGGATTGCCGCCTTCCACCTATGAACTCACGGCAAACAAGCAGGGGTTCCAACAGACAATACTCACGAACCTCGTGGTGGAAGTGGCCACGAACCGAGGCGTGGCAGTCACCTTGAAAGTCGGCGGCACCAATGAGGTCGTGCAGGTGAACGCGGAGTCCATGCCAATCATTCAGGCCGAAGGCAGCCAATTGGGCACTACCATCGGGGGCGACATGATAATGCGGTTGCCGGCTCCCAAGAGGGATGCCGGACAGTTCCTGACCTTGCAGCCCGGCGTGACGCCCGTCAGTGGCACACCCAACAATGGCGCGACTGTAAACGGTATGCGTAGCGACCAGAGCGCGTTCTTCATTGACGGTATGGACATCACGGATCAGGTCGGTGGGAGCAATTCATCGCTAACCACCGCGATTCCCCTCACCCAGGATAGCGTGGCGGAGTTCAAACTCTCCACCGCGGCCTGGAACGCGACACTCAACCGTTCGTCGGGGGGCCAGGTGGCAGTGATTGGAAAGCGCGGCAGCAACGCGTTTCACGGCTCTTCCTACTGGTATCACCAAAATGACAAGCTCAACGCCAATGAATGGTTTAACGACAAAAATCACACATCCAAACCTCCGCTGCACGACAATCGGTTCGGTGGGTCGATCGGCGGCCCGATTTTTAAAGACCGTACATTTTTCTTTGCAAACTATGAAGGCCGGCGACAACATAAATTCGTCGCGACCACTCTTAACGTCCCGACCGGTACGCTGGACCAAGGTATCCTCCAGTTCAGGGATACCGCAGGAAACATAAACTCCTATAACCTGAGCTCCACAGCCTATGACCCACGCGGAATCGGGATCAGCCCCACCATGAAAACATTCTTTGCTGAGTACCCGAAGGGAAACAGTACCGCTGTCGGCGATGGGCTCAACTACACCGGTTTCTACGGGACTTACAATGCCCCAGTGCAAGACGACATCGGCATTGTGCGCCTGGATCAGATCTTGAATTCGATGTGGCGGCTGCAGGCAAATCACACCTATTATCGCAGCGTTCAAGGGACCAGCCAGGTGTCTATGCTGAGCGGCCAGCTCGTTCCCACCTCCGACACTGCCAATCGCGGCGACGTAACGTCTGTAAGCCTGCTCGGCACCATAAGCTCAAACTTGGTCAGCAGCTCACGCATTGGCTTTGTCAGGAACCGCACCAATACTGATGCGAATTCTCCGTCCGGACTCGCGCAAATGCTGAATCTTCCTGGGACCAATACCAGTCAGGGTTCTGTGGCCTTGAGCCCGTACAGCGGCTTCCTATCCCAGCCTGCGGGTTCTCTCACCGGTCCCTATACGTCGAATGTGAGAACCTGGCAGGCAGGTGAGGACCTGTCCTGGATGCGGGGTCGACACAGCTTCGATTTCGGCGGCACATTCCGCTATATACCAATTCTGACCGTGAGCACTACCTCGGGTAGCGTCTACACCTCCCTCGTGGCGACCTTGAACACAGGAAGTTACATCACGTCCATACCGAGCACCTATTTGCCGCCAACGTGCTCGAGTACAGTGACCACCAACTGTTTAAAGTCGTCGGACATAACCAACTGGAACCGGCTGTACACCGCCACACTCGGGATGGTGGACAACCTGAGATATTACGGCATCCGCAACGGCAATCTCGATCCTCTCCCCGTCGGCACTCCTTTCACCGTTGGAGGGTCAGAACAGTCCTACGAGTTCTATGCACAAGACACTTTTAGAGCCACGCAGACCCTCTCGCTCACATATGGCCTGAATTGGGGTTTGCAGACCCCGCCATCTGTGACCGACGGCCGCGTCACAATGCTGATTGACAACACGACCGGGAAACCGATCCTATCAAAAGACTATGTGGCGCAGAGGTCCTCGGCAGCTCAAAATGGTCAGATCTATAACCCGCAATTGGCGTATGCGCCGCTCAACAAATTGGGCCGGAGCACCCTGTTTGACACCTATTGGAAACAGTTCGCACCCCGCGCGGCTGCTGCCTGGAGTCCCGGTGCACATGAAGGACTGCTCGGCAAGTTGCTTGGCGACCGCAAGACGGTATTTCGCGGCGGCTTTGGCCTGTTTTACGACAGGATCAACGCAGTCATGAGTCTCACGCAGCCATCCGGCAGTTTTGGCTTCACCGACACCCGCAGCGTCAACGGCCCTCTTTGCTCGGTCAACGGTGTAGCGCAGAATTGCGGGACGGGAACAGGGGCTCCTGCGACGGCATTCCGGGTAGGGGTGGACGGCACCGCGCCCCTCCCCACAGCCGCAAGCATGGCATCTCCGCTTGTGCCAGGCGTAAATTCGTCCGTGCAGTCGCAGTCTCTGGGAATTGATCCTGCTCTTACACCTGGAAGGAATTACCAGTTAAGCTTCACTATCCAGCGCGAATTGCCCGGAAATTTAGTAGTGGAGGCAGCCGTGCTAGGTGGCTGGGGTCGCAATTTGGCGCAGGGTATCAACATTAATGCGTTCCCCTATTTCTTCAAGGATGCAACTTCCGGGCAGACGTTTGCGCAGGCGTTTGATGCAGTTGCAACTGCGCTCAGGAACGGCCAGACTCCTGCCGCACAATCCTGGTTTGAGAATCAGCTTCCGGGTTACGGCACCGCATGGTTGACAGCCAATCAGAAGACCAATCTCACCTCGGGCGACGTCACTGACCTCATGTCAGCGATTGACACTCTGCGCAGCGGAACACTGAGCCTGCCGAGATTTAATAACAATCAAGTACTTGAACAGTTTATGCGCGCATCGATAGGAGATTCGAACTATCGGTCGCTGCAGCTCACCATGAAGCGTCGCATGAACCATGGTTTGTCATTCGACCTGAGCTATGTGCTCTCCCGGTCAACGGATACCGATGGGGTTACGCAGAACTACCAGGACGCATTATCCACGCCATTCAATCCTAAGGTGGACTACGGGCTCTCGACCTTCGACCGCCGTCACATGCTGAAAGCCTTTATGACGTATGAGCTGCCGGGAACGAAAATCGGAAACACAGCTATGAGAAAGATACTCTCCGGCTGGACATTTTCCCCGATATTTCAGGCCCTCAGCGGTTTACCCATAGCGGTGTACCAGGGTAATACGATGTACGGTGCCGGTTCGTACTTTCCCACCTATACCTACCTCGTTCCCACGGTCCCAGTCAGCAGCATCCAAACCGGAGTCAATTATAACGTCGGCTCGAACGGCATCAACTTCTTTGCCAATCCAACGGCGGCGGCAGCCGACTTCCGTCCTGTGCTACTAAGCAGCGACACGACGACCGGCCGCGTCAGCCCGATGCGAGGCATACCCTTCTTGAATCTGGACTCATCCCTGGTCAGGAAGATAACTCTTACCGAGCGCGCCTCTCTGTTGGCGACCATCGATGTGTTCAATGTATTCAACAACCCGAATTTCTATTCGCCAATGAACTCTGGATCCATGTCGTATGGCAGTGGATCCTTTGGAAACATCACCAGCATGGCAATACCGCAAGGCCGAAGCACAGCGGCCCGCGCCATACAACTCGGGCTCAGGATCGAATTCTGAAGCCGATTTACCGATTGTCCCCGGCGCGCGCCGAGAATGGCGCATGCCGGGGATTAGAACACAACAACCGGCACAGTGTGCCATTGGGAGTTATCCGAATGCGCAAACTAATCACTTGTGTCGCGCTGTTTCTTGTCGCATCCTATCGGTCCGGCTTTCCCAATTGCGCAAGATTTATTACGGTGGCCTGCCAATGTTGAAGCACTATCAATCTGAAATCAGATAAAAGGAGCATTAGCATGAAGACTAAGACATCGTTTCTGATCCTCGTTACGGCTTTCATCCTGCTGGGTATGATCGCGGTTGCCCCCATTGCCGCGCAAAAGGCCCCACAGATCTTGAAGACCGGAGAATACACTGCCAATGTCAAGGCCATCACCTGTGGTGGCTGCGGTCCGCTCATCAAAAAAACTATGGAGGGAATGAAGGAAATTGATTCAGTCTCCGTGGATTCCGACAAGAAGACCGTTCAGTTTGCGGTGAAAAAGGGAGCCACCATCAATCGGGCCCAATTACAGAAGGCCCTCGACGCCGCGGCGCAGAAAATGGGGATGGGAGCAGACTATACGCTTCTTGATCTCAAACCCGTGAAGTAGGACGCGAGCCAATAAGGGCAAACACAGACAGCCCGGGGCCCGACCGATTAAAATATTGCCCGGCCCCGGACTATGAGCTGACACCACAAGGCAGGCGGATCCGGGCGATATGCGAGGATTCGCGAATCATCTTGCATTAGGATTATCCTGGCCAAGATCTGTCGTGATCAATCCACCTTGCCGGACGGATGACGAGGAGGGCCGGCGCGGTAATACCTCTTTTGCAGCCATTGAAAGGGAAGGATATGAGATTTCTTTTTGCCGTCCCGTTAGTAACTGCGCTGGCGCTGGCCCAGGGCCACTCCACGCCACAAAGCCCTCAGAATCCCCCGGAGGGCCAGGCTGGGGGTGGGGGTGCTCAGGCAGCGAGCGAACCTAAGCCTTATGATCGCGTGATCACGAAAGATGCAATTTCGAAGACCGGAGTTTTCACCGTCCACCAGATCCATGAAACCTGGTACTACGAAATTCCGAAGAGCGAACTAGACAAGGAATTCCTGCTTGTCAGCCAGATCAAGAGCAACACAGACGCCATAGGCTACGTGGGAAGAGCGCTGGGGAGCCGCGTGGTGCGCTGGCAACGCCTGAACAACCGTGTGTTTCTGCGTGAAATCAAATATAATATTGTTGCCGATCCGCAAACACCAATCTCGCTCGCCGTTAAGAACGCTAATAATGACGCCATTATGCGTGCTTTCAACGTCGAATCCACCGGTAAAGACGACTCGGTGGTAATTAATGTAACTTCGCTGTTTGCCACTGACATTCCTGAGTTCAGCGCTAGACAGGTGATGGGCGCGTCCGGTTTCGACGCCTCGCGCTCGTATATCGAGAGCATCTCGACCTATCCGATGAATATCGAGGTGGATGCGACTCACACATACACCGCTGTGACGGGTGGGCCCGGCGCAGCCGTCCCGACCCCCGTGCCGGGAGGCGGCCAGATGCGCGGCAACAGTGCTACCGTCGTTGTTCACCACAGCATGGTCAAGCTGCCAGAAAAGCCGATGATGCCGCGCCTGTATGACGACCGCGTAGGCTTCTTCACGGTACAACAAATAGACTATGGCCGTGACGAACAGCGCGCACCGCAGAGGAGTTACATTACCCGGTTTAGGGTCGAGAAAAAGGATCCGGACGCGGAACTGTCGGAACCGATAAAACCGATTGTCTTTTACGTCGACCCGGCGACTCCTGACAAGCTGAAGCCTTGGATTCGAAAGGCGATCACAGACTGGCAGCCGGCTTTTGAAGCGGCAGGCTTCAAGAATGCGATCATTGCCAAGGACGGGCCGACTCCCGAGCAGGATCCGCGGTGGAATCCTGAAGACGCGCGCTACTCGGTCATCCGCTGGTTCCCTTCCACTATTGAAAATGCGAATGGCCCGCACATCGTCGATCCTCGCAGCGGCGAGGTCATCGAAGCCGACATTTCGGTTTACCACAATGTGATGAATCTCGCACGGGCATGGTACTTCGTGCAGGCCAGTCCTCTCGATAAGCGCGCCCAAAAGCTGCCCCTGCCCGACGACCTGATGGGGCGGCTGATCGAGTATATCGTGGCGCACGAGATCGGCCATACGCTTGGCTTCGAGCACAATTTCAAAGCAAGCTCCATGTATCCATTCGACAAAATACGCGACCGCGATTGGCTGCACAAGATGGGTCATTGTCCCTCAATCATGGACTATTCACGCTTCAATTACGTTGCCCAGCCTGAGGATGGGATTGACGTTGAGGACCTGATGCCTCGCGTCGGGCCATACGACATCTGGGCGACCATGTGGGGCTACAAGCCGATTCCGAACGCAAAAACTCCGGATGATGAAAAAGCGACTCTGAACCAGTGGGCGCTCGAACAGGAGAAAACACCGTGGCTCCGCTTCAACACAGCAGGACATGCCGGCAACGCACCCGGGGAGCAGGCTGAAGCGGTTGGTGATGCCGATGCGGTGAAAGCAACGACTTTGGGAATCAAGAACCTCCAGCGTGTAATGGAGTACCTCATTCCGGCGACCACCGCCGAACAAGGCGAATCCTATGACCTATTGTCCGAGTTTTACGGCCGCGTGCTGAGCCAGTGGAGCCTGGAAATGGGCCACGTTGCCGTCATCGTCGGCGGTTTCGACGGCCAGCAGAAGCATGCCGGACAGGAGGGCGTGCGTTTCACTTCCGTCTCGCGCGAACGTCAGGCAACCGCTGTGAAGTTTCTAATCGACAGTGCCTTTACCACGCCGATGTATTTCATCCGTCCAGACATCCTGCGCCTCATCGAGCCTGCCGGCGTAATCAGCCGCATTGGAACGGCGCAGAGACAGCTGCTGAACACGTTGCTTAACCCGGCGCGTATAGGGCGGCTGGTGGAATACCAGGCAGTCGATATTAAGAATGCTTATGCGCCATGTGATTTCCTCGCGGATTTGCGCAGAGGCATCTGGAAGGAATTGGATGGGACCGGGCCCGTCAAAATCGACACGTTCCGCCGCAATCTGCAGCGTGCATATGTCGAATTGATCGACAGCCGCATCAACCAGGCGACGGCAGCACCCGCTCCGAGCGCTGCCGGCGGCGGACCTACGGTGGCCACGGATGAAGTGCGGCCCCTGCTGCGCGGTGAATTGAAAAGCCTCAGCCAGGCAATAAGCCTTGCCGTGGGCCGCGGTGCCGACCGTGAAACGCGCCTGCACCTGGAAGACATCAAAGCCCAGATCGCCAAGGCGCTCGACCCGAAGTACGCTCCCCTCTCGGCTCCTGGCGGCGCATCAGCAGGTGGACGAGGCGGTTTCAGCGGGGAGGATTTGCTGCAGCCTAAAACCTGCTGGCCAGACTATATCATCAGGTAAAGAAACGAGAGGAGATGGGGTTTCAGCCCCACTCCTCCTTTGGACCAACACCCCGAATTTCCAGGGCACAGTTTGATGATTTGATCCTTTACTTGGGCTTTCGCTTGTTGGATACCACTGTACGATGTTTGCCTGCCTTGCTCGGCAGCATGGTTTTAGTAGATGAAATCGCGCTGCTGGGATCTCCGGCGAAGTTCACGCCTCGGATGGAGATGGTTCAAGCTTTTTAGTCATGGGTGTTCCGAACCGCTGTTGCGCAGCCGCCATGTAGGTATAGACCACAGGGGTGAGATAAAGAGTCACGAGTTGGGAAAACAGAAGGCCGCCGACGACCGCAAGTCCGAGAGGCTGCCGCGCTTCGCCGCCGGCGCCATATCCCACCGCAATCGGAACCGCACCGAGCAGCGCCGACATCGTCGTCATCATAATCGGGCGAAAACGTATGAGGCAACCCTGGTAGATGGCTTCGAGGGGCGGCAGTCCCTTCCGCCGTTCCGCGTCCAGAGCAAAATCGATCTGCATGATCGCGTTTTTCTCGACGATGCCGATCAGCATGATCAGGCCCACGAAAGCGTAAATGTTGAGGTCAAGGTGAAACAGATACAGCGTCACCAGCGCGCCCAAGCCAGCAGACGGCAATCCAGAAAGAATCGTCAGAGGATGGATGTAACTCTCGTATAGGATGCCGAGAACTATGTACACAACCATGATAGCCACAACCAGAAGCAGTACCAGGTTCGACATTGAACTCTGAAACGCCTTGGCCGCCCCTTGGAATGTCGCGCTGATAGTGGGCGGCAGGATCTTGTTAGAGAGGTCTTGAATCTTGCTGACCGCATCGCTGAGGGATGCGCCCGGCTTTAGGTTGAAGGAAATCGTGACCGCGGGCAACTGTCCGTAGTGGTTGATGGTCTGTGGCCCCATCTCACGGATTATCCTGGCAAGAGTGTCCATGGGAACCAACGCGCCCGGCCCAGACTTGAGATACAACATCGATAATGCCTTGGGGTCCTGTTGATACTGCGGCTCGAGTTCGAGCAGGACCTTGTACTCGTTAGTCGCCGCATAAATCGTGGACACCCAGCGCGGCCCGTAAGCATCGTATAACGCGTTTTCAATCGTGTCCGCACTCACCTGCAGCGCCGCGGCTTTTTCGCGGTTGATCTCCACGTTTACTTGAGGATTGTTGATCGCAAGGTTGCTGGTGACATCCATCAGTCCTGGCACTTGCTCGACAGCGTGCTCGAGAGCATCGGCCGACTGATACAGCAAAGTTTTGTCCGGCGATTCCAGAGTGTACTGGTAGAGACTCTTGGTTACCTGGCCTCCGATACGGATGGTGGGCGGGTTTTGCAGGTAGACTTTCATTCCCGCGATGTTTTCGAACTTCGGACGCATTTCCTCGATGATATCGTTCACGTTGAGCCTGCGCTCCGCGCGAGGTTTGAGATGCACGACGAGCTGGCCGAAATTGGGCCCGCCGAGGGTAGACGCGGCACTTCCGCCCACGCTCGACACAAGCGATTCCACATTGGGATCCGCATTAACAATCTCTGCAATCTGTTTCTGGTAATCCACCATCTCATAGTATGAAGTGCCCTGCCCCGCTTCCGTGGTCACCGCAAGCTGATCCGTGTCCTGGTCCGGAATAAAGCCTTTTGGGATCTTGATGAACATATAGGCGGTGGCGCCAAGGACCGCGAAAAAAAAGACCATCGTCGCCATCCGATGGCGGAGAACGGCCTGCAAACTCACATCGTACACACGGAGCATGCCGTCGAAGAAGCGCTCGGTTGTGCGATAGAACCAGGATTTTCTTTGCTCGAGCGCGGGGCGCAGAAACCGGCTGCAGAGCATGGGTGTGAGTGTGACGGAAACCACTCCGGAGATCAGGATGGCAACACAGATGGTGACTGCGAATTCCTTAAACAGGCGCCCGAGAACCCCTCCGAGGAACAGCACGGGAATGAACACGGCCGCCAGTGAAAGAGTCATGGATACGATGGTAAACCCTATCTCCCTGGATCCTTCCAGAGCCGCATGAAGAGCGCTCTCACCCATCTCCATGTGCCGGAAGATATTTTCAAGCATGACGATCGCGTCATCCACGACGAACCCGACCGACAAGATCAAGGCCATCATCGACAGGTTGTCCAGGCTGTAATTCAACAGATACATGACGGCAAAGGTACCGATGATGGAAAATGGCAGTGCCAGGCTCGGGATGGTCGTCGCGGAAACGTTGCGCAGGAACAGAAAAATCACCATCACAACCAGGCCGAGCGTCAGGGCCATGGTGAACTGGACATCGTGATAAGACGCGCGGATTGTGTCGGATCGGTCATAGAGAATGTCCATTGTGACCGACGGCGGCAGTTCCATTTTAAACGTCGGCAAAAGGTTCTTGATCCCGTTGGTGACTTCGATCGTGTTGGTCCCCGGCTGACGTTGAATGCCCAGAACGATCGCCCGCGGGCTCTCGCTTGACTTGTAGTACCACGACGCGGTTTTGTCGTCTTCGACGCTGTCGATCACATGGCCGAGGTCTTCCAAGTGCACCGGCGCCCCTTTCCGGTAGCTGACCACCAAAGGCCGGTAAGCTTCGGCGTTCATGAGTTGACCACTTGCCTGGAGCGTGAATGCGCGCTGCGGTCCGATGATGGAGCCGGTCGGCACATTCACGTTCCAGCTCTTGAGCGCGGTCTCGATTTCATCGATTCCGATCTGTTTGGCAGCCAGCGCGTGAGGATCCATCTGAACATGAACCGCATATTTCTGGGCGCCAAGAACCTGAACCTGTGCCACACCGCTGATCTGGGATATGCGCTGGGCAACCCGTGTTTCGGCGTATTCATCGAGCGTATACAGAGGCAGAGTCGGCGAAGTCAGGGTCAGGTAAAGGATC
>Ga0182021_10005513_pt1 | contig 14994 bp, 14 predicted proteins | sample 612E3MmetaG_FD_120493 | JGI IMG/M metagenome (GOLD analysis project Ga0182021, IMG submission 120493) | Permafrost microbial communities from Stordalen Mire, Sweden - 612E3M metaG (Illumina Assembly) | ecosystem: Environmental > Terrestrial > Soil > Wetlands > Permafrost | place: Sweden... | reverse complement strand
CGGTCACCAAGATCATGGCTTCCCAGCGGGCGATCACCATCGGTGCAGTGCTGGGGGAGATGCGGCGCATCTTTAAGAGCTCCCCGCGCATCGTGCTCGGAGCATCGGCGGTGTCGGCTTTTCAGGCCAGGGACCTGAGCCTCAGATCCCGGGTCTGGCCAGAGCTCGACCGTCGCAGTCTCACCCCCTTCCCAGTGGGTGTCGCGGCCACAGCAGCGGATCTGCTGCGTAGATTGCAGCGTGGGGCAGTTGGTGGGTTGTAATGAGAGCTCATTCACATGGAGGTTGGCTTGAGCACCGATACGCCTGACTACGCCGAGCGTCTGCGTAGCAAACAGACCCGCTGGTGGAAGCGTCTGCTTCACGTGCAGGCCCCGTATCACTGGAACCTGCGCCGCCAGGGTCTGGGGCGGACACTGGACGTCGGCTGTGGAATCGGCCGTAACCTTGGCGTTCTGCAGCCGGGCTCTGTAGGGGTCGACCACAACGCCGAGGCGGTCGGGTTGGCCCGCTCGATGGGTTACCAGGCGTATACCGTCCAGGAGTTCCTGGACGGCGAGCTGGCGGTCCCGGCGGCGTTCGATGGCTTGTTGCTGGCCCACGTGATCGAGCACATGGATCGTGAGCAGGCCTTGAGCCTGCTTCGTGACTACCTTCCCTTCGTGCGTCCCGGTGGCCGCGTCTTCTTGGTCTGCCCCCAGGAGCGCGGCTATGCCAGTGACCCCACCCATGTCTGGTTTGCGCACGACACAGACCTGGCCGAGCTGGCCGGGACTCTCGGCCTTGAGGTGGAGCGCTCATCCAGCTTCCCGTTCCCGCGCAGGGCAGGAAAGCTGTTCGTCTACAACGAGTTCTGCGTGACGGCACGGGTCCCGCTCTGAGGTTGGCCGCACCGAGGCGCAAGGCCCATCGTCACACCTGATCGCCTGCGGCATCACAGGCGACCGATCGGGCCGTTGGCATATCGCGTTCGCTGCGGTCCGGGAACCGATTCCCGCTCCAGGCACTGGCGGGGTTGTCGCGGTGGACCGTGGTGGCACTGTCGCGGTGGCGCTGTCCACAGGTGAGATGACCAGCCCGCAGGGTTTATGGGCCAAGGAAGCTGAGCGGCTCCTGCGGCTCCAGCGCAGGCTCGCACATGCCACCGGTGGGTCTAACCGCCGCAAGAAGACGAAAGCCCTGATCGCTGGGTTGAAGGCCAGAGAGGTTGACCGGCGCAAAGACTGGGTCCAGAAGACCACCACCGACCTCGCCCGCAAGTTCGATGTGATCCGGGTCGAGAACCTCATCGTCAAAGCCATGACCCTGTCCGCGCGGACAACTGTGGTGGAACTGGGCAGGAACGTCGCACGCAAGGCCGGGCTCAACCGGGGCTTCCTCAAATCCGGTGGGGGTCTGCTCGTGGCCCGGTTGGAACAGAAAGAGCCCGGCAGGGTCGAAAAGGTCAAAGCTGCCTGCAGGTCGCAGACCTGTAACCCCTGCAAGCACATCGCATCGGACAGGCGCAAGAGCCAAGCGACCTTCGTGTGCGTTTCTTGCGGGCACAGGGCGAACGCCGACGTGAACGCGGCCAGGAACATCGCGGCAAAACATGGGGTGACGGCACGTGCAGACCGCAGCGTCCTGGCTCGGTCTGTGGAGCGTGAACCTCAACATGGGCGGCCTCCCCAGGTCGCGTAGCAGTTGGAATCCTGGCCGTTCACGGCCGGCAGGATGTCAAGCCAGGTCGAGCGTGACACGTTCGGAAGCGAGCCTCTCGGGCTTCGGTTCGGCTCCGGCCAGTGAACCGTTGCGGGCCAGGACCACAGACCCGTCGACGGCCCAAGCGGCGAGGCTGGCCTCGAGTACCTGCCTCAGGTCGCCGACCAGCCGGACCCGGGTGTTGGCAGGCCAGCCCCGCTGTGGCACAACGCTCCTGTACGGCGTGTGGGCCCGCTCGGTGATCAGCGCCAGATCCTCGGGGGTCGGCTCGCTCAGAGCGACGAACTGATCGCCGTAGGTGGCCAGCTCTCGTGCCTCGTCCATGGCTCCGGCCGGCACCGGGCCGGGGTGGGCGCGAGCCAGAGCGGCCAGCGTGACCAAGACGACGTCGGCGGGCTTCGGCTCGAGCGTGGCTACCACGGGGTCATCGCAGATCAGCAGGTCCGGGGTTCTTTCCCCAGCCAGGTCAACGCAGCCCCCCATCGACCACACCGCCAAGGCCCAGTACAGCGCCCGCCAGTGAGGTGGCAGGGACAGCCTGACGACCGAGCCGCGACCGAGGTCGTACTCGTCCTGAAGAGCGTTGCCGGCCTTGTTGACCCAGTTGGCCAGTACCTTGCCCGAGATCTCTATGCGCTCGCCCAGCGTAGGGCCGGGTGTGTCCTCATAGAAGGTGACCCGTGGCCGTGCGGGGTCGGAGCGCAGGATCTTGGCAAGGACTGAGGCGGGGGTTTGCACGAACGTGAGCCTACGGGCAGGCGACTGCGCCAGACTGTACCGATGACTGACTCCCAGCGTCGACTCTGGACGCCCGGCTGGTCAGTGGACGTGTCCGCCATCATTGGTGGCATGCGCCAGGGTCGGGGCGACCCTACATTTCGACATGATCCCGACGGGACCATCTGGCGTGGGATCCGCACGCCGCAGGGGGCGTCGACCCTCGCCCTAGTCCGGGTCCCGGGATCCGGCATCGAAGCCACCGCATGGGGTCCGGGTGCGCAGTGGGTACTGGCATCGGTGCCGAGCATGCTTGGCAGCCTGGACGACGCGACGGGCTTCGTGGCGCACCACCGGCCGGTCGCTGAGGCGGCGCGACGGTTCAGCGGATGGCGAGTGCCCCGCACCGGACTGGTACTGGAAGCGCTGATCCCCTCGATCATCGCCCAGAGGGTGACCGGCCACGAGGCCTCCGGTTCCTATCGCACCCTTATCCAGCGCTTTGGCGAGCGCGCACCTGGGGAGGGTAACGGGCGGGGGCTGTGGGTCGCGCCCAGCGCTCGCGGATGGGCGTTGATTCCCTCGTGGGAGTGGCTGCGAGCCGGGGTCGACGGGGCGCGGGCTGCGGCGGTCGTTCGAGCTGCAGGGGTCGCCGGTCGGGTAGAGCAGTGCGTAGATCTGAGCATCGATCGGGCTGACCGGCGGTTGCGCGCCATCGGCGGGGTCGGGGTCTGGACCGCAGCCGAGGTGCGACACAGCGCACTGGGTGATCCGGACGCCGTGAGCTTCGGCGACTATCACGTGGCCAGGGACATCGGGTGGGCGCTGACTGGATCTGAGGTAGATGACGACGGCCTGGCTGAGCTGCTCGAGCCATATGCGCGACATCGCTATCGGGTCCAGGGGCTGCTCAAGCTGGCGGGCGCAGGGCGTCCCAGACACGGCCCCCGGATGGCGGTCCCCACCCACCTGCCGCACCGGTTCCGCTGAGGTTTGGGTGATCTTTCGGTTGTTATCCAAAGGCGATGAGCACGCTGGGGCGACCCGTCAGCAGCTCATCAGTGCTCAGTGACGGCGCCGGCGATCGGCTGAGGGATGCGGTCAGACCTTCGCCGTGCAGCGCCACCTCGGTGCGCGTTGAAGCGACCCCGAGTGTGAAGTCGTCAGGGGCCAAGAGCGTAATGGTGTCTGCGTCGACCTTTCCGACAGCGTCCGGGCAGAGGAGCAGGGCGACTCGCAGGGCCCGCATCGCCCGAGTAGTGGCGTCTTCGCGAACGATGAGGGGAATGCCGACCTCGGTTGCTGTTGCGGAGCCGGGTTCCACGCCCAGGGCCGCGCGGACGGCCTCGAGCATGCCGTAGCCGAACCAGTCCTGCGGCCCGGTGCGGACAAGACCCTTGGCCCCCGAGGTCGCTGCGGTGTCAAGCACGTACTGACCAAGGCCGCGAACGTGTGCGACCGGTATGCCGGCCGCTTTGCCTTTGACCAGATCCGCTGCGGCGGCGATCTCATCGCCCACGCAGCGTTCGGTCACCGACAGCAGGCGCCCGTGGCTATCGGTAGAACCACGTAGGTCGTCGATGACCTGGATACCGCAGGCGCCCAACGCAAAGTCGGTCTGGCCATTGCGCCAGGGCCGGCCGGCGGTGTCGCTGAGGATTACTGCGGTTGTGACCTGGCTGCCCGAGCGCCTCAGCCATCCGGACTGCACGCCATCCCGGATCTGGTGGGCGACGGCGTCGGGATCGCTGGGCAGGATCAAGACGATCGACTCGTCGCCAGTGTTGGAGGCGTCGACCCCTGCCGCGGTCATGACCGGGCCCGCCACGGACTGCACGATGCGTGTGATGCCCGAGGGTGTCATTCGCTCGGCCACGACCCGCACGCTCTGCGAAAGCACCACGTCGGCTTGATGGCCCGCGGGTGCCCGCAGCCCCAACGCCTTGGAGACCACCTTGCTGGAAACCACGAGAATGTCACCGTCGACCAGCTGGATCTCATTGTGTTGCAACGCCGTGAGCAGAATCCTGGCAACGTCATCCCCCTGGTGCACCTCGGGGATTCCGAGTAGCGGGGTGAGCGTCACGGGCTGGGTGTGCGCCGTCATAAGCGGCCGCTGCGGGCCAGCTCCAGGGCCAGGTCGACCGCGGCGGCGGCGATGTCGGCAGTTGTCTGAAGGTCGTGCATCCACAGGGGCCGGGCCAGCACCTGGAGCCTGGAGTCAAACCCCTCGGCCGGCGCGTCCGCCTCATCGATGAGCCACCCGTCCAGGAAGTCAGCGTAAAGGCCGGCCACCGCCTGCGTCGTGGACGCGACCCCGATCCCCGAAAGGCAGGCGTCCGCATGGCCACGCACAGGGGCGCCGCCGATCAGCGGAGACACGCCCACGACGGGAGCCGTGCTGCCACGCAAAGCATCTCGTACTCCGGGCACTCCCAAGATGATGCCGATGGACACAACCGGGTTGCTCGGGGGCAGCAGGATGATGTCGGCCTCCCTGATGGCGTCAAGTACTCCGGGCGCGGCAACGGCGCGGTCCATCCCTACCGCAACGAATTTTTGTGCAGCAACGGTGGCATTCATGCGCACCCACCACTCCTGGAAATGGACAGCACGCTGGGCATTCTGTCCCTCGCCGCCGATGATGACGTGGGTCTCGACGGGCGAATCCGTCATCGGTAGCAACCGCACGCCCTGATCTGGCAGGCCCCAACGCGCGCACAGTCGGGCAGTCACCTCCGACAGCGAGAGACCCTGGCCCAGCCACTGACTCCTTGCGATGTGCGTCCCGAAGTCCAGGTCGCCAAGACCGAACCATTGCGGTTGTGCTCCATATGCCGCAAGCTCACCCTGGACGGCATGCGTCTCGTTCGCGCGGCCCCAACCTTGTTCCTCGTGGACAGCGCCACCAAGGGTGTACATGATGGTGTCGAGATCGGGGCAAACCCGCAGCCCGAAAAGGTTGATGTCGTCACCGGTGTTTCCGATGACGGTGACTGTGGCGTCGGACAGGGTGGGCGTGCGGTTGAAGTGGGCTCGCAGGCCACGCAGGAAGCGTGCTCCGCCCACTCCACCGGCGAGGGCGGTAATGCGCATGACCGCAGTCTGCCAGGCAGCGGTTCGGGGGAAGGAAACGGATCGCTCAGGGGTGAGCGCACAGACAGGATGGGGGCCTTGTCGTTTGATCCATCAGGTTGAGCGACTTCGGCACTTGGTTGACTACCAGAGAATGGCTTGACTTCCCCCGACGACACGCGTGTAATTTCATTGTTGTCATTCAACCGGTACCCGGGTTGCTCGGCACAGGTTCAACGCAGTACGTCAAAGCAGTACGGGGGCAACTCAGCACAACGTCAAGTCAGTCCAACGTCAACGCTCGCTTGCTTTCGGGTCGAGGAGGGGCCATGCACGAACTACAACTGATCATGAACGTAGAACTGATCGACACTGCCGAAGATGAACTGTCCTGGCAGGAACGCGCCTTGTGCGCTCAGACCGATCCGGAGGCGTTCTTCCCTGAGAAGGGGGGCTCCACCCGCGACGCAAAGAAGGTCTGCGTCGGCTGCGATGTGCGTGGCGAGTGCCTGGAGTACGCGCTTGAGCACGACGAGCGGTTCGGCATCTGGGGTGGCCTTTCCGAACGAGAGCGTCGCAAGTTCAAGAAAGATGTCGTCTAGCCGCTGCGGCGGCCCCGTGGGGCCCTGGCCGGTGCTGAGTTCAGCATCACTATTGCGCCGGCCCATCAGAGGTGGCGTTCGGGGGCAGGTCGGGCTCCTAATGGTCATACGGTTCTTGGCAGTCCCGTTCGGCCGGGCGCGATGGCCGGGAACCCCTGAGGAGGTCGGTTGGGGCACCTGGCCCCGCCGGGTGCTGTCGGGCTGGTGGCCGGTCGGCGTCGGGCTGGTCATCGGTGCGACTCATCTGCCGGCACAGATTCAACCTGGCCCACCGAACGCGTGCGGCCGCTGTGAAGTGGGCGCAGGCTGACCCTGTCACCCGGACCTGGTCGCAGCGGCAACCACTTCGTCGCTGCCCCAGCTGCGCGACCATTAGGTTCGGCTGCTGCACGGCCCTAGTCGTCGTCGGGGTCGTATCCCGCATCCAGGTCGCGCGGGTTGACACCCAGCAGTGACGCCACCTGCTCGACAACAACATCGTTGATCAGGGCAGCGAGCTCGCGAGCGTCGGATGTCCGGGTCTCGACCGGCCGTCGGTAGACCACGATCCGGGCCGGCATCTTGCCCTGGGCAGCAAACAATCGGCCCAGGGGGACGTCGGAGGACTCCCACGGGGCGGGATCGCTGGGTGGCACGTCCTCGACAGCGAACTGCACGTCGCCTAACGCTGAGCCCGCGCGGTGTTCCATCCGGCTTGCGGCGTCCAGGACCAGCTCGTCGAATGCCTCGGCCCGGGTAGCCATCGCCGGCACGGGTGGCCACGCCATGGGACCACGTTGGCCCCTGCCGTGACGATCGCGGCGAGGGCGAAAAGGTGCGCTCGCGGAGGTCATAGCGGCAGTCTACGGCGTGGTGCGTGCCGGATGCCGGTGCTGGGGAATAGGGTCCATTCGTGAGTCTGTCGCGCCAATGTTCCCGAACTGCCTGCTCTGGGGGTGCCATGGCGACGTTGACCTATGTCTACTCAGAACAGACGGCCGTGTTGGGGCCGCTGGCCACCTATGCCGAGCCGCACACCTACGACCTGTGCGTGGTGCACGCCAAAGGACTGACCGTGCCCAGAGGCTGGGACGTCATCCGGCTTCTGAGCGAGTACGTGGAACCCGCACCCACTCCGGACGATCTGCTGGCCTTGGCCGATGCAGTGCGTGAGGCCGGCCGGCCCCGATTGTCGCCTGGCGCCGTTGCCGCTGTGGCAGTGCGATCCGAGCCTGAGATGAACCGCGCCGTGGAGACCGGCCGCCGCGGCCACCTGCGCATCCTGCGCGATCGGTAGGCTCTAGCGTGTGAGCGCTACGAGACTGTCTGAATTCATTAAGGCCTACGACGTGCGTGGTCTGGTGCCGGAGCAGTTGAACGATGCTGTGGCCTATGCGATTGGTTCGGCGTTCGCCGAGGTTGTTGCTGGTCCAGAGGGTGCGACTTCGATTGTTGTCGGACATGACATGCGTGAGTCGTCTCCGGGGTTGTCGCGGTCGTTCGCGGCGGGGGCGGCTGCTCGTGGGCTGGATGTGACTCTTATTGGGTTGTGTTCGACAGACGGCTTGTACTACGCAAGCGGCGCGTTGGATGTTCCGGGTGCGATGTTCACTGCTAGTCATAACCCGGCGCGGTACAACGGCATCAAGATGTGTCGTTCGGGGGCGCGTCCGGTGGGCCAGGACACCGGACTGGGCCAGATCCGCGATCTGGCCCAGGGCCTGCTCGACTCCGGCCAGGGTGCTGGTGGCCCTGCCGCTGGTGGGCTTGTGGGCAGTATCAGCCAGCGGGATATCTTGGGCGAGTATGCGCAGTTCCTGCGGGGTTTGGTCGATCTGAGCCAGTTGCGGCCGTTGAGGGTTGTGGTGGATGCCGGCAACGGTATGGGGGGTCATACCGTGCCTGCGGTGTTGGGTACCCAGGCTGGGTTGGCGGCGTTGCCGTTGACGGTCATTCCTTTGTATTTCGAGTTGGATGGGACGTTCCCCAACCACGAGGCCAACCCGCTGAACCCGGAGAACCTGCGTGATCTTCAGGCTGCGGTCATTGCCCACGGCGCTGACTTGGGACTTGCTTTCGATGGTGACGCGGATCGTTGTTTCGTGGTGGACGAGCGGGGTGAGGCGGTCAGCCCGTCGGCGATCACCGCGCTGGTGGGTACTCGTGAGGTCGCCAAGGAGGCCGGACAGGGTCGGGAAGCGACGATTGTCTATAACGTGATCTCGTCGGCGGCGGTGCCCGAGCTCATCGGTGAGGCGGGGGGGACGGCGGTCCGGACCCGGGTCGGGCATTCGTTCATCAAGGGTGAGATGGCGCGTGTTCAGGCGGTCTTTGGCGGCGAGCACTCGGCTCACTACTACTTCCGTGACTTCTGGTTCGCCGACACGGGCATGCTCGCGGCGATGCATGTCCTGGCTGCGTTGGGTGAGCAGCGCCGTCCGCTGTCCGAGCTGGTTGCGCAGTTCAGCCGGTATGTTGCCTCCGGGGAGATCAACTCGACGGTGGCCGATGGTGCGGCTGTGAGCGCGGCGGTACGGGCGTGGGCGCAGGGCTGGGGCGCTGAGCAGGGCCAGGAGGTGGAGTTCGACGAGCTGGATGGTATGACCGTGACGCATGCCGCAGATCCGATGTGGTGGTTCAACCTGAGAGCTAGTAACACCGAACCGTTGTTGCGGCTCAATGTCGAGGCCGCTGATACGGCGACAATGACGCGAGTACGTGATGGCGTGCTGGCGATCGTGCAAGGGGAGAAAATGACCGAAGAGAACGAGCCTGCTCCTGCCAGCTCCGATTCGTCTGTTCCTCGAATCGAGCCGTGGCTTCGAGAGATACTGCGCTGTCCGCAGTGCAGGTCCACTTTGTCTGACGGCTCTGGCCCCGATGGCCCTGAACTGCAGTGCACCGATCCGCAGTGTCGCCGCGCGTATCGTATCGACGACGGCATTCCAGTGCTGCTGGTCGACGAATCCCGTTTACTCCCGAACTGATCCGGCGCTCTGGTCATGGCACCGCTGCTTGAGGAAGCACTCCTGAACGATCCTGACTACATCGCTGAACGCGACTCGCACCAGACGCTTTTAGCGCTGGCGACCGCTGGGGCGCAGGTCCGCCAGGCGATGACGTTGTCGAATGAGGCAGGCATCGAACGGGTGGCCGGCGGTGAGCGTCCGCGATCGGTGCTGGTGGCCTCGTTGGGTGGTTCGGCCGTGGTAGCGGACGTGCTGGAGATGCTGGCCGAGCCGGGGTCTCCGGTGCCGGTCTCGGTTCGGCGTAACCTACCCCTTCCAGGCTGGGTTGGGCCGCTTGATCTGGTGGTGGCCGTGTCTCTTTCGGGACGGGCACCGGGACCGCTCGCGGTGGCTGCCGAGGCCGCGCGACGCGGCGCCTCAATCCTGACGGTGGGTGCGGCTGACTCTCCGCTGGCAGAGGTCTGTGCGCGCGCCAGGGGCGTGCACATTGACGTGGGACATGGCCGGACGTCGTCGCGGACCGCTTTGTGGTCGCTGCTGACGCCGGTCATCCTGGCCGCCGGCGAGCTGGGCCTGATTGAGGCTGGCGAGTCGGTCCTGTCCGATGCGGCCGACCGGCTGGATATGCACGCAGAAGCATGCCGACCGCGGTCGGAGTCGTTCGTCAATCCCGCCAAGATCCTCGCGATGCAACTGGCTGAGACGATACCCGTAGTGATGGGCGATGGTCCCCTCAACGGCGTGGCGGCCAGGCGGGCAGCCTCGATGCTGGCACGCACAGCCCGTATTCCGGCCACCTGGGGTGAGCTTCCTGATGCTGCCTCCCAGATCGTGGCCTGCTTCGACGGGCCGCTCACAGCGGGTGGGGGTCGTGGGGTGGGCCTGCGACAGCCGGCGCCTGACATCTTCGCGGATCCGTTCCTGGACGGTCCGGCGCAGCCGCGTCTTGGCTTGCTGCTCCTGCGTGACGCCCCGCCGGCCACGCTGACCCAGGAGCGGGCCGACGCCGAGTCGCTGACCGATGCGGTTCTGCAGACGGCTCACGACGCTGGTGTTCGGGTTTCGACCCTGATGGCAGAGCCGGGCCACCCTTTGGTCCGATTGGCCGGGCAAATCGCCCAGACTGATTTTGCGGCGACGTACCTGGCGATCGGCTTGGGCCTGGATCCCGCCGTGTCCCCTCACGTCGCTGATCTGCGCGACCGCACGCGCGGCTGACTTGACCGGCGGGGTGAGGCCGGCAGAGGTTGGGCCCGGTGGTTAGCCTTCAGAGGTGGCTCACTTTGATCTGGCAATCATCGGCACCGGCTCAGGCAATTCCCTGGTCACCTCGGACTTCGATGGCAAGGAGGTGGCCATCATCGAGTCCGGGAAGTTCGGGGGCACCTGCCTGAACGTCGGGTGCATCCCCACCAAGATGTACGTCTATGCCGCCGACGTGGCCAACACCATCACCGGCGCCGCCAGGTATGGCATCGACGCCACGCTGGACGGCGTCCGCTGGCCGGACATTCGCGACCGGGTCTTCGGCCGGATCGACCCGATCTCGGCAGGTGGCCAGGACTATAGGGTCAATGGCCCGAACACGACCGCCTTCCTGGGTCACGCAACCTTTGTCGGCCCCCAGCGCCTAAGGGTCGACTCTGGCCAGGAGGGCAGCGCCATTGAGGCCAGCAGCGTCGAGATCACCGCGGAACAGATCGTGATCGCTGCCGGCGCGCACCCCACAGTCCCCGTCGTGGTCAGTGAGTCGGGGGTGCCATTTCACACCTCGGACACCGTGATGCGCCTGGACGAGCTCCCCAAACGGCTGATCATTCTCGGATCTGGCTTCGTTGCGGCTGAGTTCGCTCACGTCTTTTCTGCTCTTGGCAGCCAGGTCACGGTGGTCGCCCGTCGAGGCGCACTACTTCGCGGGCTAGACACTGAGATCTCGCAGCGATTTACCACGATCGCGCGGCAGCAATGGGACGTCCGCCTGAACGCGTCGCTGACCTCGGTCAGCGGAAACCAGCGGGAGGTCCGCCTCGGCTTCGCAGATGGCAGCGCGGTCAGCGGCGATGTCCTGCTGGTCGCGACAGGGAGGGTGCCCAACACCGCCAGCCTCGGACTTGACGTGGCGGGCATCGCCACCCATCAGGACGGCGGGGTCACCGTCGACGCTCACGGGCGCACCAACGTTGCAGGCGTCTGGGCACTGGGGGACGTGTCCAGCGCCCACCAGCTCAAGCACGTTGCCAACCACGAAGCCAGGGTTGTCGCCCACAACCTGGCCCACCCCGATGACCTGGCCAGCTTTGATCACCGCTTTGTCCCTTCGGCGGTCTTCACCTGCCCACAGATCGCCACTGTCGGGCTCAGCGAGGAGCAGCTAAAGGCACAGGGCCGCGACTACGTCACGAAGTCACAGGCGTACGGCGAGACGGCATACGGCTGGGCGATGGAGGACACCACCGGTGTCTGCAAGGTGATCGCGGACCCGGCTACCGGTGAGCTGCTCGGTGCGCACCTTATGGGCTACCAGGCGTCCAACCTGATCCAGCCGCTGATCCAGGCCATGTCGTTCGGGCAGAGCGCGCTACAGGTGGCACGAGGGCAGTACTGGATCCACCCGGCGCTCGGTGAGGTCGTGGAGAACGCGCTGCTCGGCCTCGACCTTTCCCCGCACTAGGCTGGCGCGCATGGCTGTCGAGGGCGGGGCCAAGGCAGTGGTGGCTGCGCTGCTGGCCAACATTGGGATTGCGGTCACGAAGTTCGTCGCCTTCTTGTTGACCGGATCGAGTTCGATGCTGGCCGAGTCGGTGCACTCCGCGGCGGACTCCGGCAACCAGGTCCTGTTGCTGATCGGGGGAAAGAAGAGCCGGCATGTGCCCACCCCCGAGCACCCTTTCGGCTTCGGCAGTGAGAGGTACGTCTACGCATTCGTCGTATCGATCGTGTTATTCAGCGTCGGCGGCCTCTTTGCCCTCCACGAGGCATGGACCAAGTTCCAGCACCCGGAGCCGATCACGGGCAAGTGGTGGTGGGTGCCGGTCCTGGTCCTGGTCGTGGCGATGGCGCTGGAGGGTTCCTCGTTCCACACCGCTGTTACCGAGAGCAACCAGGTCCGGGGCAACCGCTCGTGGACGGCGTTCATCCGCACCGCGAAGGCACCCGAGCTGCCAATCATCCTGCTGGAGGACTCGGCTGCCCTGGTCGGCCTGGTCTTCGCGATGTTCGGCGTCGGGCTGACCCTTGTCACCGGCAACGGGTTCTGGGACGCCGTCGGCACCGCACTGATCGGCACCCTGCTGGTGTTGGTTGCGATCGTTCTGTCCATCGAGATGAACTCCCTGCTGGTGGGCGAGGCAGCCACCATTGACCAACAGCAAGCCATCAAGGCCGCACTGGCGGGCGACCCGGAGTCGGCCGTCGAGCGTGTCATCCACCTGCGAACGTTGCACCTCGGGCCGGAGGAGCTGCTCGTCTGCGCCAAGCTGGCGGTGGGTCGTGCGGACTTCGCCTACCAGATCGCGGCGACCATCGATGCCGCCGAGCAACGGGCTCGCGAGTCCGTGCCAGGGATGCGGCTGGTGATCTACCTTGAACCCGATATCGACCGCGGCGTCTCGGACCCAGTCTCCTGGCAGCACCCGACCGACTGATCCCCGCTCGTTATGACCCACTCAGCGGGGAATCAACAGGTTCCGTCGTAGACTCGGTCTCACTGTCGGCGTGGGTGATGACCCGTGTTGCGCCCAGATGGGCTACGCCGGTTCAGCCCACCAATGACTCACATTGTGACTTGGAGTGCTTTCTTATGCCTTTTGACTACAAAGTTCGCGACCTGGGCCTGGCCGAGGCCGGCCGCCACCAGCTGCGTCTGGCCGAGCACGAGATGCCCGGCCTGATGGCTCTGCGTGAAGAATTTGCCGCCACCCAGCCCCTCAAGGGCGCCAGGATCGCCGGCTCGCTGCACATGACCGTTCAGACCGCCGTTCTCATCGAGACCCTCACCGCGCTCGGCGCGCAGGTTCGCTGGGCATCCTGCAACATCTACTCGACCCAGGACGAGGCCGCCGCGGCCGCCGTCGTGGGTCCGCACGGCACCCCGGACGACCTGCAGGGTGTCCCGGTCTTTGCCTGGAAGAACGAGACACTGCCGGAGTACTGGTGGTGCACCGAGCAGATCCTGACCTGGCCGGCTGACGCCGCCGGGTCAACCGGTCCCAACATGATCCTGGACGATGGCGGCGACGCGACCCTCCTGATCCACAACGGCACCGAATGGGAGGCCGCCGGTGTGGTCCCGACGGCCCAGGATGACGATCCTGAGGACTGGCATGTCGTGCTTCAGACGGTCCGCAACACCATGGCGGCGGACCCCAAGAAGTGGACCACAGTCGCGGCCGGAATCAAGGGCGTCACCGAGGAGACCACCACCGGTGTCCACCGTCTGTATGAGATGCAGAAGGCCGGCCGGCTCCTCTTCCCGGCGATCAACGTCAACGACTCGGTCACCAAGTCCAAGTTCGACAACAAGTACGGAGTTCGCCACTCGTTGATCGACGGGCTTAACCGCGCTACCGACGTGCTCATCGGTGGCAAGGTGGCCGTCGTGGCCGGTTACGGCGACGTGGGCAAGGGCTGCGCTGAGTCCCTCAAAGGCCAGGGCGCTCGCGTAATCGTCACAGAGATCGACCCGATCTGCGCGCTGCAGGCCGCCATGGATGGCTATCAGGTCGCCACGATGGAGGACGTCGTCGCCACCGCGGACATCTTCGTCACCGGGACCGGATGCTTTAACGTCCTGACCGCCGATCAGATGCGCCGGATGAAGGACAAGGCCATCGTCGGCAACATCGGTCACTTCGATAACGAGATAGACATCGCCGGCCTAGCCAAGATCCCGGGCATCACCAAGACCGAGATCAAGCCGCAGGTCCACGAATGGACCTTCCCGGCAGATTCGGCCGGTGGCTCCCGTTCGATCATCGTGCTGTCCGAGGGTCGTCTGCTCAACCTTGGTAACGCGACCGGACATCCGAGCTTCGTCATGTCGAACTCGTTCACCAACCAGACCATGGCCCAGATTGAGCTGTGGACCAAGCCCGGGGACTACAAGAACGAGGTCTACGTTCTTCCCAAGTATCTCGACGAGAAGGTGGCGCGTCTGCACCTGGACGCCCTGGGGGTGCGGCTCACCGAGCTGACCAAGACCCAGGCCGAGTACCTCGGGGTTGACGTCGCCGGACCTTACAAAGCCGACCAGTACCGCTACTGATCAACCCGGCTTCTTCATCAACAACAGCTAAGCGCGTATGCCGCCCGCTCACCTGAGCGGGCGGCATACCTTTGTACCCGGTGGTGACCCATATCGGCTCTTCGGTTCGATCTGGTTCAAAAAGCGACAACAGGCCCTGTCGCCGTGCTGAGATTGACGCTATGAGGGCGGATCGGTTGAAGACGCTGCACACCGTTTTGGATGAGGTCAACGGGCGGCTGAGCGTAGGGGCAGACACCGGAGCCACGGTGTGGCCGTCGGGTTTCGGAGCCTTGGACAGCGCGCTGAACGGCGGGTTTCGCTCAGGTGAGCTGACGCTGTTGGGGGCGCGCCCGGGTCTGGGCAAGACCACGTTCGCACTACAGGTAGCGCGCAACCTGGTCGCATCCGATTTCAGCGTGGTCTATTTCTCGTTCGAACACGACAATCACTCTCTGCTGGAACGACTGATCCTCATGGAGGCAGCCGAGGTCGCAGGTTCCTACGCGGTGACCCTTTCGGCGGTGCGTGAGGCATTCGGTGCGCCGTCAAGTTCCGATCGGAGCATGGGCGGACGGCTTGCCTGCACCGATGGGGGAGCCGAGGCAGTTCAGGCTCTGCAAAACTACTCCGAGCGGCTCCACCTCCATCGTTCCAGCGGGGCTGAAACCGACGTCGAGGCCATGAGAGAGGCCGTCGAGTCTATCCG
>Ga0182021_10005511_pt1 | contig 14996 bp, 16 predicted proteins | sample 612E3MmetaG_FD_120493 | JGI IMG/M metagenome (GOLD analysis project Ga0182021, IMG submission 120493) | Permafrost microbial communities from Stordalen Mire, Sweden - 612E3M metaG (Illumina Assembly) | ecosystem: Environmental > Terrestrial > Soil > Wetlands > Permafrost | place: Sweden... | reverse complement strand
GTTGACGCGCAGCCCGTCGGCGTCCTTTCCCGATTTCAGGCAGATGGCGTCGTCGCCGGTGTCCAGGTAGCAGTTGGAAATCAGGACGTCCTGGCTGGAATCGATATCCATGCCGTCGGTGTTGGCCCCTGGAAACGTCTCAATGGTGACGTCCCGTATGACCACCTGCTGCGAATACAAGATGTGGATGACCCACATCGACGACCCCACGATGTGGATGCCCTCAATGAGAACATTCCTGCTGTCCATGGCGCGAATGAACGAAGGCCGCAGCGACGGCGCCGCCTTCTGGAAATCCTCCGGCGGGACCGGCCGCTTCAGGTCCAGCGCCTTCAGTATTCCGGTCCACACGTCCCTCGCCGCGGCCGCCTCCGGCCCGCGTGTGAGGTTGAGCCATTGGGCATTGTCCGTGGTGATGGTTCCCCGGCCGCGGATGGCGACATTCTCCAGGTCGTGTCCGCCGATCAGCGGCACGGGTGTGAGGCACTCGATTCCCTCGTACCGTCCCCTGGTATACGTAAGGCCGTCGCGCGAGGCCTCGAACCGCAGCACCGCCCCGGCGTCGATTTCCAGCACCAGGTTGCTCACCAGCTCGATGGGCCCGGTGACATACTTGCCGGCGGGGACGTACACCGTGCCGCCGCCCGCGGCTTTAGCTGCCTGGATGGCGGATCGAATGGCGGCCGTGGCGCTCGCCGAACCATCGTTGCGCGCGCCGTAGTCCAGAATGTTGAACCAGGGACCGGCGCCCCACAGGTTCGCGCCGGCCAAAAACCAGAGCGCCGGCAGAAGCCGGCTTCGAGACAGCAATCGCATGAGACCTCCAGTTACCCCGTCCCAGCGACACTTTAGCACATCGGTTAGGCGCGTGCTTCTTGGATCGGAAGCGGCGAGCACCCTGCCAGCCACGGCTGCGCTGCACGCTCCGACTTTCGCCTGTCCGTACACGTCTATGTGATAGATTTGAGATTAGGAGACGAATTGACTTTCGAAGCTCCCGCTGCCCTTTTCCTCCAGATGAATGTTTGGGAAATGGTCCAGCACAACGGTCCCGCGGGGATGGTTGTGCTGCTCATCCTCTTTGGCTTTTCGATTTTTTCCTGGACCGTGATCTTCTCCAAGTGGCAGGCCTTCCGGGGCGCGCGCCAGGCCAACGCCCGTTTTCTGCGCGCCTTCCGCAAGGCCAGCGGCATGGAAGCGGTCATGGTGGCCAGCGAGCAGTTCCGGCCCTCGCCGCTGGTGGCCGTCTTCGATTTCGGATACGAGGAAATCGAGCGCCAGGTCAAGGCGCGCGGCAAGGTGACCAACCGCAACTCGCTGGAGCGCACCCTGCAACTGGGCGTGAGCGAAGAGATCGCCAAGCTCGAGCGCAACATGAGCTGGCTGGCCACGACCGCGTCGGTGACGCCCTTTATTGGGCTATTCGGCACGGTTCTGGGCATTATCCGCGCGTTTTACGAGCTGGGACAAATGGGCTCCACCAGCCTGCGCACCGTGGCGCCGGGCATCTCCGAAGCCCTGATTGCCACCGCGGCTGGCCTCGCGGCCGCCATCCCCGCCGCCATCTTCTACAATATTTTCGGCCACAGGATTCGGGAGATCGGCGCGCGCATGGACGACTTCTCCATGGAGTTCCTGAACATGGTCGAGCGCAGTTTCGGAGACTAGCGCCATGGCACTGTCCGTCAATGGCGGTGGGGGATACGGCTCCCGGCGGCGCGCCGGCGGAACCAGCCTGTCGGAGATCAACATCACGCCCTTCGTCGACGTGGTGCTGGTGCTGCTCATCATCTTCATGCTCACCGCCCACGTGATGGAGTTCGGCATCGAAGTGGACGTTCCCAAGGTGCAGGCGGTGAAGGATACCGCCCAGGAACTTCCCGTGGTAACCATCACCAAGGACGGCACCACCTACCTCAACGACAAGCCGGTCAACATCAACGACCTCCAGGCCACCATCCAGCAGCGCTTCGGGAAGGCCAAAGCGATCTACGTGCGCGCCGATAAACAGACCATCTGGGACCCCATCGCGCAGGTAACGGCCATGCTCGGCCAGGCGGGCTTCCAGGTGAACATGGTGACCCAACCGGAAGACTCGGTGGCCAAGGGACGGAAGTGATGGCCCCGCACATCGATATTCTGGACCAGCCGGAGCCGCTGGGGAAATCGCTGGCGGGTTCCGTGGCTCTGCATCTTTCGGTAGGGGCCGCGCTGCTGATGTCCGCCTGGATCGGGCACCGGTCCGGGGTGCAGTGGGGCGACATCAACGGCGGCGGGATGGGATCGGTGGCGGTTAACGTGGTACCGCGCATCCCCATGCCGGGCCGTACCGGGCCCATCAACCCGGTGGCGAACGATACGGAATCGGTGGTGCCGACACCGCCGTCCAAAGCCAAACCTCGGGCCAAGGTGGAGGCGCCGGAACCGAGCGCCATTGCCATCAAGAGCCGCAATGCCTACAAGCAGGCGTCGCGGGCCGCCGCTGCGCCCAACAAGTTTCGCGATCGGCAGCAGGATCTCCCCAACCAGCTCTACAGTACCTCCGGACAGGCCATGGTTTCGCCCATGATTGGGATGACGGGCGGGGGAGGCGTCGGCGTCGGCGCCAGTTCCCCGTTCGGGACCCAGTTCGGATGGTACGTCAACCTGCTGCGCGACCAGGTGGCGCGCAACTGGAGGACCAGCGATCTGGACCCGCGCCTCCGCTCGGCCCCGCCCGTGGTGGTCACATTCACCATCCGGCGCGATGGATCGGTGGCGCAGGGTTCGGTGAAAATCACTCAGCGGAGCGGAAATCCGGCCCTGGATTATTCGGCCCAAAGGGCGATTCTGGACGCCGCGCCGTTTCAGTCCCTTCCTCCGCAGTTCCAGCGCAGCGAAGCGGAAATCGAGTTCTGGTTTGAATTGAGGCGTTGAGATGAGAAGACTCGTTTGGCTCGCAATTGCGTCGACCGGAGCGTGGCTGGCTGTGATGGCCCAGGACGTCACCATTAAGATTCAGCAGGGTGAATCGCCGGCCATGGCCGTCCCCGACTTTCGCGGGACCGGAGACGCCCAGAATTATATGGGGGCGTTCAACGAGACGCTTTGGGCGGACGTGGGTGGCGCGGGGCTCTTCAAAATGGTTCCCAAGACCATGTACCCCACCGCCGTTCCCCAGCAACCGTCGGACTTCCGGCAGCCTCCGCCAGTACCGGAACGGCCGCCGGCCCGAGGCCGCCAGCAGATCGCCCAACCACAAACCGGTGGTGGACTTTGGATGTCGGACTGGTCCGGGCCGCCGGCTTCGGCCAACTACCTGGCTTTCGGCTACACGGCCGTGCAGAATGGCGTGTTCGTGCTGCGCGGGTGGCTGTTCGATCTGAGCCGCGGCACCCCGGCCAACGCCCAGGTGGTCGGCAATACCTACCTGGGAACGGTGGACGAGGCCGGAGCGCGGAAAGTGGCCCACGATTTCGCCGCCGACATCATCGCGCGGTTCGGAGGCAAGTCGCTGTTCGGCACCCATGTGTATTTCGTTTCGAACCGCACCGGGCACAAAGAGGTCTGGGTGATGGACCCGGACGGAAAGAACCAGCGGCAGCTCACGCGGTTCAATTCCACTTCGATTCAGCCGACGGCCTCCCCGGACGGCTCCAAAATAGCGTTTACTAGCTACGCGCGCATCAATCCTGCTATATTTGTGTTTTCGGTGGATCCGGTGCGGGATTTGCGATTTTACAACCAGCGCGCATCGGTAAACGAGACGCCTGAGTTCACGCCCGACGGAAAACAGATCGTGTATGCTTCGTCGGCGCCGAATGATCGGTGCTGCCGGATCTACATCGCGAATTTAGACGGGAGCGGATTGCGGCCAATCACGACTTCGAGCTTCATTGACGTCGAACCCAAGGTGAATCCCAAGACCGGAAATGAGATTGTGTTCGTCTCCGGCCGGTCCGGCCCGCAACAGATTTACAGGATGAATATGGACGGGACCGACGTGGAACGCCTCACTCCCGGTGAGGGCGAGGCTTCCAACCCTTCCTGGCATCCCGACGGGCAGATGATCGCGTACGCGTGGACGCGAGGGTACGCTCAGGGGGCCTTCAACATATTCATCATGGATGTTGCATCGCGCAAGCCGCCCCTGCAGTTGACGCATGGGGAGGGCCGTAACGAGAATCCAAGTTGGGCGCCGGACGGCCGGCATCTCGTGTTCATGTCGACCCGCGCCGGAGCGCACCAGATCTGGTCTATGCTGGCTGATGGAAGCCAGGTGCAACAACTGACCACGCAAGGCAATAACGAGACCCCGGTATGGGGCAAGTAATTAAGGATTCAGGAGGCGATTTTCATGCTCAGTAAACGGAAGATCACGATCGTCTGCATGGTGCTTAGCTTGGTGGTGTTCGGAGCAGCCTGCAAGAAGAAGGTGCCACCGCCGCCACCGCCGCCAGTGGTTCTACCGCCGCCGCCACCGCCGCCGCCGCCACCCAAGGCGCCCGTGGTTTCTCAATTCGCGGCCGAGCCGGCTTCCATTCAGCGCGGCCAGTCTTCCACGCTGCGGTGGGAAGTCACCGGCGATACAACGAATATTTCCATCAACCAGGGGATCGGTGTGGTCCAGAGCGCGGGCAACCAGCGGGTGTCGCCCAACGACTCGACCACCTACACCCTGACCGCTGCCGGACCGGGCGGCACCGTCACCAGTTCGGCCACGGTCACCGTGACCGCGCCACCGCCGCCGCCACCACCGCCACCGCCGCCGGCCAAGGCCACGCTCACGCAGCGCATAGAGTCGGACTTACAGGACGCGTACTTCGATTACGACAAGAGCGACATCCGTTCCGATGCGCGCGATGCCTTGACGAAGGATGCGGACGCTCTGAAGAGCATCCTGGCGGACTTCCCGAGCGCGATCATCATGCTCGAGGGCAACTGCGACGACCGCGGCTCGGCGGAGTACAACATCGGGCTGGGCGACCGCCGCGCCAGTTCCGCCAAGGAGTTCCTGCAGCAGTTGGGGGTCTCGGCCGACCGGCTGAGGACCGTCAGCTACGGCAAGGATAAGCCGGTTTGCTCCGAGGCCAACGAGACGTGCTGGCAGAAGAACCGGCACGTGCACTTCGCTCCCGGCCAGTAGGGCTGTTACAGAGGCAAGACACACGGCGGCGGGGGGACGGGCTAATCGCCCCCCCGCCGCCGGCAAGGAGAGTTGCATATGTTCCCGCGTCTGTGCGTATGGGTTCTGATGGCGTCGCCCACGCTGGCGTTCGCGGCCAGCAAGGAAATCCTGGAATTGCAGCGCGACATCGTGCAGTTGCAGCAGCAGGTCAGGGACTTGCAGCGCTCGCAGGATGAAAAGTTCGCCGCGCTGCAGGTGTTGGTGCAGCAGGCCGTCGATAATGCCAGCAAGGCCAACACCGCCGTGGCCGTCATCCAGAGCGGCTTCCAGCAGAACATTCGGGACACCGAGAGCAAGGTCGTGGCCCCGGTGGTCGGACTTTCCTCGCGCATGGACCAGGTGTCCAACGATCTGCGCACGGTGCAGCAGGCGGTCTCGGACGTCACCGGCCTCATGTCGAAATTGCAGGCGCAGTTGACCGACCTGGGCAACTCCGTGAAGGTCATGCAGGCGCCCCCGCCGCCCCCGCCCGTTCAAAGCACTCCGGGGGGCGCAGCTGCGGCCGCGGCGCCGGAAACGCCCGCCATTTCCGCCACCGATCTGTATTCCAACGCCCGGCGGGACATGTCCGGCGGCAAGCTGGATTTGGCCCTGCAGGAGTTCTCGGATTACCTGAAGTGGTATGGCAGCACCGACTTGGCGCCCAACGCGCAGTACTACATTGCCTACATTCATTCCTCTCAGGGCGATTACGACCATGCCGTGCAGGAGTTCGACATGGTGCTGGAGAAATACCCCGACAACAACAAGACCGCCGACTCCCTCTATAACAAGGGTTTGGCCCTGACGAAAATGGGCCGCCGCACGGATGGCGCCCAGGAGTACCGGGAATTGATCCAGCGCTTCCCCTCCAACGACCTGTCCAAGCGGGCCTGCGACCAGTTGAAGGGCATGGGCTTGAGTTGCGGCGCGCGCGCCACAACCCCCGCCAAGGGCGCCGCCAAGCGCTCCAAGAAGCAGTAGGAATCCGTCCCCCACCAGTGCCGTGCCCGTTCGGTGGCGCAGAAGATCGTTTTTCGTCGTCTGCGTTGGCGGGCCGCCAGAACGATGGCCCGCCCCAGAGTCTAGCTGCGCGGCAGGTGGAGGCGCCGGCCAGACGGCTGCCAGCCGCTGATGTAGTACGCTATGATGGTGACATCATGATGTCACGCATGCAGATCACGCTGGAGGGGGAGATTCAGCGCCGGGCGCGCCAGCGCGCCAACGATCTGGGCGTATCCCTAGCCGAATACGTCAGGCGCTTGGTCGCGCGCGATCTCGGAGGCGCGCAACCGGTGGCCCATCCGGCCGTGGTGTTCGACCTGGGCGCTTCCGATGGCTCCGATGTCGCCGCCAACAAGGACGCCATGATCGCGGAAGCCTTTGGGTCGGGTGGACGCGAGCCGCGACGACGGTCTGCATGAGTCTCTTTGTCGATACCTCCATCTGGTATGCCGCCGCCGATAAATCGGACGCCAGCAACTCACGGGCAAAGGCTGTTCTCTCCGCCGGCGAGCCGCTGGTTACCACCGATCACATTTTGGTCGAGACCTGGACGTTGATCCGGCACCGGCTGGGCCGGCGCGCCGCCGAACGTTTCTGGGAAGGCCTGCGATCCGGCGCCGCTACCGTGGAGACCGTAGGGGCGGCGGACCTGGATACGGCCTGGGAAATCGGGAAGTCATACCGCGACCAGGACTTCTCGATTGTGGACCGAACCAGCTTCGCGGTAATGCGGCGGCTCGGCGTCGAGCGCGCGGCCTCCCTGGACGACGACTTCGCGATCTTTCGCTTCGGACCAAACCGCCGGCGGGCCTTCACGGTGGTTCGGTGAAGGTTCCGCGCCCGGCATGTTCCGGCCCGAAGCCGTCCCAGCGCGATAGCGTAACACGGTATGCTCAGAGTAGGAGCCGGCCAAATGGAAGTACATGTCGCCGGGGAACTCGAAGCGAAGCTCACGCACTCGGCCGCCCAGCAAGGCCGGAATCCCGACGACTTGGTGCAGGATGTGCTGGCGAGCTATTTCGAGGAAGAAGCCCGCTTTGTCGAGGCCGTGAAACGTGGCGAGGACGCTTTCGAGCGTGGCGAGTACCTCACCCATGAGCAAGTCGGCCAGCGTCTCCAGAGGTTTCTGCAATCCTGATGCAAGGCAGTCATCGTTCGCAGACTTCGCTTCGGTGACGGATTCGCGTCACCTCCACCAGCAATTCCGAGTCGTCGATGGTATACACCACGCGGTAGTAACCCACACGAAAGCGCCACTCGCGATTACCGCCCCTGAGCTTCTTGCAGCCCGGCGGGCGCGGATTGGAAGCAAGGTTTTCCAGGCGCGGAACGATGCGCGCGATCCATTGGCCGGGCAGTTTCTTGAGTTCTTTCTCCGCGCTCGACGTCAATGCGACGTCGTACCTAGCCATGAAGCTTTCCGCTGGCGATCAGGGTTGCCTTCACCTTTTCAAGCGGGATGCGTTTCTCATGCCGCCTCGACCGGGAGACCAGCACGTCCTCGATGTCCTCCCAGAGCGCCCTGTGCTTCTTGAGGTCGATTACCGCCGCCGTCCTGCGGCCTTTCGCGTCGGCGATGAACTGAATTCCGGTCATGGGCCGTATCTCCTCGGGTCGTGTGGAACCCGTCCTCGCTCTTTACGATGCCTCGCCCTATCCACAGAGTAGCGCTACAAAACGTCCGTCATACGGCGTCCAACGCTCAGGCATGCGCCTCGTGGATGACTTCCTGCTCGTATTGATCCAGCGATACGTCCGATGGGTTGAATTCGCCGATGTCGCGGAAATCGGAGCGGCTAAGTTGGCAGAAGCCGAATCCTGTGTCGATTCGGGTCCACGGTGACCAGGGCGCCTGCTTTTAGGTGCGAGCGGCTGGCGTGCAGGGCGCGAACGACCATCTCGCCGATGGCAGTCGGAAGGGTGTCTTGCGTGCGGACCTGGATAACACTCGGCTGGCGAGTCTTGCGGTTCGCGAGAAGCGCGCCGAAATCGAGATCGTGAGTGAAGACGACCAGCCCGTATGCACTGGCATAGTCCATAATCTCTGTGTCTGGTGCGGACGGCTGGCCAATCTCGGACCAGTGAATGCTCTCGAAACCCGAATCGGCCAGGAACCGCACCCACAACGGGCTCAAGTTCATGTCGATCAGGAGTTTCATGCCGCGGGAAGTGGAACTTCGATCTCCTCGACGCGCCAGGCGGCATAGGCGAGAGACTGCCGGATATCCTCTTCTTCAAGGTAGGGATATGCGGCTAGAATTTCAGAATTGGCGTGGCCCGAAGCAACCAGCCCGACAATAGCTCCCACAGTGACTCGCATCCCGCGCACGCAAGGCTTGCCACCCATCACTTCCGGGTTTCGCGTTATCCGATCAAGGCCCATATCCGATTTCATTCTAGCGCCGATCTTCCAGCTACGGAGAATTACCCGGCGCTGCGCCGGGCTTCTATTGGGCCTTCGGCTTCGCTTCGTTCTTCACCGCTCTTGCCACCTTCGCCACTTCGTCTGGACCCAGTGTCCGAGGCACCAGCTTGAACGAACGAGCGATCTCCTTGACCAACGGGTCGGTGCTTTGATCACCCGGTGAAATTGAAAGGACGAAAACCCCTTCCTTCGACGCAAGTCCGATCAGATAGACCGTCATTCTTTCGCCGCTGTTGCGGTAAAGTCTAATTCCCGTAATTCTAAGGTCCTGCCTTGTTCCGCTCAGGTCGCCCCGCGTTACGCTCTCCACTCTGTCGGCGTGAGAGCGCCAGTGGTTCAACTCCCATCGCGCGTGATCGGTCAAGAGGTCTGCGCCATTGCCGAACTCCTTCCTTTCCGCGAAGGTAACCATCATTCCAAGACCTTGTCTCAAGGAAATATGGTAGGCGTCCTCGATCTTGATTCCCTTGCCTGTGAAAGAAAACACCGCATATTCATCCTTGTGCGCATACAATCCCATCCAGCCATTGTCGATGACGACATAGATGGGGTCCTTCGGGATCTCGGATGCACGACCATTGCCTGACAAGAGTCCGAAACTCCCAAACAACGCCATCAACGCAGACAAAGTCCGCTTCATAGCATCGTGCTCCGATTCACTCTGGCGGCCACGTACCAGCCGCCCCTTCACGCCTCCAGCCCCATCTGTGTCAGCCTGTAGCGGAGCGCGTTGCGCGTCAGGCCGAGCAGGCGCGCGGCCTGGCTCTTGTTGCCGTCGGCGCGGCGGAGGGCCTCGCGGATGATCTCCTGCTCGTATTGGTCGAGCGACAGGCCCTCGGGCAAGAAGTGCGACTCGCTCTGCGGGCGGGGGCGCGGGGCGCTCTCAAGCTTGATGTCGGCGGCGTCCAGCTCGTTGCCCGCGCACATCACCAGGCTGCGCTCGATCACGTTCTCCAATTCGCGCACGTTGCCGGGCCAGTGATAGCTCAGCAGTTTCGCCATAGCCGCATCCGTGATGGATTCCACCCGGCCGCCGGTTTCGGGCCCCAGCTTCTTCACGAAATGGTTGGCCAGAAATGGGATGTCCTGCTTGCGCTCGCGCAGCGGCGGGATGTTGATAGGGACCACGTTTAGCCGATAATACAAGTCTTCGCGGAAGGTGCCCTGCTCGAGGGCCGCGCGCAGATCCTGGTTGGTGGCCGCAATTACGCGCACGTCGATGTGCCGCGTGACGTTGCTGCCCAAGCGCTCGAACTCGCGCTCTTGCAGCACGCGCAGCAGCTTCACCTGAATGGCGCCGGGCACGTCGCCGATTTCGTCGAGGAACACCGTGCCGGTATCGGCCTGCTCGAACTTGCCGGGCTTGGTGGTGTTGGCGCCGGTGAATGCGCCCTTCTCGTAGCCGAACAGCTCGCTCTCCATCAGGTTTTCGGGCAGGGCGGTGCAATTGATTTTCACCAGCGGGCGGTCGCGGCGCGGCGAGTGAAAGTGGATGGCGCGCGCGATCAGGTCCTTGCCCGTGCCGCTTTCGCCGGCCAGCAGCACCGTGGCGCGCGTGGGCGCCACCCGCTCGATGGTGTCGAAAATCTCCTGCATGGCCGGGCTGCGGCCGATGATGTTGTCGAACTCGTAGCGCCGGCCCAACTCGGCTTTCAACTGCCGGTTCTCGTCGCGCAGCGCCCGCACTTCGAGCCCTTTGTGGACCACCTGCATGAGGTGATCGAGCGAGAAGGGCTTCAACAGGAAGTCCGTGGCGCCGGCCTTCATGGATTCCACCGCGGTCTCGATGCTGCCGTAGGCCGTCATCACGACCACCGGCACCTGCGCGTTTTGCCGCCGGATCAAAGACAGCAATTGCAGGCCGTCCATGTTGGGCAGCCGCAGATCGGTGAGCACCAGGTCGGCGCGGTCCACCACTTTGAGGCCCTCTTCGGCGCTGGCGGCCTTGTCCACGTCAAAGCCCGCGGACACGAGCTGCAGCTCCAGCACGCGCCGGAGCTTGTCTTCGTCTTCGACTACCAGGATTCGCTTCTTCATGAGGAGTTGCGCTTCTTCATGCGGAGGGTTGGGGGCGCCCGCTGGGCCCGGGGCGTTCCATGGGCAGCAGCACCCGGAAGATGCTGCCTTTACCGGGTTCGCTCTCCACCGCTATTTTACCGCCGTGCTCGTCCACGATTTTGGAAACGATGGAGAGGCCCAGGCCCACGCCCTGCGGCTTGGTGGTGAAGAACGGATTGAAAATGCCGTCGAGGTGCCGGGCGTCGATTCCCACCCCGCGGTCGATCACCGAGATTTCGGCGGTCCCACCGGCCGCCCGCGTCTTCACCGTGACCGCTCCGCCGGCGGCGGTGGCCTGCGCGGCGTTGAGCACCAGGTTGAAGAACACCCGCTCCAGCAGCTCGGCATCGAAGGGAAACGGCGGGATCTCCGGCGCGTAATTTCTGTAAATCGCGATCTCCGGCGCCTCGCGTTCCACGGCGGCGATGGCGCGGTCGAGCGTGTGCGTCAGGTCCGCGTTCTCCAGCCGCAGCTCGAGCGGGCGCGCGAATTGCAGAAAGCGGGTGACCAGGGAGTTGGTGCGGTCCACCTCCGAGGTGATGAATCCGGCCACCTCGCGCGCCACTTCGTTTTCCGCGCTCAGGTTGCGACTCAGCATTTCCGCCGACGCCTTGATGGTGCCGAGCGGGTTGCGCAGCTCGTGGGCGAGACCGGCGGAAAGCTGGCCCAGCGCGGCCAGGCGGTCGGAGCGCCGCACGGCTTCCTCGGCCCGCTGGATGTGCACGCCGGCCTCCGCCAACTGCTCGGCCGTCCGCCGGTGCTTCTCCGACTGCGTGCGCAATTCTTCCGCCAGCGCATTCGCCAGGTTTCCCACCATGGCCAGAAAAACGATGCGCATGGTCAGTTCGGCGATCTCGGGCGGCCCGAGCTCCCACCCCGACCAATCGATGAACAAGAGGAAGGAAAGGTACGAACCGGCCGCCAGCAGGGAAAACACCAGGGTGCCGACCACCCCCAGAAACGTCGCGGCCGTCACCACAGGCAACAGCAAAAGCAGCCAGAACTGGCTGTTTAAGCCCCGCGTATAGCCGATCAGCAGATAAACCAGCAGCAGTTTCAGGACGATCCAAAAGATCCGGCTGCGCGTGGAAGGGTGCGCCGGAATCCTGGGTTCCAGGACTTGCGCCACCGCCAGCGCGGCAAATAGCGCGATTACCGAGACATCGCCCTCGGCGTTGGTGACGGCCAGCACGGCGAACAGCAGCAGCCAGACGAAATCCTGGGGCCGGATCGGGCGGAAATAGCGGAGCAGGGGGGCGGCAGGCACGTAAAGTATCCCAGTCGGGATTATGCCACAATGTAAGCGTAACGTCTCATGTCTAACCCAAGCACCCTGGATCAGGACCGGGCCACCGCTCCGGGATCCCAAACCGCCAACGAGCCTGCCGAGTCTTTCGGCGATATCCTTTCTCAATACGAACAGTCCCACTCGCACCGGGTCGAAGCCGGGAAGAGAGGGCTGGAGGGCACCGTAGTCTCGGTCACCGCGGAGTCGGTGTATCTGGATATCGGTTTCAAGACCGAAGGCATCATCCCGCTCGTGGATTTCCAGAGCGCCGGTGAAACGGTGAAGGCCGGCGACAAGATTCCGGTTTCCATCAAAGGCCGGGACCCCGAAGGCTACTACGAGCTCTCGCGGACCAAGGTGGAGCGGCCCAAGGACTGGAGCTCCCTGGAGAAGGCGTTCGCCGACAAGACGCCCATCGCGGGCGTGATCACGGCGGTTGTGAAGGGCGGCGTCAGCGTGGATGTGGGAGTGCGCGCGTTCATGCCCGCCTCGCGCAGCGGCGCCAGGGACGCGGCCGAGATGGAAAAGCTGGTCGGCCAGGAAATCACCTGCCGCATCATCAAGCTCGAGGTGGCGGACGAAGATGTGGTGGTGGACCGCCGCGCGGTGCTGGAAGAAGAGGAGCGCGCCACCAAGGACCGGCGCTACTCCGAAATCAAGGAAGGCGAAACCGTGCAGGGCGAGGTCCGCAGCCTGGCCGACTACGGCGCATTTGTAGACGTGGGCGGCGTGGACGCGCTGCTGCACGTGGCCGACATCTCCTGGGGCCGCGTCAACAAACCCGCCGACGTGCTCACGGTGGGGCAGCGGATCGAAGCCAAGGTGCTCAAGGTGGACGCCCCCAAGCGGCGCATCGCCATCGGCATGAAGCAGCTTCTGCCGCACCCGTGGGACCTGGCCAGCGAGAAGTACAAGACCGGCGATCGCGTTACCGGCGCGGTCACCCGCGTGACCGATTTCGGCGCCTTCGTGGAGCTTGAGAAGGGCATCGAAGGGCTGATTCACCTTTCCGAAATGTCCTGGTCGAAGAAGGCGCGGAAGCCCTCGGACGTGGTGAAACCGGGCGAGCAGGTGGAAGTCGTGGTCCTGGGCGTCAACCAGGCCGACCGGCGCATTGCCCTTGGTTTGAAACAGGCGCTGGGCGACCCCTGGGCCGAGGCGCCCAAAAAGTTTCCCGTGGGCGCGGTGGTGGAGGCTCCCGTCACCAGTCTCACCAAGTTCGGCGCGTTCGTGCAACTGGCCGAGGGCGTCGAGGGCATGATCCACATCGGCGACATCAGCGCCGATCCCGCCAAGGGAAAACCGGCTGCCGCCAATGCGGCGGGCCCGCGTCAGAGGTCCATGGAACGGGACCGATCTGAAACTCCCTACACGGACAGGCGCGTCAACCACCCGCAGGACGTTCTGAAAGTGGGGCAGGTGGTGCGGGCGCAGGTGCTGGAGGTGGACACCGAGAGGCGCAGGCTGCGCCTGGGCATGAAGCAACTCGTGCCCACCAGCGTCGACGAATACATCGCCGAGCACACGGTGGGCAGCCTGGTCACGGGCCGCACCACGGAAGTGGCCAGCGGCCGGGCGCGGGTTGAATTGGGCGAGGGCATCCAGGCGGTTTGCAAGCTGGGCGCCGAATCGTCCGAAAAGGAAGAGAAGGCGGCCGATCCCAAGACCGACCTCTCGTCGCTCAAGTCCATGCTGGAAGCCCGGTGGAAGGGCGGCCAGGCAACCGGCGTACCCAGGCGCGAGCCGGTGCGCGCCGGCCAGATCCGCAGCTTCCGCATTATCAAGCTGGACGCCGCGGCCAAGAGAATCGAGTTGGAACTGGAGTAGGTGGCGGCCTTCACGCTTCGGTGGCATCTCTAAGCTTCCCGAAGAACTGCCGCTTGCGTTCCGTGTCGATCCCCCAGTTGACCGGCGGGCACTGGTAGCCGTCCACGTAGTTGCTCGCGCCCGCGTCGAAGTAGCCCCACGAAACGTATTCCCCGAGCGCCGCCGTCATGTGATTCTCCGGCTCGTCGAAACGGTAGTGGTCGTCCTCGTTGATGAGCACCGGCATGGGATGCCAGGTGGCCGTCTGGCGCGAAGTCCGGATCATCTTGCGGATGCGCCCCGGATCGTCCGGCCCGTTGCCGTGCAGCAGCAGGAAATCCGACGCCCCCACCACGTTCGCGGTGGCCGGCACGCCGCCGCCGTAACTGGTGCCCACCAGCAGGCGCCGCCCGTGGCGCCGCGCGCTCTTCGCCAGTGCGATCAATTCATGGACGCGCGCCGCCTTCAGAATGTCGTGGTCGTACGACTTGCTGTCGCACTCGTTGTCGATCTCGACCAGCACGTTGCGGTAGTCGCGCTCCAACAGCCAGTTGGTGGCGTTCGTCACGGCGCGGCGCACCGCGGCTTCGTCCTTCACCTGCTGGTCCTGCGCGAAGTAGAAGTAGCCGACGATGGCCACCATCCCCAACGCATCGGCCTGGCGGAGGACGCGGGCCAGGCGGTCCATGTACGCGGGCCGCAGATTCCCGTTCGATTCGATGGCGCTATTCACCCACGGCTGGCTCTTCGAGTAGCCCTCGGGGCTGCCGCCCTGCAGGTTGATAGTGAAGCCCAGCAGGCCGTGCCGCCGCCACTCCGGCAGGGCAGCCACGAACTCGCGGGTATTGCGCTCCGGGTCCCATTTGCCGGTATCGGGGTATGCCCACTTGCCGCGGGTCTCGGGATTGAGATCGTCGAAGATCCCTTGTACCGCACGCACGTTCATGAGCAGGCCTTCGATCTTGAGGCCCTGGTACCGGCGGCCCGCATAGGTGGGCTTGCCGTTGAGGAAGAATTGTTCGCCGCGAATCGAGACTTCGGTGCGGCGCGCCGGTGTGGCGGCGCCCATCGCGGGGACGGCCCCCGCCAGTGTCAGAAAAGTTCGGCGATCCATGATGGTGGATAGTGCAATGGCCTGAGAACACAATAACAGCCGGGGGCCGGGGGCCGGGGGCCAGGGGCCGGGGGCCGGGGGCCAGGGGCGGCGGGTTCCGCGGCCGCTCGCCCCTGTACACCGCGCGTCGCCCGAACGGGCTTCGTTGCCGCAG
>Ga0182021_10005509_pt1 | contig 14997 bp, 14 predicted proteins | sample 612E3MmetaG_FD_120493 | JGI IMG/M metagenome (GOLD analysis project Ga0182021, IMG submission 120493) | Permafrost microbial communities from Stordalen Mire, Sweden - 612E3M metaG (Illumina Assembly) | ecosystem: Environmental > Terrestrial > Soil > Wetlands > Permafrost | place: Sweden... | reverse complement strand
CGAGCTCCGATTGATCCGCGGGCTTGTTTGCCTCCGCGCAAAGACCAAACTCCTCGAGCTTTACGTCTTTCGGGTTATTCTCGCGGATCGCAACCGGGTGGATGTGTTTGATGGGGCTCTGTGCCTTCTCGATGGTTCGCAGCGCGACCACCAGCGTATCGACGAACTCCTTAAAGTCATCCCTGAAAAAACTCAGGTGCATGAAGTCGTGTTGCACCACGAATGTTTCGGCTTCGTCGTACCTCCAGACCGCGGTGGTCACGCCTTGCTTCGACGTAAAAGACGAGAGGTCCGTTATCATTGTTTTCCTCCTTTTCGACGCGACATCAGGACGCGCCTCGCTTATCAGGACGAAACGGTCTGGAACTCGAGCGAGCGGCCGACCGCGAAGGCTTTTATCTTGACTCGGCTCTTGACGTTGCCGTCTTCGTCGCTCCACTGGTCGTACTTGAGCTGGCCGGTGACAATGGCCCGGTCGCCCCGGTGCAGTGAGGAGCCGACGTTTTCCGCCTGTGACCCCCAGCATTCGACATCGATGAACTCGGTGCGTTCTTTGGGCTCGTCCTCCGCTTCCTGACCCGGCTTGCGCCAACGGTTGACGGCCAGCCGGAAATTGACCACGGCATTCTCGGTGTCTCCCATACGGGGGTCAGCCGTCAGGTTGCCTACCACGACCACGTTATTTACGTACATCATTCCTCCTTTTCGAGCGTACTTGCAGGCTATTGGTTAACACTGATATTGACGAAGGGCAGTAACTATTGGTATCATTACAAAGATTTATGAGATATCATTTATTGGACAATTATCATGTCCATTAAAGCACACGAGACGGGGGGTGTCAACTGCTTGAAACATTCTGAGGGCAGAGTAGAAGTCACGGATTCGGAAGTACTCGAATATGATCGCGCTTTTGCAGTACACATGAAAGCGCTTCGCGACGAACGTGGACTAAAGAGAGACTGGATAGCAAAACAACTGGGTGTCCACTACAACACTCTCAAGAACTGGGAGCTCGGAAAAGCCCATCCCGGCACACGCGAGCTACTCGCGCTCGCCAAGATATATCACGTTGACTCCGAGGAGTTCTTCAAGAGCCTCTAAGGCGTGCAATTCAGGTAGACGTGCAACTCAGGTCTTCAGACGCGTGCGGTTGATTATCTCAGCCTTGGCCGAGTCGGGCAGGTCGTCGAAGCGGGCACAGTAACCGGCTACCCTGACCACGAGTTCCGGGTATTTGCCCGGGTTGGCGCGCGCATCCACGAGCGTCTCCGGGTCAAGGACGTTCAGTTGGATCTCCATGCCGCCACGTTCGAAGAATCCCCTGGTCAACGCTTTCAGGATCTCGAGGCCCCTTGCTCCCTGGATGTCTTTCGGGTCAAACCGCAGGTTCAGCGCATTGCCGTTCGCCATCAATGTGGAATCCAGGGAAGATACGGAGTTCAGGAGTGCCGTCGGCCCCTTTCGATCGGCACGGGTCGCCGCGCCGACCCCGGATGCGAACGGTTCGCCCGCACGGCGGCCCGACGGCAGAGCTCCAGTCCGCTGTCCGAAAGCAACGTGGCAGGTGACGGAATAGTAGCCCGGCACGTATGCTCCGCCCCTCATACTGCGGTGCCTTGCCAGCGAGTCGTGCCACATGAGAACGACCAGCCCGGCATAGGAGTCCGGCAGGTCTTCATCGTTTCCGAACTTGGGTGCCAGTTCCAGTGCCGCTCTGACCGAGTCGCAACCTTTGAAGTCAGCGCGCAGGGCCTCCAGCAATTCGGACATCGAGAGCCTGGCATCGCGGAACACCAGGGTGTCAATGGCTGCGAGTGAATCGGCGACGTCGGCGACGCCAACGCCCTGGATGCCGCTCGAGTTGTACGTGGCGCCGCCCTCGGTCAGGTCTTTGGACGACTCCATGCAGCCCTCGACCAGGAGAGAGGACAGCGGGGTGGGGTGGTAATCCATGTTGCCCTGCTCGACCATGTGAAAATCGTCTATCATCCTGTCGACCTGCAGGTCCAGCTGGACGCGGAACGCTTCGATGACATCGTCGATGCTTTTAAACTGTACGGGATCGCCGGTCCGGGCGCCGACCGTGAAGCGGCCTCCCCAGCGCCGTCCCCGGTTGAGGGCCAGCTCCATGCAGATCGGCAGGTTGAAGAGGCCTGCATCGGTGGACAGAAAGCTCCTTCCGGGGATCGAGGGCTCGACGCATCCCACGATGCCGTAGTCGCGAGCGACCTCTACCGGATAGCCGTGCGCCACGAGCGCGGGAACCACCGCTTCATCGTTGAACAGCGCCGGGGACCCGGAGCCTTGTCTTGCGACGTCCAGGGCTCGTTCGAGGTATTGGTCGGGGCTGTCAGCGTGCACTCTAGCCTGGTAGTTGGGATCTCGCATCCGATGCTTTTCCATGACGTCCAGCATCGCGTACGTGAGCGGGTTCACCACGTCGTTGCCGTCGGAGTCCGTGCCGCCGATTATGGCGGCCTGCACGACGAGATAACCGCCGTGATACTCGGAGATAGTACCCGATATAAGTAGCACGTGCTCTGTCGCCTTGGCGCTGAACTGCAGAAGCAGTTCCACGGCTTCTTCTCGGGTGATGCGGCCGGCGTCGATATCCGCCTTGTAGTAAGGGTACAGGTACTGGTCGATGCGCCCGAAAGAGACCGCGGAGTTGAGGCTCTCGAGCATGACCGAGAGGTGTGTAAGCCACAGAGACTGCAGTGCTTCGTGAAACGTCGCCGCCGGTTCGCGAGGGACCTTGCCACAGATGCGGCTCACTTCCAGGAGCTCCGCCTTTCGGCTCCCGTCGCGCTCGTTGTCCGCCAGGCGTCTCGCTTCAGCCGAGAAACGTTCGGACCAGGTCTCGAGCGCCTCACACGCTATGCGGCCCGCGTCGTGGATCGGCTCGTGGAGACCCTTGAGCGTCTCGAGATAGCCGCGCGTTCCAAGCCTGAGCATCTTCTCGTAATCGGGCAGGAAGTGGCCGATGCCGCCGGCCTCGTTGATGAGGTAGAACGTCGGCTTCAGCTGGTCCTTCATGTACTTGGCCTGGCGTATGATGTTCGGGAACATGCGCGCGGGCATGCTCCTCATGATCCAGTAGGGAATAACGTCCTTCGCGAGTTTCATGCGGTCGCGCCAGGAGATCTCGAACGGGTTGGTCTTTCGGCGGTCTATCCAGAGCAGCTCCTGCGCCATGAATACGCTGGCGAGCTCGGGCTGCATTATGCATGATTTGCGACTGGTTCCGGCGTTGCCCACAATCTGCTCGCCGGGGAATATCATGACCTGCTTCCTTTCGAGCAGGTGCCGAAGCGCCATGGCTTTGCGCACCACCATAGGCTCGTCCGGTTCGTCGAAGTCGCGGAAATATTCGGTGATGAGGTATGCCCTTTCGGGACAGAGGTGGATTGGTTCGCTGAGGAGTTCCTGTCTGATAGTCTGAACCCGGTCCATGAGTCCTCCTCCATGAAGCAGAGTCTTCGTCCCCCGTCGAGCCCGGCTCCCCGCCATTGCGTTTCGCACCAGCGCGCCCGCCGGTCAGGAGCCCCGGTCACGAATCCTATTTTACCCCTTGCCCCGTGGGGAATGGTATCGGGTTTGCAGACTTACAAACTGTTCAGATCGCGTGCAGGGATAGATCGCCACACGTCGTAGATGAAACCCATAGAAGCAGTCTTTCTTACGAGTCCGACGTCGCGAAGGGCGTGGAATAGAGGGGATGAAGGAGGAATGGACGTGGACCGCAGGCCGGAAATGGATCGCCGAGAGGTCGCGCTCGAGCTCGTCAAGCTCGGTGCGAATACCGGCTTCCTTCTTCCGGGGGACAAGCGCGATTTCACTGTGCTCCTCAAGGCTTATTCGCAGGCTTTTGAAGCCGTTATCGAGAGCGAGCGCACTCCGATGCTGAAGAGGTAACTTCAGTACAATGACCTCCCGGCAGGATGCGAACAGAATACGAAGCCGCTTATCATGAGAACTATCTGGTTCAAACTCGGGCAATAGACTGTGCAAGATCAACTCCAAACGAGTTACAGCCGACACCATTTCACATGTGTCTCTTTACCGGGGCTTGTCGTTCTTCTAACATGATTGTGCGCCTCGGGCGTTTAGCTCAGCGGGAGAGCGCCTGCCTTACAAGCAGGAGGTCACTGGTTCAAATCCAGTAACGCCCACCACTCCACAGAGTAATCACTCATTGCGTTACTGGATTGAACCAGTGATGGGGGGCCTATGTTCTTTTTCGGGGGGAAGGTCCCACCGAAAAACATCATTGGGGGGTTACAGAGAGCCCGCTTTAGCGGGCGAACGCAAGAGGGGGGCCTGCCCCCCTGTTGGAAGCGGAGCGACGCAGCGCAGCGAGGAGAGCAGCGACGTCACTGGTTCAAATCCAGCGTTAAGGCCAAATCAGCGTTCCCCGCGCGATACTAGATTGAACCAGTGGCATAGTGAAGATGCAAAGCATCTGAATCAACCACGTTTGGGGTCACCGCGTGCGCAGCGCGTGGGGCGGTTCAAATCCAGTAACGCCCACCACTGCCAACTAATCGCACAAACGCCAACCAAGTCTTCTTAAAGCACCACCATTGCTTCACCTTCCGCGACATAACGCACCTTCCTCTTATCGCACTAAACACAATGTTAGATATAACTAATAATAGTATTGACATATCTATGAGCGATATATAATATGCCATATAGAACGTGACATATATAGGAGGTGTCAAATGGAAACGTATATGACAGCACCACAGGTCGCCAGGGAATTCGGGGTAAATACCCCCACCGTAAGGCGATACATCGTGAAGGGTGAGCTTCCGGCGGCACGCGTCGGGAGGAACTTCGTGGTGACGAAGTCGGATGTCGAGGTATTCATGAACCTGAGAAAGGACGCCTGGGACGTCGAGCGCATCGAAAGAGATGCAATGAGGCAGGGACGCCGGGCACGATCCAGGCGGAGGAGGTGACAACATGATCATAACAGCGATTGCAGGTCTGCTGATGGTGGTGGTCGGGATAACGGTCGGCATAGCCGTGATCGGGTCTCTCGTTGCGGCGATTGCCGCCGCCAGCGGGGTGGTGGCCGCTTGTGGAGTAAAGACGATGAGCCTGGTGACCGGGCGAAGCCGGCAGGTGAGTCCCGCCGCGCTGACTCACGAATTCGAATTGGCACGCCCGACGGCCATGTCCGAAACGGCTCCTTGCCCCGCTAGCCCCGCTCGCCTCACATCCGAGCCTGAGGCTCCAGTGTTCGTCGCGGTCGGTGAGTGCATCGATCTTTCGGCGGTGCTGACGGAGCCGTCATTCGAAGATATCTTCGCGGATGTCCCGACCCTGGCGGCACTGGACCTCATGGAACCGGAGAGAGTGCCTTGCCTGACAGGCGCTCGCGAGGTGGCCTCGTCTGACGCACGCGCAGGTGATTGGGAGGAATTGTTCGCGGATTATCATGAAAGTGCGGCGGCTATATACTAAGCATGTATATTCACCGCTTGATGCAAGGAGGGTAAGGGTGCCGACATATCTGAACGTGCCCCAGGTGGCCAAGATGCTCAGGGTCAACATCCAGACGGTGAGGGCGTACATCAGGAACGGGGAGCTCCCGGCGGCAAGAGTAGGCAGGTCCTACGTCATAACCCCGGACGATGTGGATACCTTCCTGAGGAAGCGCAAAGAATCCAGGAGGGCCGAGGACATAGGCCTCACCGAGAAAGGCAAGGAGCACGTCCAGAAGGTGAGGGACAACGCGAGCAGGGTGCTTGGGTACCTAGAGGATTGCCCTGGCGCAAACAACCAGGAGATATCCGAGGCGCTTGGGATCGATTCGGTGGATGATACTCACAGGGCTCTGCTGTGGCTCGAAGGACGGAACCTGGCTTTCAGCGAGGCGGAGGGAGACAAGCCGGACCGCAAGAAGGACCCCTGGTATCCGCGTTCGTAGGTCACACACGATACAGGCAGGATTACGGGCGCCCGGCCCCCCCCCCGGCGCCCGTAAGTTGTTTTCTAGGGGATTGTTGCCAATCCAAACGGGCGCACACACGCCTGGTTGGAGCCCTTCGAGATATAATTGACTGTGCGGCGTCCGGGTGCTGGCGGCGACTCGCCTCGCGAAACCGACACCATCACCACTGTGGAAACAGGACATCGGTGAAAACATGGCTGCAAAACGCAGGATACTTCCGCCGGACTAGAGTAAGAACGAGATCCTCGATGCCGCGACCGAGATATTCCTGTCGAAACGCGACGTCGATTTCGCGGCGACCATCGTCGCCAGTGCTAAGGTGAACTTCATCCTCGAATACATCGTCCGCCGTGGGACCAAAGACCCCGAATCTCTCGCCTGGCAACTCGCCCTCAATCAATTCAAAGCCCTTGCCCCACCCTTCGCCACCTGAGACCTTGTATTCTCGACCCTCAACTCGAACCTGGCCTGAAACCAAGCACTTGAGGGCGGTCTCTCAAGACCGCCCGGAGCCGGGCCTGAGAGACCCGGCTTAAAGAGTAGGAAGGCCAGGTGCCTCTAATGGAGGGAACAGCTCTTATTACGATATTGACGAATGATGACGGTTGTGTCAGTGTGTGAACGCTTTGTCAGTCAGTGACAGCTCTGCTGAACGAGAAGCCCGCTCGCGTTAAGCCGCAAGCGTTGGCGCTCAAACGGTTCGGCACGACAAAGGAGACCGCTTCCACGGTGCCTACGGCAAAACGACGCGAGAGGGAAAAACTGCAGCGCAGGGACGATATCATCCGCGTGGCTACCGACCTGTTCGCTGACAAGGGCTTCAGCGCAACCACGATCGACGAGATCGCAAAGAGCGCGGAGCTCAGCCGCGGCACAATATATCTCTACTTCAAGAACAAGGAAGACCTGTACGAGGCCGTCTGTATCGAGACGATCAAACTGGCTATGGTGATGGAGGAGGAGGCCAGGGACAAAGAGGGTCTCGAGGACAAGATAAGGACGGCATACATGGCGTTCGTGGATCACTGCCTGGCGAACCGATCGTACCACCTCGTTGCGGAGGACTACCTGTTCGAGAGCATAAGGCGTAACGTCCCGGCTGCCCTTACCAGGCGAGTAAACAAGGTGATGGCCGAAATGCTGCGGTATCCGAGGGGGCTCGTCACCGAAGCCATAGAGACGGGGCTTTTCAGGCCTGACATAGATCCCGACGCCTTCAACCTCACAGCCTGGAGGATGGCGGCGGGTATCGGTTACCTGGCGTTCATAGGCGACGAACGTATTGTCAAGCAGGGGTCGCTCAAGAAGATATTTGAAGAATCCGTAAATGTCATGATCGAAGGCGCAAAGGCAAAGTAACGGGCGAGCGGTCAGGCAATTCGTTCGAATCGGCGCTCGCGGTTCTGACCAGGGGATATGTGAGAGGTAGCGGCGGCCGATCCGAGGAGGTTTGAAATGGCGTTCGATCCTGATGAGGCTTTCAAGTTCATGCGGTGCATGTATCGCAACGGCGTGTTCGAGAAATTCACTGCCATCCAGGGGGAGGCGATGGACGAGGTGATGACCGATGCCAGGCTTAACATCGGCGACCTGATGAACCGCATGGACCAGGCGACCGACGCCTCGATCGCCAGGATAGACCGCATGCTGGGAACGATGGGGCCTCTCTTCAAATACCTGGCCAACGACCGACTGATGAGATTTCTCTCAAAAACCCTCGACGTCTCATTCGTGAGGCGCCAGGTCCTGAAAAACATGAAAAAGACGATGCTTCAGGCGTTGACCGGCCACGCGGCGGCTCAGGTGGTGGGCACAGGCACGCGCGTAAGAGCGTAAGAGGGGGTTGCTGATGTCGCACAAGACTGTTGATCTCGACGGGTTCAAGCAGGTAGTTGGCCCGGACAACGTCTCAACACAGGAAAGCGAGCTCGAGAGCTTCCGGTCCGCCGGGATGGCCTCGCGAGGAAGCCCCGTGGCAATCGTCAAACCGACCGAAATGAGCGAACTCAGGGATATCATAATCCTTGCCCGCCAGACGGGCGCGAACCTCGTCTTCTCTTCTTCCGCTCCCCCGCGCTTTCGGGGAGATTCAATACCGAGCGAGGACGGCGTGATAGTCGACCTTTCGGGGATGGACGAGATAACGCGCCTGGACAGGCGCAACAAGGTCGCCTACATAGAGCCGGGCGTCACTTTCTCCCATCTGATAGAGGCTGCCGATAAAGTCGGGTTGAAAGTCCTGATGCCGCTCCTGCCCAGGGCTGGCAAGTCGGTGCTCGCCTGCTTCCTCGAGCGCGAGCCCATCACTATCCCCAAGTACCACTGGGATATGACAGACCCGTTGCTCTGCACCGAGATGGTGTTCGGTACCGGAGACCTGTTCCGCACCGGAACGGCGGGGAGCCCCGGCACGATCGAACAGCAGATCGACGCGGGCCTCGCCCACAAGAACCCCCTGGGACCGGGAACGACCGACTTCCTCAGGATCGTCCAGGGCTCACAGGGAACCCTCGCCGGTGTGACATGGGCTACGATAAAGCTCGAGGTCAAGCCGAGCGTCCATAAGATCTACTTCGTCCCCGATATCAAGCTCGAGCGGTTAATCGAATTCACGTACCGTGCTCTTCGACCAAGGCTCGGCGACGAGTGGCTGATACTGAACTCGCGAGCCCTTGCCACACTCATCGGGGAGACGTCCGCGGCCGTTGAAGAGCTCGCTGGGCGCCAGGCGCCGTGGACCCTCGTCTACGGAGTGTCGGGGTACAGGTATCTCCCCGAGGAGCGCATGGCCCTTCAGGAGAAAGACCTGGGCAAGATAGCCCAGGCCGCGGGAGTGGTGCCGGTATCTGAGGTCCCGGGCTGCCCGGCGAAAAAGATGGAGAGGATTCTTGCCTCCCCCTCGCCCGAGCCTTATTACAAGACGGTGCCGAAAGGCGCATTCACCGATATTTTCTTCCTCGCAACGCTCGACGAGGTAAGTACTTTAATCGCCGTGATGGAGAAAGCCTGCGAGCATCACGGCTATCCCACCTCCGAGCTCGGGGCGTACATCCAGCCGATACAGCAGGGCAGGACGGCCCACGTCGAGTTCGCCCTTTCTTACGATCCCGCCGATGAAGCCGAGTCGAAGAAAGTGGCCGAGCTCGCTGACTCCGCCAGCAGGGCGCTCGACGCCGCCGGGGCGTTCTTCTCCAGGCCGTACGGCGCGTGGTCGGATATCGCCTATCGAAACTGCCCGGATACGGTCGAAGCCCTGAAGAAGGTCAAGCGCGTAATGGACCCCGATAACGTGCTCAACCGTGGAAAGCTCTGCTACGGAGAGGAGGTGGTGTAGATGGCCCTGGAAGATTACAGGCGGGACATCGAAGGCTGCTCCCGGTGCTCATCGTGCAAGTGGGTGCCTTACAACCAGATAAAGAGCTGGAGGTTCTCCAAGAATTGCCCCTCCATCTACCGTCACAACTTCCATACGTACTCGGGCTCAGGCCGCATGGTCATCGGGTTATCACTCCTCGAGGGAAGGGTCGAGCTCGACGAGACCGTCGCCGAGATAATCTACAAGTGTCAGCTCTGCGGCGCCTGCGACAGCGCCTGCAAGACTTACAGGGACGATATCGACATAAGCGAGGTGTTGCTCGAGCTGCGCGCCTACTGCGTGGAGCAGGGAGAGCTCCTCATCGAGCACATGGCCATGATCGACGCCCTCAAGCGCGAGGGCAACACGCTGGGTGAGCCGAAAGCCCAGCGAGGCGATTGGGCCGAGGGACTTGACGTCAAGGATGTGAACGCCGAGACGTGCGACGTCCTCTTCCACGCGGGATGCCGCTACTCGTATGACCGGGACGCAAGGCAAACCGCGAGGGGCCACGTGCAGCTAATGCGATCGGCCGGAATGGGCGTCGGCATAGCCGGCAAAGAAGAGTCCTGCTGTGGTGGAAGGGCTTACGAGCTGGGCTACCGCGGGGAGGCGGCCAACTACGCCGACGACGTCTTGAGCCTTGTCAAATCCTCCGGGGCTAAGACCCTCGTCACCGCGTGCGCCGACTGCTACTCCCACTTCCAGTATGTCTATCCGAAGATGGGCAAGGAGCTCCCCGTGGAGATCCTGCACGTATCCCAGGTAACCGAGAAGCTCCTGGACTCCGGCAAGCTCCGGTTCAGGCGGAAGCTCCCGCTTTCCGTTACGTATCACGACCCCTGTCACCTCGGCAGGAAAGGTGAGCCTTTCGCCGGTGTCTGGAAAGGCGACAAGCTTGACCGCCCGATGAACCTCAAACGCTCGGGGCGCAAAGGCGTCTACGACGCGCCACGTAACGTGATTGATGAAATACCCGGCCTCGAGCTCACCGAGATGGAGCGCATACGCGAGTACGCCTGGTGCTGCGGCGCTGGTGGTGGTGTTCTCGAGGCTTTCGAGGATTTCTCCGCTTCCACGACTGCCGAGCGCATAGCGGAAGCGCTTGCGACAGGTGCCGAGGCGCTGGTCACCTCCTGTCCCTGGTGCCTGAGGGTCTTCAAGGACGCAGTGGAGGAAACGTCCGCATGCATCGCCGTCTACGACCTGACCGACCTGGCACTCATGTCCGCCGGCATCGCGCAGCCGGCGGCGGTTTAAGGGGTGATTCGCGTGATCAGCGACGAAGCATACAAAGAGCTCGAAGCAGCAGTAGGGCCGGACAACGTCTCGCGGCTTCCCGTAGTGCTCGACTCCTATGCTTTCCAGCCGTTCGAGAACCACGAATCGATGCCGTGGTGCCCGAGCCCCGTAGCCGTAGCCCTGCCCTCCACCACGGAGGAGGTGTCGGAGGTCATAAAGGCCTGCAACAGGCACGGACTCAAGCACAAGGCTTTCTCGACGGGATGGGGCATGTGGTGCGGGCCGACAACCGACAATGTCGTGCAGATAGACCTGCGGCGAATGAACCAGATCGTAGAGATAGACGAGAAGAACCAGTTCGCCATAGTCGAGCCGTACGTGTGTGGTGCCCAACTCCAGGCCGAGGCCATGAAGGTAGGGCTCAACACGCACATCATAGGCGCCGGGCCGAACACCTCTCCACTCGCAAGCGCTACCTCCATGTACGGAGTCGGTCATGACGGCATCTACATGAGCTACAGCGCGCGGAACGTGCTCGGACTGGAGTGGGTCCAGCCCACAGGCGAGGTCCTGAGGCTTGGAAGCCCTGGCTCTGACAAGGGTTGGTTCAGCGGGGACGGTCCGGGGCCATCACTCCGAGGCACCATGCGCGGATACACAGGGGCGCTGGGCGGCATGGGTGTGTTCACGAAGGTCGCGCTGAAGCTCTTCAACTGGCCAGGTCCCCCCCAGGTCAAGAGCTCCGGCACGGTAGTCGACCTGACGTCGGAGATCCCGGAGAACATCGGGCTCTACATGTGCTTCTTCCCAAATGCCGACAAGCTTGCCGACGCGTACTACGACATCGGCGAGGCCGAGATAGGATACAACTCCCTCAAGGTCGCCACACCAGCGTTTATGATGGTCCTGGCGCCACACCTGTTCAAGAAACTGAAGGACACAAAGAACCTCTCTCGCATGCTTGGTAAGACGATGGGTCATCTCTTCCTCATGCTGCTTGCCGGTACGTCGAAAGAGGATCTCGCACACCAGGAGAGAGTGCTCGAGGCCATCGTGGACGAGCACGACGGTTTCATACTGGACCAGAAGAACATCCCTCCCCTCAAGTCGAACTTCATGATGAACTTCATACGGGCCACTCTGCCGGCGCTGGTCTTCCGCATCGGCGGCTCCTTCTCAACTGCGCTCGGCCGGAACGACAGCCTGGACTCGCAGGTAACGTGGGGAGAGGCGATTGCCGACATCAAGAGGGGCTACGCCAGTAAGGGGCAGATCATCGACGACATGGGAGACAACCCGTACTTCGTGCCGTACGAGAGCAACATGTTCGCGCACTGCGAAGTCGTGTACCCGTACGATCACAGGAACCCGAGACACCTCGAAGGTAGCAATAACATCACCATGGACTTCATCATAGGCGCCGTAGAGTTGTGCATGGAAGCGGGCTTTGGGACGCTGCCACCCGCGCGCAAGATATTGAGCCCTCTGACGAGCAATTACAACTACTGGCAGAAGAAGTTCTCCGAGGCGTTTGACCCGGACCAGGGTTCGGACAAGGGTCTATACACCGACGAGACGGAGTTCGATTTCAGCGAGATAGCACCCGAGAGGGTCGCGAAGCTGGAGCGTCTCGTCAAGGAGCGGACCTGGACCGAGTTGGGGCCGCCCGAGTAGGAGTCCAGTACATGGCTGACCGCAAGAAAGATATGATGAGGAATGCCATGGGCAAGATGCTCGAGACCGAGTTCGGGACAAAGCACGGGAATGTGTGAAAATGGACCGAAGCGCGCGTCGCGGGTCTGGAGGTTCCATGATGCACGCACGAACCAAGCCGATGAGGGCGGCTGCGATCGAATGGAGGAAATGTTTTGGCAAACGAATCGGGGATCCTGATCCTCGGGGAAGTTGACGACAGCGGAAAGCTCGCATCGTCCACGCGAGCACTGTGCGGCCTGGCCCACGGGCTGGCCGCATCGCTCGGCGCGGAAGTGAGCGCGGCGCTCCTGGGCTCCGGTGTTCGTAACGCGGCCGAAGAACTCGCGGCGTGCGGCCCGGCCAGGGTGTTTCTGGCCGAGGATGAAAAGCTGTCCGTGTACAACCCCGGCATTCACTTACCGCTGATCAAGTCTTTGTGCAAGAGTGAGGGCCCGCGCGTTGTGCTCGTCGCGCACTCGACGATGGGGCAGGACCTTGCTCCTCGCCTCAGTTACGAGATCGGCGGGGGCGTCGTCACCGACTGCGTCGGCATCTCGGTGGATGGTAGCGCTTTAAAATGCTCGAAGCCCATCTACGGTGGAAACGTCATTGCCGGTTACTCCGCAACCGTTGCTCCTCTCGTCATAACGGTGAGGTCCGGGGTCGGCGACGCGCCGGCTCCCGGAGCGCATCCAGCCGGCATAGTCGAAGCACTCGGCGCGGAAGTGCCCTCCGCTGCAAGTGCCCAGGTGACAGAAAGGATCAAGGAGACCGGAGAGGAGATAGGGCTCGAGGAAGCACCCGCGGTTGTCTCCGGCGGTCGCGGCATAGGTGGCCCCGAAGGTTTCAGCGAGCTCTCGAAGCTTGCCGGCGTGCTCGGCGGCGCCGTTGGAGCCTCGCGACCACCGGTAGACTCCGGCTGGGTTCCTTCAACATCCCAGGTCGGTATCACCGGCAAGATAATCTCGCCCGAGCTGTACGTCGCGGTTGCGATATCAGGTTCGAGCCAGCATTTGTCGGGAATGGCCGATTCGCGCACGGTGGTCGCCATCAACAACGACCCAGACGCCTACATATTCAAAGTATCCGATTATGGCGTGGTCGGTGACTGGAGGAGCGTGCTCCCCGCGTTCACCGAAAAACTCGCCGGGCTGCTGAAGGGGGGGGAGCAGCAATGAGCGAGCCGCTACAGATAGTTGTTTGTGTGAAGCAGGTGCCGGACCCCGAGAGCCCTCCCTCGTCGTTCACCCTCGATTCCTCCGAGATGAGGGTCACGTGTTCCGGGGTCCCACCTGTTCTTTCCCCGTTCGACGAGAACGCGCTCGAGCTTGCCATCGCGCTCAAGGAGCTGCACGGAGCCGAGGTGACGATAGTCTCGGCCGGCCGCGGCCTCTCGAAGGCCGTGCTGTTAAAGGCGCTCGCGGTTGGGGCCGACAAGATGCTCGTCGTAGACGATGAGGTGCTCACCCGCGACAAGGTTGACAGCCGTCAAACCGCTCTCGTACTTGCATCAGCTATAAGGGATAATGTAGAAAAGTATGACCTGGTCCTCACTGGAATCCAGGCGGCCGATACGAATGCCGGCCAGGTGGGGCACCTGCTGGGATGCATGCTTGGCATCCCGGTGCTCTCGCTGGTCCGCAAGGCCGAACTCTCCGATGGGGCAATCAGGGTTGAGCGGGTTCTCCCCGACGGCTATGAGGTCATGGAGGCCGGGCTGCCGGTGCTCCTCACAGTCAGCCACGAGGTCGGAGAACTCAGGTATCCGAGCCTTGTGGCCATCAAGGGCGCCAAAGGCCTGCCACAGACCACGGTGTCACTGGCGGACCTGGGCGTCGACCTGGGCTCGGAGAAGAGCGTCGACCTGGTCTCGCTCGAGCTCCCGGACCGGGAAAGGCGCTGTCAGATGGTCGAGGCGGATGAGCCGGAACTTGCCGGCGCGGCGCTTGCCGCGAAGCTCGTGGAGGACAAGAAGCTTACCGGTTTTGTCCATTGAGGATAGAATAGAATAGCGTTAGCTGCACTATACAGAGGGGGGACCGACTGTGAAAGGAAACTGGGGCAGGATCCTGACCGTTGACCTGTCAACCGGAACCACGGGCGTCGAAGAGCTTCCGGAGAAGACCTATAGAGACTTCCTCGGGGGCAGCGGCCTTGCCGCGAAATGGTTCTTCGACCGCGAAGGCTGGAAAGTAGACCCGCTCGGGCCTGATAACCCACTGATGATAATGCTCGGACCCGTGAGCGGGTCGGGCCTGATAGGGACCTCGCGCCTCGAGATATGCGCACGCTCACCCCTGACCGGCATATGGGGCGAGGCGTGCATGGGCGGTCATTTCGCTCCGCAGCTAAGGGGCACTGGGTATGACGGCATGATAATCACCGGCGCCTCCGACAAGCCGGTCTACCTCTTCGTGACCGATAAAGAAGTCGAGATACGCGATGCCTCGGATTACTGGGGCAAAGACACTTACGAGACTGAGGACAAGCTCCTGGATGATATCGGCGACAAAAGGGCACAGGTAATCTGCATCGGACCCGCCGGCGAGAACCTCGTGAAGTACGCCAACGTGATGAACGACAAGGGCTCCACCGCCGGACGTTGTGGCATGGGCGCCGTGATGGGCTCCAAGAAGCTCAAGGCGGTCGTTTGCCGCGGCAAGAAGAAGATGGAGATCGCTGACCCAGAGGCGTTCAAGCAGGACAGGAAAGAAGCCGCCGAAAAGGTGAAGTTCGACCT
>Ga0182021_10005508_pt1 | contig 14998 bp, 21 predicted proteins | sample 612E3MmetaG_FD_120493 | JGI IMG/M metagenome (GOLD analysis project Ga0182021, IMG submission 120493) | Permafrost microbial communities from Stordalen Mire, Sweden - 612E3M metaG (Illumina Assembly) | ecosystem: Environmental > Terrestrial > Soil > Wetlands > Permafrost | place: Sweden... | reverse complement strand
CGGTCGAGCATGGACTGGATGGACTGGCTGGTGAACGGCGAGCCTCTGAGCGTGTCCCCGGACCCGTTGAGCCCCACGACGATGCCGTAGCCCACGAGCTGGTTCGGCCTGACATTCTTGACAATCGAAATATCCTTGATCCTCGTCGCGGCTTCGGCCGGGGCGGCAAGGAGAATCGCAAGCATGAGGCCCTTGATTATCATTGTGCCCGCAAACTGCCATCTGCCTGAACGACGCCGTGTACAGTCATTCCGGAATCGGGGTTGCGCGCGCCGATGATCTCGCCCGCACTTCCCGATTCCAGCGCCACCGCGATGCCGGTGATCGAAATGTTCCCTGACTGGAAAATCAGGGAAACGGTCTTGCCCTGCCGGATCACGAAGGGGTCGCGCAACGCATTCTGGGGGATCGGCTGGCCCGCCAGCAGCGTGCGCCGCGCCATCTTGCCAACCACGCTTTCCTTGCCGGTGACGATGCCCCCGAGCGGCGACCTGTGCCCGGCCGGCATAAAGACGATCATCTCCTCGCTTATGATGTCGCCGGGATAGGCCGCCGCCTTGAGGACTGGAAAAAGGACGCTGCTGCCGGCGTCGTAAGCAAACGCACCCGCCGGAAGGCAAAGCGAGCCCACGGCAACCAGCCGGAACAGTGTCCTTCGCATTTCCGCCCCCCGCCTCTAGAGAGTACCCTTGGTGATGGTCTGGTACATCTCGTCCGCGGCGGTTATGACCTTCGAATTCAGCTCATAGTTCCGCTGGGCGGTGATCAGATTTGTGATTTCCGACACCGGGTCGACGTTCGACTGTTCGAGATATTTCTGAATGGTGGTCGCAAAACCCGGGCTGCCGGGGTTCCCTGTTTGTGCGGCCCCGGAAGCTGTAGTCGACTCATAGAGATTGTTGCCAATTGCCTGCATCCCCGGATCGTTGGGGAAAACCGCAAGCTGGATTTGCCCGATCTGCGTGTACGTCCCAGGAGGGGTTCCCTGGTCGACGTAGACTGCTCCGGTCGTGTTGATTTGAACGTCCAGAATCGTTGTCGGGAAGGTGATGCTGGGCGTGAGCGGATAACCCAGCATCGTTACAAGCTGACCGCTTGAATTCAGGCTGAAGTTTCCCGCGCGGGTGTAAAGCGTTTGGCCGTTCGGCCCCTGAACCTGGAACCAGCCGCGGCCTTGCAGCGCCAAATTGTACATATTGTCTGTCTGGGTGAGGGGGCCTTGTGTGTTCAATGTTTGGATCGCAACGGTCTGCACGCCGAGCCCCGCCTGCCCGCTTTCCGGGACTTGCCCGGTCGAGGCGGTTCCCTGGAAGGGAACGCCGGCCATCCGCTCGGTCATATAGAGGAGGTCGGCAAACTGTGCCTGCGAGCGCTTGAAGGCAGTGGTGTTGGAGTTGGCAATGTTGTTGGCGATCACATCGACATTGGTCGTCTGCACCTGCATGCCGGTTGCCGCGGTGTTTAGTGAAACTGCGAGCATGGTTTCCCCCTATTAGATTTGCATCTGCGTCAGGCTTAGATAGGTGGAAACCACCTTGTCGCGGACGGCCAGCGCCGTCTGCAACGATGTCTGCGCCTGTATGACGGCCTGGACGACCTCTTGCACGGGCACCTGCCCCTGCATGCCTTTGATGGCCATGTCCTCGCTGGTCCTGATGGTTGAGGCGGTCTGCTTGGCCATGTCCGCCAGAACGCTTGAAAAGTCGGGAGTGCCCGCGGCTTGCGCGCCCTGCGCGGCAGGCCGCGTAGGTATGGAACTGCCAACGAAGGGTATATCCGAAAGTGCCGGTATGGATGTTACTGTCATGCTGTGTTCTTCAGTAGGCCTATTGTTAAATTCACAAGATCACGCGCCTGCTTGATAACTTGCACATTTGCGTCATACGAATTGTTCCCTTCGCGGATGTCGGACAGCTCCATCAGCAAACTGACATTAGGGAACTTGACGTAACCGTCTTTGTCGGCGGCCGGATGGCCGGGGAGCAGCGCCATGCGGTAGGGCGTGGTGTCCAAATCCTCGCCGGCGGCCGCGACGAGGTTCACCCCCGTGGCCTCGTCGAGGTGCGATTCGAAGGTAATGATTTTCCGCGTGTAGGGATCGGCGCCCGGCGTATTGCCGGTCGACTCGGCGTTGGCGAGATTCTCGGTGGCGACACGGATGCGCTGCGACTGGGCGCTCAGCGCCGAGTTGGCGATAGAGAACGAGGCGGAGAGATTGTCGATCATGGCGCTACCCCTTGACCGACTGCAAGATCATGTTGTTGAAGGCCGTCACAATGGAGGTGTTGAGCGAGTACGCGCGGTAGACCTCGTTGCCCTTCGCCATCTCCGCCTCTTCGCTGACATCGTTGCCGGAAAAGTAGACCTCGGCATTGTCCGCTTTCTCGGCGGCGGGCGCGGCGGGCTCGCCTTCGCCGGCCGTTGTGAAATGCATGGGAGATGTCGTAACAAGCGGCAGCGAGGCCGAATGAAGGGTCGCTTCGAACGGCTTCAAATCGGCAGCCTTGTAGCCGGGCGTGTTCGCGTTGGCCACGTTCTGGGCGACCACCCTTTGCCTCGCAAGCAGCCACGACGCCTGACGCGCCGCGACGCCGAATACATCATTTGCGATCATATCAGCATCCATCTGCTGAGAGCTTTACGCACAACCTGCGCAATCTGCCCGGTGTCTAGGTTGTTCGTCTTGCGCGGGGCTTATGGGCTCAGCGGAGCTTGCGCGGCGGCGGCCCGTCCTTGCCCGCCCCTCCCCCTCCCGGCCGCTGCTTTCTACTCAGGAAAATGATGATCTCGGCGACGGCCTTATAGAAATCGGGCGGAATTTGCCGATCGACTTCCGTTGCCTCGTAAAGCGTCCTTGCCAGGAGCCTGTCTTCCACAATGGGTATGTTATGCCGTTCCGCGATCAACCGTATTTTCAGCGCGAACCCGTCCACGCCCTTTGCCATCACCTTGGGCGCGGAATCTTCTCCCTTCACGTAGCGCAGCGCGACCGAGTAATGCGTGGGGTTTGCGATAACCAGCGTCGCCTTCGGGACGTTCAGCATCATGCGGCGCTTGATGCGCGCGCGGGCAATGGCACGGAGCCGGGCTTTGAAGGCCAGATCGCCTTCGGTTTGTTTGATCTCCTCCTTCAGCTCCTGCTTGCTCATCTTCAGTTGTTCAAGCCACTGGCGCCGGGACAGGAATATGTCCACCGCCGCGATCACCGTGGCGAGGAGCGCGCTAATCAAGACAATGCGGCGGGTCAGCTCTCCAATGATTCCCGGGATGGCATCCGGGGTGGTGTGCAAGGCATGGAAGCCCGTGGCAAGGCCGCCAAGGCCCCAAAGTCCGGCGAGCCCCACGAGCACGATCTTGGCCACGCCCTTCAGAAGTTCTATGACGCCCTGGATGTTGAAAAGCCGCCCGATTCCGGCACCGGGCGAGACGCGGGACCAATCCGGTGCGATGCGGTCCACCATGAACCGCGGCGTGTTCTGCAAGACCGAGGCCGCGATGCCCGCGGCTGAGATTACGGCCGCGAAGGTGATAATGAGCCCGGAGACCGCCACCATCGCCGCCTGCAGCAGCTGAACGGCATCGGCGCCGTTTTCCAGCCGCCAGCCGCCTGGGTCTTCGATGAAAAGCGCGAGCTGCTGTACGGTATTGCTCAAGAGGCTGGGCACGGCCGTGGCCAGCAGCAAGGCGGCCGCGAGGAGAACCGCGGCGGAGCCTGCCTCTCTTGAAAAAGGGCCACCCTGAGTTTCGAGCGCCTGAGTGCGGCGCCTCTCGGTTGCTTCCTCGGTTTTGCTTTCTTTATCGGTGTCTTCGGCCAAGGACTTGGTAACCCGCTAACTTAAACGGGAAGCTTGGCGTTATCGACCATCTCGGTGAGCGTCACGCCAAAGCGCGATCCGTCCTCGTCCAGAACCACGATCTCGCCCTTGGCGATGATTCTGTTGTTGACCATGACGTCCACCGGCTCGCCCACCCTGCGGTCCAATGGAATCACCGCGCCGCGCCCTAGTTTGGTCAATTGAAAAATCGGCATGGATGCCGAGCCGAGCAAAACCCGGAGGTGAACAGGGATGCGCAGCACGATGTCCATGTTGCCGCCGCTGCTCTGCTGACCACCCGCGGCGGCCGCCTCGCCCGGCTTGGCGGCCTTGGCGCTCTCTGGCGCCTCTTCGAAGAGTGGGTGTTCGCTGTTCGGTTGCATGCGCTATACTTTCGAGATGCCGGAACCTGGATTTGGCTCCCTGCGGATTTCAATTCTCAAGCAGCTTCTTTCCGGCCGCCACCTCCATCGTTCGCCCCGCTGAGGTTCGCTTCCATCTGGTCGATGCTGGGCCGTTCGTATGCGGAAATCATCTTGCGGCCATGCTCCACCGCGACCGTCGCCATGGCGCCATTCATGAATGCGAGAATTGCCTGCTTGACCAAGAGATAAAGCCGGAGCTGCTTTTCTCTCACGATCTTGATTTTTGCGGCGATTGGCGAAACCAGCGCATAGGAAAACAGGATGCCCGAAAACGTGCCGACCATGGCGTCGCCGATAAGCTCGCCCAGCACTTCCGGCGGCTGATCGAGCGCGGCCATCGCCCTGATCACGCCCAGAACCGCGGCGACGATGCCAAGTGCAGGGAAAGCTTCCGAAATCGTTACCAGCGCATGGTACGATTTGAGGGCGTCATGCCTCACCGTCTGAATCTCCTCATCCATCAGGGATTCAATCTCGTCGGGACGTGCATGTCCCATGATATACAGGCGAAAGTAATCGCAGATAAATTGAGTCAACTCTTTATTTTTTAGAACTGCGGGAAACTTGGCGAAAATCGGCGACTCCGCCGGCTTTTCGATATGAACTTCGACTTCGTTCTTTGGCTTGGCCTTGAGTTCGCGCATCATGGAGTATAGTAACCCAAGCACCGCGAGATACTCACCCTCCGTCGGCTCCGCGTTTTTTATAGCTTCGATGATTCCTTTGCCTGCGTCCTTAATAACCTTTGCGGAATTGCCAACGATAAATGTTCCGGTCGCGGCTCCACAGATAATGACATACTCTGCTGGCTGCCAGATCACGCCGACATGGCCGCCCATGACCACGAAGCCGCCCAGCATGCAGCCAAGGGTGATCATGAGCCCCAATGCAATCGTCACAACTCTCTCCTCGCGCAGGATTCGACTACTGGACCCAGCTTGCACGAGCCTGATTGCGAAAAGCGGAAAACCACCGCTCAAGTTTTAACGTTCGGATAAGACAGGCCCTCTTTTTTTCCGGATGAGGTCCAAAAGTCGATGCGGCGCAAGGCCCGCTCACGGCAAATGCAGGATGTTGCCGGTGCGGGAGCGCATTTACCGGATGGTGCCAGGCCTGGGGGTAAAATAGGCTAAGCGGTCCGGTTGGGATTGTTCGCCCACACTGGAGGAATGGACGTGATGGTGCGGAGCTTCAGCCGGGTATTGAACGACCTTGGCGGCGCGGAAGAGACTTGGGAAAGGGCTTTGGGCGAGCCGCGCTTACGCGTTTCGGCGCGCGCGGGCTTTGTGGTGGCTGCGCTTGGCCCCAAGAAAAAGGACGGCTCCCGGCGGCGGCCCTCGGGCTATGAAGCCATGCCGGATGAGCCGCCACAGCCTGAACCGCAACTTTCGCTGTCCGATCTGGAAAGTCAGATTGGAAAGGCCGGCTCGATGGAAGAGCTTTGCCGGTTGAGGCGCCAATTCGCGCGGGCGAGCCACCCGGACTGCTGCGGCGATTCGTCCGCCACATCCGAGATGGCGGCTGCCAACCGGCTGATAGATGACGCCATTGCTTCGCTGCGCAGGCGCCAGGAGACGGGTTGCCGGTAAAAATCTAACGCTCAGTTCCCGGTTCCCGGGAGTGGAGATGGGTATCCGCAATTAGATAAGCTTTACATCCATCTACTCGTGTAATTTTGCGGCACGGCAACATGGAAGAGCGCAACAATGAATTTATTTGATAAGTATTACCAAGACACGCCTGATTACTTTGGTAGCTATCCTCCTATTCATTTTAAGGAGGCCTATAAGCGGTACGTCCCTTTTGCCGGTAAAGCTCTTGACTTAGGATGCGGTCAAGGGCGCTTCTCTAAATTTCTCGCGGACAAGGGCTTCGAGGTAACCTCTGTAGATTTATCAGCTATTGGCATACAGCAACTTGATAGTTTTGCCAGGACGGCGAAAAAAGCTATCGTGGCAATTCACGACAATGTCTTAAATTTTCCTATTCTGGCGGGGCGATACGAATTGATCGTCGCTGCGACAATACTGGATCACCTCAGCGTGCGTGATGCCCGCACCCTTGCCGGCAAGATTTACGGCGGGTTGGCACCCTACGGAGTGGCGTACATCGAGTGCCATACTGAGGGGGATGCCGGTTGCAGGGCCGGCCGGGGGGAGAAATGCCTGGCAGTCAGCGAATGCAGAAGCCAGATCCGTCACTTTTTTTGCAAAGGGCAGCTTCTCCGGTGGTTCGAAAAGGGGCGGACGCTCTCATATGAAGAGGCGGAATTCATGGACGATGCCCACGGCCCGGTCCACTCTCATGAGTTTGCCAGATTGTGGACGCAAAAGGTGTAAATGGCCGCCCCCCCTACGCTCCCTTGTATCCGCCCATGCGGCAGACGAGCGCCCACTCTTCGGCGGTTACCGGCTGCACCGACAGCCTTGAGTTCTTGACCAGCACCATGTCCGCGAGGCCAGGCCCGGCCTTGATGGCGGCAAGCGTCACCGGCTTGGGAAACGGCCCAACGGCCTCGACATCCACGCAATTCCAGCGCCCCGTGGGATCGGTCGAATCGGGGTGGATCTCCGCCACGACGCGGACCACGCCAACGACGCTCCTTTCACCGCCGGAATGATAAAAGAGGCCGAGGTCGCCAAGCTTCATGGCCCGCATATGCTTCTGGGCAAGCGCATTGCGGACCCCGCTCCATTCCTCGCCTCGCGCCCCGGCCTCGACCTGATCCGCCCAGGAGAATGTCTCCGGTTCCGTTTTGAAAAGCCAAAAAGCCATGCGAAATGCCGTCTATCCACTAAGCTGGGCTGCCCCGATAATGGGACCCAAGGGTTCCGCCTGCAGGAAGGCCACGAGCATCTGCGCGCCTTTCGGGATCGAGCTTAGCTGCACCGCGTAGGACGCGGGCGCCCCTTCCCATGCCCCCGCCTCGGTAAGGCCCAGCACCACGTTGGTGTAGGTTATCTTCCGGCCCGAGTTCTCGCCGGCCTTGATTGCGACCTCCGCCGAGCGCTGGACCGCCGCGACCCAAACCTTGCCCATCTTATAGCGTGCGCTGTCCCGCGCCGCACCCGTTTCGATAATGAGCCTTCCATCCTGCCGCCGGGCGCTCAGCCAAACGGCTTCGCCGCGGATGATGGGATCGGTCGCCTTCAGCGCATACTCGATCGCGTCGAGATTACTGCCCACGCAATGCCGCAGCCCGTTCACGATCGCTTCGGGCGTATACACCTCGCCGCCCTTGATGGCCGCATAGCGCCGCTGGCGCAGGGCATTTTCGGGCCGCGCAAACGTATCCTTCCAGCCCAGATAGTCCCAATAAGCGACCGGAAAGCTGAGTGCGATCACGCCTGGACGCTGCGCAAGCTGGCGGAGGACCCGGTCGGCGGCGGGGCATGACGAGCAGCCCTGGCTGGTGAACAGCTCGACGACCGACATTTTTGCCGGCCTGGCCTCCTCTTGCGCGAGGCTACGCTCGAAGCCGGCGAGAAAAACCGCCAGGGCGAGGAGCCCAAAAGCGGAAAACCTGATCACAAGCACCTCCGGCACAACTGGTAAGTCTCCAGAGAGAGAGAATGCAAAATGCGAGCTTCAACTGCCAGTCACGTCTCTTTGTCCGGTTGCCGCATCGCCAAGGCTTCCCGGAAAACAGGTGTGCCGCCGCGGACAAACCCAGGCTCCGCCGTAATCGCAGCCGATGATCTCTCTTTCACACCAGGAAACGCAGCTAACCGGAAGGTGCCGCCTATGGTCTTCCTATTTTACGCGATCGATATAGCGGCATCCGCCACCCTGGCCGCCATCGCCGCCCTGCACCTTTACTGGGCGGCGGGCGGCTTGTGGCCTGCGCGCTCGGCCCGGCAGCTCATCGACACTGTTATCGGTAATCCGCGCCGCGACAAGATGCCCCCCGCATGGATCACCGCGATTGCCGGCATCGCGCTGGCGGGCACCGCATTGCTGCCGCTCGCGATTGCCCCGGTCTCCTGGAGCCTGATCTACACGCTGAACCTTCCGCTCAGCGTGCTTGGGGGATCGTTTGGCGCCACGTTCTTGGCGGGTTTGGCGTTCCTCGCACGCGGGATCGTAGGCTACCTCCCGTTCTGGCGCCGCCTCCACCCCGCGGAGCCGTTCGCAAGCCTTGATGTGCGCCTCTACTCGCCCCTGTGCCTAGTGCTGGGCCTGGCCTTTCTTCTCCTCGATTTCGTCGCGGTCCTGGTGCTCGCGACGATTTAGCCCGCTCACTCGAACTGCGTGCCCCGGCCCAGCGGGAAGCCGCGCAGAAAATCCGCGCCGCCCATCGGCCGCTTGCCCGCACGCTGCACCTGGGTCAGCCGCACGGCCTGCGAACCGCAGGCCACGGTCAGATTGGCGTCGAGAAGCAGCCCCGGATCGCCCTTGTTCTGCACAAGCACCGAGCGCAGCACCTTGACCCGCTCGGCCCTTCCGCCAAGCAGCGCCTCAAACCAGGCGCCCGGATAGGGCGAGAGGGCGCGGATACGGTTGTGAACCTCGGTGCTGGGCAGGCTCCAGTCGATGCGCGTCTCCTCCTTGGTGATTTTGGGCGCGTAGGTTTTCCCCTCGGCGGCTTGCGGCGTGAAGTCCAACTCGCCGGCTTCCAGCATGGAAAGCGCCGTGAGCATCAGGTTTGCGCCCACCAGCGAGAGCTGGTCGTGAATTTCGCCCCCCGTGCTATCCGGACCGATGAGCATATGGTACATGAGAGCCACCGGGCCGGTGTCGAGCCCTTCCTCCATCTTCATAATCATGACGCCGGTTTCCTTATCGCCGGCCATGATCGCGCGTTGAATGGGGGCGGCGCCCCGCCAGCGCGGAAGCAGGGACGCATGCAGGTTCAGGCAGCCGAGCGGCGGCGTTTGCAGGATCGCGCGCGGCAGGATCAGGCCATAGGCGGCCACCACGGCCACATCGGGCGCCAGTTCCGCGAACTCCTCCTGCGTCTCCAGACGGCGCAAGCTCTTCGGCGTGAACACCGGGATCGCCGCCTCGTCCGCGAAGGTGTGAACCGGGGACTTCCGCTCCCCCATGCCGCGCCCGGCGGCCCTTGGCGGCTGCGTGTATACCGCCACGACATCGTGCCCGGCGCTTGCGATCTCGCTCAGCACCGGGACGGAAAAGTCGGGCGTGCCCATGAAGACGACACGTAAGGCCATGACTGACTGCCTCCTGGAACTGCCTGGCAAGGCGGGCGCTTACGGATGTTGAACCTGTGTTTAAGCGGCGGCACGCCGCTTTAGCAAGGATTAACCGCTACGCTGCCGTCAACGTATATGGAGCGGGAACCATGCCCTATGCAACCGATGAGGACTTGCCGCCTCCCGTCCGCAACCATCTCCCGCCGCACGCGCGGGATATCTACCGCGCGGCGTTCAATCACGCTTACGCCGCGCATGGGAACGATCCCAGGCGCGAGGAAGCCGCGCACCGCATCGCCTGGGCTGCGGTGAAGCGGTGCTATGTGAAGGTGGATGGCGAATGGGTGGCGCGCAGCGATCGAGCCGGCGTCCCTTCTCCCCATCGCATCCGCCTGCGGATGCGATCCTTTCGAGAGGCAAGCTCGCCAAGGTGAGCTTGCACGGGAAGGGCAGGATGAGGGGTAATGCGCCATGTGCAAGCCGCCGGTCCAAGGTTCAACATGACCGAACCCGCAGGCGAACGTTTCGCTAGCGGAAAAAGATGAGGGTCACCAGGACGAAAGGCGGGATGAGAAACGCCATGGACCAAACCATGAAGCCGAAGAAGCTTGGCATCCTCACGCCGAGATGGGAAGCGATTGCCTTGACCATGAAATTCGGCGCGTTGCCGATATAGGTGTTCGCGCCCATGAACACCGCGCCCAGCGAGATCGCCGCGAGCGTCTGCGCCATCGGTCCCATGAGCGTCCCGGCATCGCCGCCAGCCGCGTTGAAGAACACCAGATAGGTCGGCGCATTGTCGAGAAAGCTCGACAGCAGGCCCGTCAGCCAGAAATACGCGACGTTGTTTGGCGTCCCCGTGCCGCCCAGAAGGCTGAACAACGGAGCGAAATCGCCTTGGGGGCCGGCCTTCAGGATCGCGATCGCCGGAATGATGGTGATGAAAATCGCGGCGAACAGCTTTCCGACCTCCAGCACGGGCTCCCAATTGAACTCGTTGTGCTTGCGGCAAGCGCTTGGCGTCAGCACCAGCGACGCCACCGTCAGGAGGATGAGAACGAAATCGCGCGCGAGGCTGGCCCAGCTCACCTCCGTCCCGAATATCTCCACCTTCCCATATCCGTTGGAGCCGCTGGCCATGACCGCTAAAAGCACGAGCAATAGCAATGGTACGTTTACAAGGCCGCGCACAAAGGGCGCCTGGATTTTTTCCGGGGGGGTCTCCGTTCCGCCTTCCTTCGCATAGTAGATGGAGTCCAGAACGAAAAAGGACACCAGCACAATCCCAGCCACTAGGAGCGTTTGCAGCCAAAGGAACTTGAGCGGCCAGAAGAACTTCACGCCTTGAAGGTAGCCAAGGAAAAGCGGGGGGTCTCCCAAGGGCGTCAGCGCCCCCCCGATGTTGCAAACCAGGAAAATGAAGAAGACCACCGTGTGGACCTTGTGCACCCGGTCCTTGTTGACGCGAATGAGCGGCCGGATCAGGATCATCGCGGCGCCAGTCGTACCCGCGAAGCTCGCCAGGATCGTTCCGGCGAGCATGATCGCGGAATTCAGGAGCGGCGATGCGCGGAAGCTTCCGCCGATATAGATGCCGCCAGCGATGACGAACAGCGCCGTAACAAGGGCCATGAAGGGAACGTATTCGAGCAGGAGCACATGGACGAACCCATGAAAGGTAGCATCAAACCCGAAAACCGTGGCAACCGGCACCAGAAATGCCAAGCTCCAGAAGAGGGATACCAACCCGTAGTGGCGGTGCCAGAAACGCGGCGCGGCCGTTGGCAGCAGCGCAATCGAGCATAAAACGCCCGCGAAAGGCAGCACCCACAGAAGGCTCAGCTTGGTGCCGTCGATCGGGGCGGCCGGAGCGGCGCTTGCGCCGCTGGACACGAGCACTGCCGTGAGGAAAGCGCAGGCGCCGGCAAACACGCGGCCGGCCTTGATAGAGCCTTCAGACAAAACGGTTAATCCCTTGATGACGCCGATTTGAGTATTGGGCGCGGGCTTGAGGTCCCTTAACAACCGCCCTGTCCTACCCAATAACTATGAACCAGAGAAGAATCCAGAAGGTTTACCCGCCATGAAAAAGCCTATTCAGAAGAGCGAGGCCGAGTGGCGCGCGCAATTGACGCCCGAGCAGTACAGGATTACCCGCGAGCACGGCACCGAGCGCGCCGGCATCAGTCCGCTCTACCATGAAAAGCGCGAGGGGGTTTTCGCTTGCGTGTGCTGCGGCGAGCCCTTGTTTCTGTCCGGTGCGAAATTCGAGTCCGGCAGCGGCTGGCCGAGTTTCCACCAGCCCGTCGAAGGCGAGGCCGTGTCCCAGCACGAGGACAGCTCGTTCATGATGCGCCGGACGGAGGTATGCTGCGCGCGCTGCGAGGCGCATCTGGGCCATGTCTTCCCCGATGGCCCGCAGCCCACGGGCCTGCGCTATTGCATCAACGGGGCCGCGCTGGACTTCAAGCCCGCGCAAGCTGGGGCGGAGTGCCATAAGGAAGAGGCGGGATCGTAAGCATTGCCTGGGAAGCGGATTGCGCCAAAGGTATTACCCCTCATCTGTCCTTCTCCTAATGGGAGAGGGGACCCCTGAACAAGCGTCCCCTCTCCCACAGGGAGAGGGACAGGGTGAGGGGTTGTACCGGCAGAGTAGCGCTCCAACCTCAGCAACAGTTCGATGGCCCGCTATGAATTCTTTGCGGGCCGCGACTTCAGCGCATCCGCGCATTCCTGCCCAAGCTCGCTCGCGTGGCTTTCCAGGCATTTCACCATGACGCCGCGCTCTTTCCCCGCATCCGCGCAGAACTTGTCCTCATCGGCCTTGCAAGCCGCCCGCAGCTTCTTCCGCGCCTCCTGCCGTTCCTTGCATTCCGGCGAAAGCTCGGCTTCGTGGCTCTGCATGCACTCGCGCAATTTCCCATCGCCCGGCTGGACCCCAGCGCAGAATTTCTCCCGGTCGGCTTTGCACGGACTGGCGTCCTGCGCGGCGGCTGGCTGGGGCGAAAACAAAAGCAGCACGGCTGCCAGCGGTGCATAAAGGGCAATTTTCATCGGGAATACTCCTGGCCGGAAACGCATATCCTCGCGCTTTAGCCCGTAGGGCCGCGTTCCACAACCGCAAACCCGAATTAGTTCAACGCAAAATTGTAAGCGGTTTTCCCAGGGCCACGGACCCTGCCGGCGGCCGGGCTGTGCCGGCACATCGCGTTACATCTCTCGCTTATATGTGAAAATATGAATGTGGGAATGTGTGTTAGGCAGCCAGCAGCCTGAACTGCAAAAAGGAGCTGCCCATGCCTCCCCTGAAGCGCGCCGCGATTGTTCTTCTTCTCCTTATATCCGGTCAATCCGTGCCTGTCTGGGCCGAAGAAAAGGGGCCGGAGACAGGGCTTCAGATCGAAGTCCCGGTGCCGCTCAAGGAATCGAAGGTGGTCTTCAGCATGAACCGTCTTGCCTTCCTGGGCGATCAGCCCGCCGGGCTCGCTCAGATGAAATTCATGATGGCGCGCTACAAGGCCAGCCAGGTTCCCGCTCACGTGGCCGCGGTGTTCTTTGGCGAGGCAGGCTACATGATGCTGAACGACGCGGCGTACGGCAAGGTGCGCAAATCCGATAGGGGCAATCCGTTTAAGGACCAGATCAAGGCGCTGCAGGACGAAGGCGTGCAATTCGAACTGTGCGTGAACACCGCCAGAAGCAACGGTTGGGGGAACGCCGATCTGCTGCCCGGCGTCAGGGTGAACGGCGGGGCCATGCTGCGCATCGTCCAGCTTGTGCAGGACGGCTACATCCAGGTCCAGCCTTAGGGGCAGGTCCGGAAGGGGGCAGGCGTAGCCGGCCAGCCAATGCAAGGCGGGGCACAAGTCTGTTGACTGTGAAAAAGAATTCATTCACTTCCGGGGCGGCGGTGCCAGCCCCTCCGCCTCTTCCCCAACGCCGGAAGTGCCTGCGTTTTAATTCCAGCCGCGAAGCGGAAGCCCATGATCGAGCGGAAGCAGAGAACCAGGCGGCATGTCATCGCCAGCATGAGCCTTCACCACGTCGCTTACACCATCGCCAAATGCGGCTATACGCTGGAAGCGACCCAATCCGATTACGGCTACGACGCCTTGCTGTTCACCTATAGCGATAGCGGCGAGGTGGAGAACGGAAACATATTTGTGCAGCTCAAAGCTACGGACCATATAAGCAAGTACCGGAAACGGAAGAGCTTTTCATTTTCCGTCGGCAAGAAGGACGTCGATTTGTGGCAGGATGAGCCGTTTCCGGTCTATTTAATTTTATTCGACGCTTCCGCCGAGGCCGCATATTGGCTATACTTCCAAAAGTATCTTCAAATAAATGGGGTGCGAGCGTCCGGCATAAAGGGAAACTCGATTTCCATCGAGATGGATGCGGCACAGATCGTGGACGAAAATTCGGTGCATGGCTGGCGGGCGGACAAGTCAGAGGTGCTCGCGCAAATCGGATCGATGAAACATGTCTAGAAATGCCGTTGCAACGCTGGATATGATTAATTTCCTAGAGAGAATCGGGTTTGTTCAGCTAAGGGCGGGCAAGGGTAGACATGCCGTGTACAGGCATGAGGCGACAGGCCTCTTAGTCACATTGCCAACCGGAGACAAGGATTTGCGCCCAATTTTTACCCGCGCAATTCAAAAGCAGTTGGATAACTTCAATATCGTTTCCGAAGAAAAATTCGACAAAATGCTTCGGGCCGCGAATAAATTCGAGAGATTGCTCCGGGCCGCGAGCTAAAGCTGCCGGCATTCCAGCGCGCCCCCTTGACGGAATGCAGCCAAAGGCCATTACATGAAGTGCCAGTTGGCTGGATGGCCGCTGCTTGGGAGGCGCGCGCTGTGGCCGTTCGCGGTTGATGCGCGCCACCTCAAGTGGAGGAAAGTCCGGGCTCCACGGAAACACGGCGCCGGATAACGTCCGGCGGGGGCAACCCCAGGGAAAGTGCCACAGAAAGCAAACCGCTTTTCTGGACCTGAAGCAGCGCACCGCTGGCCAGCCGGCCTCAAGGTGCGCGGAGCGCGACAGGCCCAAGGAAGTAAGGGTGAAAGGGTGCGGTAAGAGCGCACCGCGGCGCTGGCAACAGCGTTGGCAAGGTAAACCCCGCCGGGAGCAAAACCGAATAGGGACGGCACAGGGGCGGGAAACCGCTCCGGAATGCGTTTCCGCATCGCCGTCCGGGTTGGTTGCTTGAGGCGCCTGGCGACAGGCGTCCCAGATGAATGGTCATCGCGGCGGAGCGATTCGCCGGCACAGAACCCGGCTTACAGGCCAACTGGCGCTCTCTTCCCGTTAGACAGGTATCTGCATCAAGTACACACACTGCGCTTGAGCATAGCATTTGTTTATGCGACGATTTGGATCACTCTTCCGATTTGCAGCTACGACACGTTGTGAATGAACTATCGCACCTGCTGTGCCGCAAGTTCTGTGGACGAGGAAAAACAAAGGGTTTGAGAAATATACCCAGTTCACGCCAAAACCCGAAAATCCTTTGGGTTGATGACGCGGAAGTTGTCCGTGACCGAATCGCACAGCTCCGCCCAGTTTTGCGGGACTTTCTCGCGTAAGAAGGTGAGCACCT
>Ga0182021_10005507_pt1 | contig 14999 bp, 11 predicted proteins | sample 612E3MmetaG_FD_120493 | JGI IMG/M metagenome (GOLD analysis project Ga0182021, IMG submission 120493) | Permafrost microbial communities from Stordalen Mire, Sweden - 612E3M metaG (Illumina Assembly) | ecosystem: Environmental > Terrestrial > Soil > Wetlands > Permafrost | place: Sweden... | reverse complement strand
GGTTGTTCACTGGAAGATCTTAAAAAAGAGATTGAAGAAAAGAAAGCAAAGAACAAACAGTAAACCGTTTTCCGGAGATTTCTTACCTTTGACCAAATTGATTCAAAAATGGATTTTGGCATCTGTTTACATAGTTTGATCCCTGTGCGGATTGAGCCTTCGCATCGGTCAGAGATGGTGACACAGGTTTTGTTTGGCGAATTATTCCGGATTCAGGAAAAGGAAGAACATTGGGTCAGGGTGCGGTTGGCTTATGATAATTATGAAGGATGGATTGACCGAAAGCAATTGTTTCCCCTGGATGAGGCGGAATTTATCCGTCTGATCAACGCCGACACACCGGCATCCCTCGATCTTGTGCAGCTCCTTTCAAACGAGACCCGTCAATCGATCACACCCATCCTCCTGGGCAGTTCTTTGCCAGGAATTCTGGGACACAGGTTTTCCGTGGCGCATGAGGTGTTTGCCTTTGACGGACTGTTTGCGAATGCCGGTGCACTTGAGACAATTCTTACTCCTCAGGACCGGCAAAAAGCGAAACAAACGCTCATCGATGATGCCATGTTGTATATCAATGCTCCTTACCTGTGGGGAGGACGAACCCCATTCGGCATCGATTGTTCGGGATTGACACAGATGGTTTACAAGCTTAAAAAAATCAAACTGCTTCGTGATGCAGGGCAACAGGCTACGCATGGAGAACCGCTCAATTTCATCTCGGAATCAGAACCCGGTGATCTTGCCTTTTTTGATGATGAAGAAGGGAATATCACCCATGTTGGACTGATGGTAGACCGGTGCCGCATCATCCATGCATCCGGGAAGGTTAGGATCGACATCATCGATCATCAGGGAATCTATAATGAGGATGAGAAAAGGTACACCCACAAATTACGGGTGATCAAAAGAATCATCTGAACCCGGCATCAATCCCTCTGTTCCTTTGATTTTTTGTTTTTATCCGGGAGGATATCATTGAAGATGTATGTAAACCGGAAGGTGATGACGTTGTTGTATTGCTCCCGCAGCCAGGTATTGCCAAAGAATGGATTCACAAATTCACGGGTACGGATCGGCAGGATCGAATAGGAATAACGGACATTAAACCAAAATCCCCGGTAAACGCGGATACGTACATCAGCTAGCGCCTGGAGATCAGACCGGGTATAGGGTCCCTGCAAGGTGGTCTTGGATCGGACAAAACCCCTGAGATCATTGTAATCCTCATATTCGGTCACACCCACCAGTTGCCCGTACTGGAATCCGAGTCCGCCGGCAATAAACCTTTTATCTGTAAAATGCACGATCACGGGAACCTGCACATAATTCAAGGACAAACGGTACCCGTCATAGAATCCGGCACGCGTTGAATCCCGTATGGTATCCGATGCTCCATAGACTGATTTCTGCCGGCTTCCCAGCTGGGAATACAACAGTTCGATCGTGACCGACCATTTCTTGTCTTTCCCGAATGGAATGATCACGGAAGGTCCGCCGTTAAAGCCGACCTTTTTAAATCCATACACTTCATCCCCATCCACCTGCGATAAATTGATTCCGGCAGATACCGCCCCAAGGATGTGCTGGGAAAATGTCCGTTCCGTAAGGATCAGGGAAGCCGAAACAATGAAAATGAAAAGTAATCTCCTGGAATTCATCAAAAAAGTTAAATGTTGAAATATTGATTGATTCAAAACGCTGTTGCAGGTCAATTAGTATTCTGTTCCTTCATGGAAAGTTGAATACGGTTCCTCTCTAAGTCCACTTCCACCACCTCAACCATAACTTTCTGGTTGAGTTTTACCACCTCATTCGGATCCCTGACATAACGGTTGGCCATCTGGCTCACGTGAACCAGCCCGTCCTGATGGACCCCAATATCCACGAAAGCGCCGAAATTGGTGATGTTGGTGATAATTCCCGGCAGGCGCATTCCTTTCTGCAGATCGTGGATGGAATGAATGTTCTTATCGAATTCAAACATTTCGATCTGTTTTCTCGGGTCACGGCCAGGTTTCGCAAGTTCCAGCAGGATATCCTGTATGGTGGGTAACCCGATAGACTGTTCAACGAATTCATCCGGTTTCAGCTGTTCCCTGAGCTCCTTTTTTTCCATAAGTTCACTGATGGAACAGTTCATCCTGGATGCCATTTTATTCACCACATGATAACTTTCAGGATGAACGGCGCTTCGGTCAAGAGGGTTTTCCCCGTCACGGATCCGCAGGAATCCGGCAGCCTGTTCAAAAGCTTTGTCCCCGAAACGGGTCACATTTTTCAATTCATCCCGTGAACGGAATGCACCTTTTTTATTCCGGTGTTCGATAATATTCTTTGCAAGCTGAGGCCCAACTCCCGATACATAAGTGAGCAACTGTTCACTGGCTGTATTGACCTCCACCCCGACCGAATTGACGCAGCTAACCACGGTATCTTCCAGGCTATGCTGCAGCGCTGTCTGGTTCACGTCGTGCTGGTATTGGCCCACACCGATCGACTTCGGATCGATCTTTACCAGTTCAGCGAGTGGATCCATCAATCTCCTTCCGATCGAAACAGCGCCCCTGACCGTAACATCGTAATCGGGAAATTCATTTCTTGCAACGGCCGAGGCAGAATAGACCGATGCACCGCTTTCATTCACCATGATGGCGATCAGATCACCGGTAAAAGGAATGGAGCGGATCAGCCGCTCTGTTTCCCTGCCTGCAGTTCCGTTCCCAATGGCAATGGCTTCAATTTTATAGGCATTGACCAGGCTTTTCAACTTATGGATGGACTCTTTCACTTCACCTTGCGGTGGATGGGGATAAATGGTTTCATTGTGTATCAGCTTACCCTGTTTATCCAGGGCTACGATCTTACAACCCGTGCGGAACCCCGGGTCGATCGCAAGCACGTTTTTCTGTCCCATGGGTGGAGCAAGAAGCAACTGCCGGAGGTTTTCAGCAAATACATGGATGGCATCCGCATCGGCTCTCTCCTTGGCCCATTGTCGCATTTCGGTTTCCATGGAAGGAAATAACAACCGTTTACAGGCATCCTTCATCGTCCTTCTTACCAGGTCAGAGGAAGCATTGTCGCCATGTACGAAGATCTTTTCCAGGATTTCCATGGCTTTTACTTCTTCCACTTCTACTGAAACTTTCAGAAAGGATTCACTTTCCCCGCGGAACATCGCAAGTACCCTGTGGGAAGGTGATTTTGAGAGTACTTCACTGAAATCAAAATAGTTCCGGTAGTTGGCGCCATCCTGTTCCTTGCCTTTTGCAACCCTTGAACAGATCAATCCTTCACGCTGAAATAACTGGCGGATCCGTTTCCGGGCATAAATATGCTCGTTGATCCATTCAGCAATGATATCGCAGGCGCCGTCAATTGCTTCTTCCACATAATTGACACCTTTCTCAGGATCTATGAAAGATCTTGCACGTGTTTCCAGGTCGTCATATTTTTGTGAAAGAATGATCCTGGCAAGATCTTCCAGCCCCTTCCCTTTTGCAATGCTGGCGCGCGTTTTCCGTTTCGGTTTAAAAGGAAGGTAGATATCTTCGAGTTCAGACAGGACAGTTGCAGCATATACCGCCTTCTCAAGTTCCGGGGTCAGTTTCTCCTGTTCTGTAAGTGACCTGATAATTGTTTCACGGCGGGAATCCAGTTCTTTCAATTGATTCAACCGGTCGCGAACCCGGGCGATGACAACTTCATCCATGCTGCCTGTCATCTCTTTACGGTAACGCGCAATAAAAGGAATCGTAGCTCCTTCATCCAGGAGATGGATCGTGTTCCGAACGAATGTGGCTGCAATGTTCAGCTCAAGGGCTATCATTGCAGAATATTTTTCATCTGTCATCTGATCAGGATAACCGTGCCTTTTAATTTAACCTTCCCGTTCGTGGTGATGTCGTTCCCCGGAAAATCAATAAAAGCAACCCATGAATAAGTAGCCGAAGGACATTTTTGTCCCCGGTAATTCCCATCCCACCCATCATCGATATTATAGGACTGAAAGACCATTTGCCCTCCGCGGTCATAAATATAAAGCTTCAGATTGATGTTCCGGTAAAGGCCAATCATCCTGAAGACATCATTCTTTCCATCTCCGTTTGGGGTGAATGCCGTCGGGAAATAATAATTAAATACTTTCACGAAAACGGAATCAGAATTGAAGCAGCAATGCGAATCTTCCACCTTCACCCAGTAATTACCTGCATTTTCAACGGTGATTTCAGAGCCTCCCGAACCGTTTGACCACTCATAACTGCGAAATCCTGTACCGGCATGAAGGACAATGGATGCTCCAGAATAAAGAAGAATCGTGTCACCAAGTTCGACTTTGGGCAGGTCATGAATGGTAATGAGTAAAGAATCCTGGAAATTCTTTCCATTGAAGGTTTCTGTCAGCTTCACCAGGTAATTTCCCGGCTGGACGTAAAAATGGGTGGGTGATAACTGATTTGAGGTGGCACCGTCTCCGAAATCCCAGAAAGTATTGTCGATATTGGCTTTATTGATGATCTCAAAACGGGTGATATCTCCTTTGCAGACACTGTCGTGGGTAAATGCAGGACGCTGGAAGTAGCTCTGCATGAAATTGGGCAACCCATAAGTACTTTTTCTGCCATCCAGGGAAAATCGACTGTCTTTGGTATTGTTGAGCAGATTATAATTGCAATCCAATCCCGGACGGGTAGGATTATAAATCACATCGACAGAATCCTTTTTGGTCAACAGGTTTACCGTCCGGGAAGCATAGATCCTTCCATCTGTCGCCAGTTGCAGTCCCCCGATGCGGACCCCGGGCATGGAATCGATCAGGGTAGGATTCGTTAACCCTGCCCGCAGGTCAAACTGGTAAACACGCGAGGGCTTTGCAGGAGGACCATTTCCGGTAAGCATCAGCAGGCTGGTATAAAGCATCCTGCTGTCGGAGGAAAATTCAATTCCGTAAGGTGAGATACCCGGAAGGTTATAAGTATAATCGCGCGAATTGCTGACTGCACCTGTCCCGGCATCAAAATCGCACAATTCAACCAGGTTGCTTCCCGAGATGGCCAGAGCGATTCTGGAACCATCCGGTGAAGCTTTCATATAGCCATAGGCATTGCTCTGGTCAACAAAAGCGCCGATTTGAGGCGTTCCCACTTTACTGATGATGGGTCCAGTCAGCCCGCTTTCCGTCAACAGATATGAACAAAACTCATTCGATCCCCATTTGTGAACAATGATCCAGTAATCTTTTCCGTTGCTGTGCCTGACGGCAGTCAGTTTTTGGGCTACAGGCGTAAGCAGCGGGATATTCCATTGAGAAGTTCCGGTCCCGAAAGAGAAATTATTGTTCATATTCACAACCGCGTATGTCAACCCTTTCGTATCATAAGTATTGTTGGGCTGATACGTCATTACATCAATGTTGAAGATGTAATAAAGTGCCGAATCTCCGGGTTTCGGAACAATGAGGCAGGGTTGGGTTACGCCAAGATCGCCGAGCATGCTGGGCGTATTTGGCATTACGGTGAAATCTCTCGCCCATACCGATTTGGCGTTTGTGAAGAACAATAGGTTGCCCAAACTGTCGGAAATAACCGCCGAACTCTTGAAAGCAGACATTACATTCTGGTCGGTCAGGGCTACCGCCGTACCGGAACGAAAATCGATACCGGCCTTTTCCCCGAAATACCATATATCCGCCTGTTTTTCTGACCTCGGGCAATTCGTCACTGGATAGATGGTCTGAACCTGTTTCTGAGAAAATACGACCATCACCGGTTGCAAGAGCAAAAGAAAAAACACAAACCGGTAACGGCATGCAGTCCAAAAAGAGGATGTTCGGAGTATTTCCACTATTCAATTATCAGTTTCGTGGCCTTTATAAAGTCATCGTTGCCAACCTTTACCAGGTATATCCCTTTTGGAATGCCCGTCAGGTCGGCTTTGATGAACGATCTTCCCGAAGGATTTACCGGTAAAACATAATGGGCAACAGGTTGCCCAAGGACTGAAATTATAGATATGTCCATATCCTTATTCAAACCTTTTCCTTCAATTGTGATGATTCCCCTGGTTGGATTCGGATAAATGGCAATGCCGGAAGGGCCGGAGTGTTCATCAACTCCAGTACATGCGTTATAGGAAAAGTTGACATTGATGGAAGACTCGGAGCTGCAGCCATGTTCATTGGTTACGCGTACAGTATAGGTTTGTGTTTCAGGAACGATTCCCGTTGCGGTAATACTGATGGTCCGGGCAGATTCACCGTTTGACCAGAGATAGATCCCTCCCGGGTTTCCGGCATCAAGTTTTACACTGTCATAAATACACACGGAGGAATCGGCAGGGCCCAGGTGGATGACAGGTTGCGCGTAAATGAAAACCGTTGTACTTCCGCTCCGGGTATTATACTGATCGTCTACAGTTACTGTGTACAAGGTATTGACGACCGGATCCACAAAGGGGTCAGGATCTGTGGAGGTGAACCCCGGTGGATCGGATCCCCATAGATATGTGTAAAAGCCCACATTTCCGCCACCTGCCAGGGCATGAAGCTGGGTAGTATCTCCCTTGCATATCCATGCAGGAGTTGCAGCCGGGTTTACATTCAGCGCTCCCCCGGTGACATCAATTGTAACATTTGCCTGGTTGTCACTCACACAACTGGTTACCAGGTCAGTTACTACCAATGAATAAATCGTCGTTGCTTCAAGTTTTATTGTTTGTGGATTTTGAAGATTGGGATTGACAAGTTGATCAACAGGCGACCAGCTATAGAAACAATTACTGCTGCCACCGGTTACATTCCCGCTCAGGTAGGTATAGGTCCCAAAAGGTATGCTTTGACCCTGGCCAGGATCGGCCACAGGCAGCGGATTGACATTCACCGTCACTGTATTGGAACTTGTGTTGTATCCATCTCCTACTGTAACCGTGTAAACTGTTGTGGATGCAGGCTGAACGGTCGGATTCTGGATGGTGGAAGAGAACCCGCTTGGACCGCTCCATTGATAGGTGTAATTCCCGGTTCCGCCCGAACCAATGGCCAGTAGTTGTGTTGTCTGGCCGAAGCAGATGGTTGAAGGATCTGCCACTGTACCTACGCCTAATGCACCACCCGAAATATTGATCGTAACGTTGTCGGTTGCAGTGCACCCTGCCGTATCATCTGTGATTTTTAACTGAAAAATTGTAGATGAAAACAGGTTTACCGTGGTCGGAGTTCTCAAGTCAGGATTCACAAGTAAGGATTCAGGGCTCCAGTGGTAATGGTAAGCACCGGTTCCATTGGTGGCAAGGCCATGCAAAACCGTAAACACTCCATTGAGGATGGTGGTATCATTCCCGGCATTTGCAACCGGCTGATATACGCGTACGGTCGTCATTGACGAGTCAGGGCTGGGGACTCCCCCAACGGTGATCCTCAGGTAATAATTACCGGAATTGATGAGCTGGGCATTTGGAATGGTGGGATTCTGAACGTTGGAGGTAAAACCTGCCGGGCCGTGCCAATGATAGGTTGCGCCATTAACCGCACTGGCTGAAAGCTGAACGGTTTGTCCAACACAAACAGGGCTGTTGTTGCTGCAGGGAGGCGGAAGGATTGTACAATCGGTGGTTCCGCTTCCACCGGTTTGTGAAAAGATAATATTGCAAGGCTGATTTGAAAAATTGGTGATAATGAGGATATAATATTGGCCGGTAATCCCGGTCGGGATCGTACAGGTTTCTGTCGACAAAGGTGAGTAGCTGCAGGAAACAACTTTATTACAGGCAAGCGAATCACATGCATTTTGTGAGGAAAAAGGCCCCCAGCAACAAAAATCTATATCTTTCGACGGTTCACTGTGCATGCTGATGACGATATTTCCGGAAGTTAACACCCTCATATAATACCATGCCGGGTTTGGTTTTGTTAACAAGCAACTATAACATGGACCCGCCTGGCCAGCACCGGAATTTACACCTGCGGGGAAAGTATACGTTGTTCCGGTACAGAAAGGGGCAGCCGTTTGACAGGTACTGTTGGAACCTCCGCCACCTGGCTGGGAAAAACCCTGAAAACCCAGGAACAGCAATAAAAACAGGAAGAGACTATTTTGTTTCATTTGCGATGATTTAAAATTGGAACTGCTGGACCCTTAATGGAGCTACTTGAATTTATCGTTCTTCAGCATCCAATTGGCTTTTTCTTCCGCAGTAAGGGTTGTCGCGGCTTTCAGGGTTTGGTCCCTGAGCTGGTCAAACTCGGTGCCAGCCTCTTTCCCTGAATATTTATTATTCACCAGGAACCAGACACGGTTTTGCGAAAGATCATTGTCGATGTTTACGATCTTGCCGGATTTATAAACCAGGTTGATAAAATAAACCCTTTCGAATTTTTCCGGAAACCGGGTAAAATCTGCCATATAATAATTATTCACGGCATCCTTTACCGCCAGAATATAAAATTGTCCATCAAAATTCAGATGGCTGAACTTCTCACGGAACGATGGATCCTCAGGATTGATAGATGCTGTAGTGATTTCCTGTCCCCTCGCAAAACCGAACGAAAAGAGGATCATCAGGATACAAAAAAATGGTACTTTTTTCATTTTTAATCGTTGATAATTTTCATTTCGATAAATTCGAAAAACTACAATCGCCATTGATGCTTCACCAGCCGGAAGCAAGGACATCAATAATGTGAATCGTTTTTAACGGGATCTGGTGTTTATCAATATAGGCTTGCTGATGCATCAGGCATGAGGAATCCGTTGATACAATATACTCAGCACCGGTTTCAAGCGCATGCTTGACCTTTTGTTCCGCCATGGCTGTGGAAATGGGCTCAAACTTGACTGAAAACGTCCCGCCGAAACCACAACATACATCGTTGTTTTTCATTTCTATCAAGGTCAATCCTTTGACTTTCGACAACAATGCACGGGGCTCCTTACTGATCCCGTATTCCCTCAATGCAGCACAGGAATCATGATACGTAACCACATGGTTAAATTCTGCACCCGTCTCTTCCACTTTTAAAACATTAACCAGGAAATCGGTGAATTCAACCATATTTTTCTTCAGCTGCTTGTATTCATAATGCAATGCAGTGTTGTGGAAGAGCCATGGATAATAGTTTTTCACCATGCCTGAACAGGATGCCGACGGGCTGATCACGGGCCTGTCATTGGGAAAATCCCGGATGAATTTCGCCCCCATTTCCTTCGCCTCATCCCAGAATCCACTGTTAAAAGCCATCTGTCCACAACAGGTTTGATTTCCATTGTAATGGACATCCACACCCAGCTTTTCCAGGATCTTAACCATGTTCATCCCGGTTTGCGGATAAATCTGATCAATAAAACAGGGAATGAAAATGTCAACCAGCATACTTCAGAATATAAATAAGATGTTAAATGAAACCCGCATTTGAAAAGTCAAAATTACGGATTTAATTTGTTAGTAGACAACGGTTTTCCTAAAAAGTAGATATTAGAGGATGGAATAATTTGGATTTAATCTGTTAGGTTTGAATTTCAGATTGTTATGGAGAGATTTTCAGTTTCTATTGCACGACCTCAAACCCTGCTGAAACAAGGTCGTTCCAGAAACCGGGATAGGATTTTGTGACTACCTCCGGGTTCTCGATTCGGATGTTGCCGTTCAGCATGGCCAGGGGTGCGAAGGTCATTGCCATGCGATGATCACCATAGGTATTGATAAGCACCCCGGGAGGACAGGAAACCTGGCCTGCTGAGATCTCCATCGTTGGGATCAGGTTGCCTGTAGTATAAGTTTCTGCTGTGATTCCGATCTTTTCGTATTCGGTTTTCAATGCCAGCAGGCGGTCAGTTTCTTTGATCTGAAGGCTTTTTAAACCGGTAAATACGCCATGCAATCCCATTGCCGCGCAGGATGTGATCACGGCCGGGGCAATATCCGGGTGGTCTGAAAAATTAAATTTGATTTGATTCTCCTGCCTGGATGAGGATGATTTTGTCAGGTGAATTCCTTTTCCGGTGAATTCCGTAATGATGTTAAAAGCCCGGAAGATTTCACTGATGACGGAATCACCCTGTAAACTCTCCCTGGAAAGACCCTGCAGTTCCAGATCCACATGATCAGCCAATGCTGCCGCTTCATACCAGAAGGCGGCTGCCGACCAATCCGATTCCACGCTATAATTGCAGGGATGATAATCTCCTTCCGGAATGAAAATCCTGCTGCGTTCCTGTACAACATGAATCCCGAAAGCTTTCAATAACCCAATCGTCATTTTTACATATGGAAATGAAACCGCAGGACCACTAAGGTGCAGGGTCAGCCCACCGGGAATCTTCGGCCCGATCATGATCAGGGCAGAAACAAACTGGCTGCTGATACCGGGATCCACGATGAGTTCCTTACCTTTCAGCGCAGTTCCATGGATCATTACCGGAGGGTAACCAAGTCTTGAAAGATAATCGATCTGTGCACCCAACGACTTCAGCCCGTCTACCAGGATCCCGATCGGTCGTTGTTTCATGCGATCGGAGCCTGTAAGGATCCACTTGCCCGGAACCATCGAAAGATAAGCTGTGAGAAAACGCATCACGGTGCCGGCATTTGAAGTATCAAGTTCGGTCATCGACGAACGTCCCTGGTGTTCCCGGATCTTTTGAAGCAGGTCCCTGAGAAGAAGGGTATCATCCGAATCAGAGAGATGAGCAATGTCAAATCCGTCAGAAGATAAGGCCTGTATGATCAACAAACGGTTACTGATGCTTTTGGAGGAAGGCAAATAGATGGATCCTGCCAGGGTGCGATCTGCTTTTTTTATCGTAAATGTTTTCATGGTAATTCCCTATCGTTCAAGCGTACGATAAAAATCAATGGATTCTATGATTTCACTAAGTTCACAGGGTTCTCCGGGAATTGCCTTTCCAGGCGACCTGAGCAGGGAAAAATGCAGCCCTGAACTTCTTCTTTTTTTATCGTGGCCTATGAATTCCATCAGGAAATCCTGGTCTTCCCTGTGTAGTGGATAATATTTATAATCCGGGAGGATCCTATGGACGATGTCATCCCTGACCTTTGTATCCAACCCGGTTTTTAAGGCTGATAAATAACTTTCACAGATCATCCCCAGGGCAATGGCATGGCCGTGCGACAAAGGTTTCCTGTTCTTTTGCAAGGAAAGGGATTCAAAGGCATGGCCGATGGTATGTCCGAAATTCAGGATCTCCCTGAGGTTCTGCTCCCTGAAGTCCTGTTCGACGATACGATATTTACGTTTCACCGCTGTGGAAATAAGATCATCCCAGATCATCTCATCCGGTTGATTTTCCAGGAGATCCTTTAACCGGATCGAACCCAGTTTTTTCCATAGCCGGGAATCCGCGACAAGTGCAATCTTGAGGATCTCCGCGAAACCGCTTAATAGCTCGTAAGAATCCAGTGTTTTAAGAAATCCGGTATGGATAAAAATTGCGTCGGGATGATGAAAAGTACCGACCTGATTTTTAATATCTCCGAGATTTATCCCGGTTTTCCCGCCAATGGCGGCATCCACCATTCCGAGAAGGGATGTGGGAATATGAATGAACGGGATTCCCCGGTTGAAGGTCGATGCCACAAATCCCCCGAGATCAGTGATGACACCCCCTCCCAGGTTGATCAGCAATGATCGCCGGGATGCACCCTTACCGGCAAGCAGATTCCAGAGATGCTCTGCAGAGGTTAAGGATTTATTCTTTTCACCGCCAGGAATTTCCAGCACTTCTGCCATCTGTAAAGCAGGAACAGCGGAGGTTACACTTTCCAGGCAGCATAACCGTGTTTTTTTATCGGTCAGGATAAAGGTGGAATCAATTCCGGATGACATTTTCCCGAGCCAGGTATTTAACTCCAGTATGACAGTGGGTCCGGTAAAGATTTCAGCAGCTTTTCCAGGGCCGGTGTTCAGGGTAAGTCGCATATAGGATCATCCTTCATGAAATGTCGCCATCAACAAATCAATATCCTGGAAAGGGAGGTTAAAATACCGGCTGATAAAAGAATTGGTACTCACCCCGTTGTAAATGTAAACTCCCTGCCGTACACCATGATCTGTTTTCAGGAAATGGTCTATGCCTCCTTCTGTCCCGATATCCAGGATGATGGGTACAAAAATGTTGTTTAAAGCCTGGGATGCCGTGTGTGGAACGCGTGAAGGAATATTTGGAACGCAATAATGCGTGATCCCATGAACCTTATATACCGGGTTTTTATGCGTGGTAGGATGAGAAGTTTCAAAACATCCTCCCTGGTCAATGCTGATATCGATAACGATGGCCCCGTCTTTCATCTCGCTTACCATATCCTCGGTGATGAGGCAGGGGGTTTTCCCGTTTTTCGTATGGATGGCCCCGATCACTACATCTGCCGTGCGAATCGATTCAAGTACGACCCTCGGATGCAGGATGGAAGTAAAAACACGAATCCCCAGATTGTTCTGCAAACGACGCAACCGGTAAACAGAATTATCAAAAACCTTGACCAGGGCACCCAATCCCACTGCCGAACGGGTAGCATATTCGCCAACAGTCCCTGCACCGATAATCACCACCTCCGATGGGCGGATCCCGGTAAAGCCACCAAACATTTTACCTCTTCCATATTCGGGATCGGAGAGGTATTCGGCGGCAATGAAAATGGAGGTGCTTCCTGCGATCTCACTCATGGCACGGATCACGGGAAAGGTGTTCGCCCGGTCGCGGATCAGTTCAAACGATAGCGCAGTAACTTTTTTCTGCATGAGGGAACGGAAATATTCTTCTTTCTGGATCCCGGTCTGTAAAGCAGAAATGAGGGTTTGGCGGGGTTTCAGGTACTCCCCTTCGGTAGGGGTTACGGGTGCGACTTTCAGGATCAGGTCCGATTTATATACTTCATCAGGTGAATAAACGATCTGTCCTCCGGCTTCACTGTACTCGTGATCGGTAAAGTGCGCTGAAATACCGGCCCCTGCCTCGATAACTACCTGGTGTCCGTGCCGGGTCAATAAGCCTACTCCATCCGGAACGAGCACCACCCGGTTTTCCTGACTGCTGTTCTCTTTCGGGACTCCTATCGTGAGTTTGCTTTTCTGCCTGCCAACCTCCAGCATTTCTTCCTGCGGCCTGAGAAACTCGCTGTATTTTGACTTCTGTTCCTCCATGATCTCAAAATTTCATACGAAGATACAAAATAGTTGGCGAGTTGATGAGTTCATGAGCTCACGAGAAATCAGAAGGAAATAACTTTAGTCTTTACTCCTTATCTCATCAGCTCATCAGCTAAAATTCAATCCTCCGCTCGTCGTCCCCGCTGATCCAAACCTTTACAACATCAGCGGGTAATAAATCCTCCACCAGTTCCGGCCATTCAAGGAAACAATAAGCTCCGGAGTAAATGTAATCTTCATACCCTATGTCGAATACTTCCTCGGTCTTCCTGATCCTGTAAAAATCAAAATGAAAAATGGAATTACCTGTGGAGGTCTTGTATTCATTGATGATCGCAAAAGAAGGACTTTGAACGACATCAACCGCTCCCAGAACAGAAGAAATTGCCTTGATGAAAGTCGTTTTGCCGGCGCCCATCTTCCCGTAAAATGCAAATACACGCCTGCCGGGATGAGAAGCCAACAGCTTTTCTGCTGCCGGTACAAGTCCGGCTTCGGTAGTAACGGTAAGGATCAACTCAGATTAAGAATAAAATTATTGTTTTCGCTTCATAACCACGAATGGGATCATGACTTCTTCAATTGAAACACCTCCATGCTGGAAAGTGTTTTTGTAATAGTTCACATAATAATTGTAGTTGTTCGGATATGCAAAGAAATCATCATTCATGCAGAAAACATAATTCGAACTCACATTCATCTTCGGAAGATAGGCATCTGCGGGATTCCTGATCTCGAATACTTCGTTGTGTTCAAATTTCAATGCTTTGCCTGTTTTATAGCGGAGATTTGTATTGGTATTTCGGTCGCCGAGTATCTTCACCGGGTTACCCACACGGATCGACCCGTGATCGGTGGTGATCACCACGTTGACATCCTTTTCGGCAAGGAACTTAAAAATATCCAGCAGAGGCGAATGCTGGAACCACTGCATGGTTAGCGAACGGTAAGCCTTTTCATCATCGGCCAGTTCCCGGATGATCTCCATCTCGGTACGGGCATGTGAAAGCATATCCACAAAATTATAGACGATGAAATTCAGCTTGTTTACCATCAGGTTGGGCAATGATTCCACCAGCTTCCGTCCATAGGTCATATTCAGAACCTTGTAATACGAATACCGGATATCCCGGCCGTACCGCTTCAGAAGCTCGCCCAGCAATTCACCTTCAAAATTGTTCTTCGTCCCCTCCTCGTCTTCGTTCACCCAGTATTTCGGATATTTCTTTTCAATCTCTGTCGGAAGAAGTCCGGCAAAGATCGAATTCCTTGCATATTGGGTTGCGGTGGGTAGTATGCTGAAATAGATCTCATCCTTTTCAACCCGGAAATATTCTTCCAGCACAGGCTGCAATACTTTCCACTGGTCATACCTGAAATTATCGATCAGGATGACGAAAAGCGGTTTGTCATCGTTCAGGAGAGGGAAGATTTTTTCTTTAATGAGGTTGTGCGACTGAACCGGTTTTTCGATGTTCTTATTGTTCAGCCAGTCTGTGTAATTTTTTTCAAAAAACTTAGCGAAAGCGTGGTTTGCTTCATCTTTCTGCATTTTCAGGACCTGGTTCATTCCTTCGTCCTGCGATTTCTCCAGCTTCAGTTCCCAATAGGTGATCTTCTTATATACTTCCACCCATTCCTCAAAATTCAGCTTTGGACTGATTTCCATCCCGATATTCCGGAATTCCTGCTGGTATTGATGGGTTGTTTTCTCGCTGACCAGTTTTTTATTTTCCAGATTTTTCTTCAGGCAAAGCAGGATCTGGTTAGGTTTCACCGGTTTGATCAGGTAATCGGCGATATTTGACCCGATGGCATCTTCCATGATGCTCTCCTCTTC
>Ga0182021_10005506_pt1 | contig 15000 bp, 11 predicted proteins | sample 612E3MmetaG_FD_120493 | JGI IMG/M metagenome (GOLD analysis project Ga0182021, IMG submission 120493) | Permafrost microbial communities from Stordalen Mire, Sweden - 612E3M metaG (Illumina Assembly) | ecosystem: Environmental > Terrestrial > Soil > Wetlands > Permafrost | place: Sweden... | reverse complement strand
GGTGGGGATGCCGGCACGACTACCGGTTGTTCTTTCGGAGGCGCAGGCGCCCGCGGCGTCGTGGCAGGCGCCGACGGAGGTCTGACGGGAGCGTTCTTGTGACCGCATGCAACGGCGAAGACCGCCAGCGAGAAAAGGATTGAACGCGTGGAGGACCGGAGGAATCTGGCTGCCGCTCTCTGCATGAATTCCATTCCCTTTGATCCGAAAATACCCGCTTACTCAGATGTCGCAGCGTATTTATCTCGGATTCCGAAATTGAATCATCTTGCCTCTTGTCCAAATCGTCCGGGCTGAAGCCCGGACCCACAACTTGATTCCATGTGGGGGCGGGCTTCAGCCCGCCCGCGAAAATTCGGCCGCCAGCTTGTCCGATCTGCATTTTTTGAAGCATGTTCCGGCAAAAGACACTCTCCAATTTCGGAATCCAGGCCTATAGAGCCGGAACGCAAATAAGCAGCCGCCCTGTAGGTTTCTACTTCCGCTCGTTGTAGGCAAAAACGAATCTGGCCCCGACGCGGTCTGCCGGAAACCCCTGTGGCAGGGGAGGGAACGGATTCGAGCGAGTCACGGCGTAGAGCGCGGCAATGTCGAGCGACATGTTCCCGGACGAGACTTCGATCTTGGCGTCGCTGTATCGGCCGTCTTTGGTGATGTAAAAGAGAATCGTCGTGCTCCCGCGCGAATCTCGCAGATTGGAGGGGATCTCCCAATTTCCCCTGATCCTTTCTTCTATGATCTTTTCGAAATCATCGAGGTTAAAACCTTTGGTATCGAATAACGTGCCTCCCTGCACGCGCGCGCCGGCCTGTTGATCCTGCGGACTCTTAGCCGGAGGGCGGGGTTGGGTGCTTGCGCCTGACACCGGCGGAGGGGCGGCGACAGTCGTGGGTGGCTGAACCACGGACACGCCTTTCGGGACCTGCGTGGGAGTCTGGTTCGGAGCAGCAGGGGGAAGACTGAGAATTGGTGGCTTTTTGGTTTCGACCGCCGGCTCCGGATGGGCAGCATCTCCGGCGCCTGCAGCCGCCGATCCCGAAGAAGCCTGTGCTCCGCCAGTCGGGACGGGATTGACGGGCGCGGGAGGAGGCGCAGGCTTCGGCGCGGGAGGAGGAACCAAGGCCTCGCCCGAGCGCATGTTGATATGAATCGGACGCAATTCCGGCGCCTTGGACTTGGGCTTGCTCCAGTCGTAAATGTTCTTCTTCAGGATTGCACTGGGAGGCATCTCCATGGATCCGAGCACGGCCAGGGTGCGCCAAGTCTTGGGTGGAGTTTGAGAGACATCCGCCCCCGGCGGCCGGAACCACAGGTTCATCCCGCCCCTCAGCAACTGCGGGTATCTGATCAAGATCAGTACCGCACAAACGTGAGCCATGCAGCTTACGGTCCAGGAAACGAAGAAACGTCTGCTAGGCGGATGTTTCTGGTAACGCCCAATCGCATATTCGAACATGATATCCGGTCGAACCTGGCTGATTAAGTATAAGAAAGCCAGCTAAGCTAAGTCAATTTCAAGACTTTGCGTGGTTGCGCGCTCGTCGACGCTGCGCAGCGCCTGCGCCTGCGCACGCTCTGCCTGTTTCAGGATCTGGAGCGCCAGATCAAGCGTCTTTCTGCCCTCCGCACCTGTGCATGCTACCGGCCCGTCTCCTCGGACGGCATCCAGAAATGACCGCAATTCCAATGCAAGGGGTTCCTGATGTGGCGGCGTGAGCTTGCGGGTGACAATCTGGGGAGATCCGAGCGAATGGCCGCCAAGGGAAAACACAGCCACGTCCTGCCTCGTGTAATCGATCGAGATATATTCGCGAGCCTGGAAGAATCGCAGCTTGCGTATTTTTTCCATGGAGACCCTGCTGGCGGTCACATTGGCGATGCATCCGTCGGCAAACCGGATGCGTGCGTTCGCGATGTCAATGCGACCGGTCAGGATCGCTATCCCCACGGCATCGACGTGCACCGGCGGCGAGCTGACGAGCAAGGAGATGATATCCAGATCATGGATCATCAGATCGAGGATTACGTCGATGTCGAGGCTGCGCGGAGAAAACAATCCCATGCGATGCGCTTCGAAGAAGCGCGGTTTATTGACAAGCTCTCGAACCGCGATGATTGCCGGATTGAATCGTTCCAGGTGCCCCACCTGCAGCACCTGTCCCTCGGATTCGGCGGCGTGAATAAGCCGGTCCGCGTCCGCCAGAGAGTGGCTGATCGGTTTCTCCACCAATACGCTTACGCCGTGGTTCAGGAATTCCTGCCCGATTTCGGCATGCAGGGTGGTAGGTGTTGCGATGCTGACGGCATCGATCTTGCCGAACAGTTCGCTGTAATCGGTGAATGCCTGCGTCTGAAGAGGGCGGGCAATTTCCTCTGCACGCCCCGGCCGTGTGTCGACTACACCGGCGAGGGTTGCATCCGGCATGGTGGAATACACTCTTGCATGGTGCTGCCCGAGGGCTCCTACTCCTACGACGCCAACCCGGATTTTATCCACAGGGCTCCTTCAAAATCCCGCCTGGGCTCTTTCATTCAATGGGCGGCAGCGACTCGATGGCGATGGCGTGGCTGTCCGCTGATTCGATCAAGCGGGTGCGGTCGACCAACAGGGTTCGCCGGGCATCCAGCACAAGAGCTGTTGCGCCTGCCGTGATCATGCTCTCCACCGTCGATGGCCCGACAACCGGGACATCGAACCTCATATCCTGCCGGGGTTTGCTTACCTTGATTACTGTGAGTTCCCTTTGCCCTACCAACTGACCGGCACGGAGTATCGCCGCATCCGTGCCTTCCATTGCCTCGACGGCGACGACGGCGCGATCCCGAACGACGATGGTCTGGCCGATGTCCAGGAGCGCGATCCGGTGCGCGACCGGACGTCCAAATTCAAGATCAGATTTTTCACGCTTGTTCAGGCCACGGCGCGTGAGAGTTCCTTCAGGAGCAAGATGCGGTGCAAGAAACTCGGTGGAATCGATCAACCGGATGCCCGATTCCTCAAGTACTCCCGCAACCGCTCCGATCAAGGCGTCGGCCGTCTTCTGCTTCAGGCCCGCAAGAGTCTTGATCATGGTGAGATCGGGCAGGGAAGAGCCGAAAATCTGAACATGCCTCACCTGGCCCGCCATGATGGCCTTGGTTACACCTGCCTGTTGGAACACTTTTATTAGCTTGCCGAGCTGCCCCAGCCCCAGCCAATGAACAGGATAGCCGCACGATTCGATCTCCGGGAAGGTCTCTTCCTTGATCGCGGCGATGACCACGTCCATGCCACGCGCGCGCGCGGATTCCGCGACCATAAATGGAAATCGGCCGTTGCCTGCAATCAACCCGTACCTTACTTGACCCTCAGCCATCACAAGAACCAGATCTGAATGGGCGATTGGCGGCCGCCATCATCCGTCTCAGTCACTTTTCATGAGCCAACCGTCAATCATAAATTGCAAATCAGCGGATGAAACCTCTTTCCGAGGTTTCGATAAACCGGATCAATGTTTCTACCTCGGGCGCCGACCATTGCCTTTCGCGCGCCTTGGCGAGAGCGTCGGTCGTGTTCAACTGCGAACGAAACAGGATGCGGTAGACATCCTTCAACTGCTCGATCGAAGCTTCCGGAAATCCTTTGCGCTGCAATCCGAGCGTGTTGATGCCGTAAATCTTGGCTTCGTTCCGCGCGCCGACGGTCTTGACATACGGCAGAGCATCCCGCGTTATCACCGAGAATCCACCTATGAAAGCATGTGGCCCCACGCGACAGAACTGATGCACCGCGGAAAAAGCCCCAATCTGCGCGTGGTCGCTAATGGTCACATGGCCCGCGAGCGTGGCCGCATTGGCGAAGATGACCTGGTTCCCGACCCTGCCGTCGTGGGCAACATGGCTGTACGCCATGAACAAACCGTCGTTCCCGATGATCGTCACGCCGCCGCCTTTGGGGGTGCCGCGGTTGATCGTGACGAATTCCCTGAAAACGTTGCGGTCTCCGATTTGCAGCCTTGTCGGCTCGCCCCTGTATTTGAGATCCTGCGGGTCCGTGCCGATCGAGGAGTGGTTACAAAAACGGCAGCCCTCGCCGATCGCGGTTCCACTTTGCACGTTCACATAGGAGTCCAGTTCGGTTCCCCTGCCGATCCGAACGTCACTTTCAATCACACAATAGGGGCCGACGACGACATCTGTTTCGATTTCCGCTTTCTTATCAATAATCGCTGTAGGATGAATGGTCATACCGGTCCGTGTCGTTTGCGAAGCTGGCGCCGAAAGATCGAGGGGACTGACAGATGAGGATTACGATCATCCGCATCAGGTTTTTTCACCCGTCACTCGCTACTTGTCACGAGCTGGCGGTCCACGATCGCGCAGGATAGTTCCGCCTCAGCCACGAGCGCACCGTCCACAAAGGCTTCGCCCTTCATTCTAAAATAGTTGCCGCGGCGTTTGATCGACGCGACCTCCAGGCGGAGCTGATCGCCCGGAATCACAGGTTGGCGGAAGCGGCAGTTGTCGATTCCCGAGAAATAGACCAGCTTTGAACTGCGGTTCTCATCTTCGATGAAAAGCAGGATCACGCCGACCTGGGCGAGCGCTTCCACGACCAGAACGCCGGGCATCACAGGCTGTTCCGGAAAGTGGCCCGTAAAGAACGGCTCGTTAAAGGAAACGTTCTTGATGCCTACCATCCTGCTCTGGCCGTCGTACTCGACGATGCGGTCGACCAGGAGAAACGGATAACGGTGTGGCATGATCTCCAGGATTTCACGGATCTTTAGCGGCGGGAAGCTGCTATTCATGATTCCTCGGAAACTGTGTCGGCTGGGAGAAAAAAACGGGGGATGACACGCTCTGTTGCCATCCCCTTGTGTCGCACAGCGGTGGCGCAAACGCAACGCGTGAAGGCTGCCGGTATTGACACCGCGTGCTTGCCGCTATTTCTTAACCGGCGCAATAGCAGCTGACACCGGGTATGTCAGGTTGTAAGCCTTGATGATTTCATCGGTGATCAACAAAGAGGGATTCACATAGCCATCGCGGTTTATATCGTAAAACTCCACCATGTCGAGGCTCTTCTCCTTGGCCACCTTTTCGATGACAGTCAGCATCTTTTTCGCGATTACCTGCTGCCAGCGCTGCCGCTTGGCTTCGATTTCCTTCTGAGTGTCCTGCTGAAATCGTTGGAGGCCGGTGTCCTCGGCATCGATTTCCTCGGCCTTGTCCGCGCGCGCCTCATCCGAGAGCTTAGCGCTCATAACGTCGAAGTTGTTTTTGTCAGTTTCCAGTTTCTTCTGCCTCTGTTGCAGCTCGGCGCTTTTGGTATCAATGAGTTGTTGCAGGTTGGCGTCCTCCTTCTTCCCCTCATCGGAGCCCATGATAGCAAGCTGGATGTTGACGTACGCGAGCTTCACCGGGCCACCCGTGCCGACAGCCGCCGCAATTTGGGATGCCGGGGCCGGATTGGTTGGGGGGGGATTTTGCGCGGCGCTCCAGAGAGGCAGAACCATCAGTGAAGCCAGGACAATAATCGGTTTTCGACTCATTAATTTTTATCTCCTATGTTTTTTTTCGGCGCCGGTTCCGCGCTCATTCGATTGCCAAAACATCGCAAACCCAGTATTGCTAAGGGTTACATAACCAAAAGATAATCAGTATACCTTGCACTCACGCCAATGGGAATCAGAAGCTGCGTCCGATCGTGAACTTGACGTCATGGCGGGGCTCCCTGATGGTGAACGGGGTTGTCCCTACCGTGATCACGGTGTCATAAACCTGTGGATTCAAGGCGAAAATAAGACGAAACGGAGCGTTGACCATGGGTAGCATGAATGATACTTCAAGGCCCGTGGAACTGCGCAATACGTGATTGGAGGAGGCGACCAGTGCGTTGGTCGTGTTCGAACCAAAGACGTTTAGCCCGGCGTAGTCGGTAATGGACGAAATGCCGACGTCATAAAAGGCGGACAGCGACAGTGGGCCGGCGATAGGCATCCGATACTCCCCGTTAAACAACGCCGTGGTATCGCCGCCGATCGGGTTAAGACTTCGGGTTATTTTCTCGACTCCGGTGCGTGGATCCATGATGGGTTTCCCGGTGGCGTCCAGTACCGGCGTGGAGGTTACAACCAGCGGGCTGATCGAACGGATATCAAAGCCGCGTATTGTCGTTTCTCCGCCGGTGAAGAAGCGGTCGAAGAACGGCACGCTCGATCCCCCAAACCCCTTGACGTACTGGCCACTGAGCCGGAATCCAAAGGTGTTGCGGCCGTGGCTCAACCACTTGTCCGGAAAGAAATGGCGCACCTCCACGGAAGGAGCCACCAGATTAAAGTCGCCTCCGAGCACGCTCCCCGCGATTCCCAGGGAGATACTCATACTCGTGCCTCTCGTCGGATTGAAGAACGCATTTGTGGAGTCGCGCGTGAGCATGGGCGAAATCTCGCTGCGGATCAATCCGTTCAGAGCGGCATTCGCGTTCCCGCCCGGAGCGAATCCCGTGAATTGTCCGAGGGCGTAGGATTCGAATCCCGTTGCGATGTCGGCGACACCAATTTTCTGAAAGGTATAGCTTCCTCCCAGACGCCACCAAGAGCGGCCGAGCATCCGGCTCACAGTCAGAGTGGCGCCGGTGGTGCGTTGCGTGAACAACTGGGTCGGCTGCCCCGTGACGGCATTCGTGTAACCAAAAATGCTGTATGTGTCGAAGCGATTGCGGTCATTGTAGAGGGACAGGCCCATGTTCCAGCGAGTGTCCAGGAAATACGGCTCGGTAAAGGACAGGACGAAGTCTGTCTGGCGAGTACCCGCGGTCACGCTCATCTGGAGGCTCTCGCCACGTCCCATGAAATTATTGGTTTGATAGTTGACACCGACAAAACTGCCCGAGATGCCACTGACTCCGCCAGTCAGCCCGATAGACTGCTGGCTCTTTTCCTTCACCTTCACGGTCACATCGACCGCGGTTGTCTTCTGGTTAGGCGTAACCGTGTAATCCTTGTCTTCGATTTTGTCGAAGTACCCCAGCATGTTCAGCCTTTGGACCGATGTTTCCAATAGGCGTGTGCTGAAGAAGTTCCCCTCTGCGAGAATAAACTCGCGCCGCATCACCCTGTCACGGGTCTTGGTGTTTCCTTCGAATTCTATGTGGTGCACCACGAACTGCTTACCGGGATCCAGATTAAAGGTAAGGTCGATTGCTTTGGTGTCGGCGTGAGGAGTCTGTTCGGGTATGAGGTCCGCATCGATATAGCCGAAATCTCCGTAGAGCTTCTTGATGTTGTCGATGGTCGTCTTTACTCTCTTGTAATTAAGAATGTCCCCCTTGTTCATGCCGAACATCTTGGCGATGGCTTCGCACTTGAGCATTCCGCAATTGGCTACCTTCAGCTCACCCAAATGATATTGCTCGCCGGCATCGACAGGGATCTCTACCAGAAACTGCTCCCGCGTCTTCCTCAAAATAGGAACCGAACCGCGGGGACCCTCGAATATACGGCTCAGGGGATCTCCGACCTGGGCTTGCAGATAACCCCGTTCCTGGTAGTAGGAAACCAGGTTGGTCTCGAGGTCATATTCAAGCTTGTCCGGATAATACTTGTCGGATCCTTTGAACATGGTTATGGGACCTCGCTCCTTCGTGAGCTTCAAAGCCCCTTTCAGTTCCTCGTCTGAAAAGACCTTATTGCCTACGAAACGGATGTCTCCAATCCTGACTTTTGGTCCTTCGTCGATGATAAAGGTCAGCCGCACTCCATTGGGCGGAACATCTTCGGTCTGTGAGCGCACATTTCCCAACGGCCTTCCGTTCTGGACCAGCAGCTCTTTCAACGCGCGCTCGCCCGCCCGCACCCTCGATGGTTCGTAGGTCGAGTCTTGAACTATGCCGACCTTTTTTTCCTTGAACTGGTCGGCAATGTTGGATTCGGTGAAGGATTTATTCCCGGTGTATTTTATTTCGCGGAGCAGGCGTTTTTCGGTGACCAGGAAAGTCACGATCTTTCCAGCGTCGCCGTCGGCGACAGTGATTTCTATGTTTTCAAACAGTTTCGCTGTCTTGTACAGGTACCGGAGATCGTATGCCAGCCGGTCCTCGTCGTAGGCGTCGCCCGCATGAGTCTGGATGTAGGAGCGGATATCGTCTTCCTTCATCCTGCGATTGCCGCGGATGTCTATCCTCTCGACGAGAACCTCCTTTTTGGGTGGCTGAGGTTCCTGGGCGAACGCCATGAATCCGGACAGCAGAATCCCAGGCAAACACCAAAATCCCGATCGGAACAACTTCGACATCCTTCCTCCAGATCGATGGGTCCGCGAGGCGACCCCATGCCATCTCAGCATGTCATGCGAAGCGCATATGTTAGATGAAAGATGGGGTTAAATCAAACATGAGATTCGCCTGGGTAGTTTATACTCCGCAACTATTGCAAGGTTCCAAATTTTACCCGGCGGCCCCCTCAAACGCTCAGCCTGATCCCTTCATCGACTGCGTTTCCGGCTGCCACGTAATAGAGGCTGTCTCCGTCCAGGTAAATCTCCAGGGTCGTCTCTGGCTTGAATTGACTCTTGATGAGAGCTTCCGAAAGCGGGTCTTCGATGTACTTCTGGATGGCCCGCCGCAATGGACGGGCTCCGTAGGAACGATCGGCGCAGGTCTGATCGACTATCCACTTACGCGCATCCGGCCTGAGTTGGAGGATGATTTTCTTCTGCTTTAACACCTCGTTGCCCTGGCTGATCAGAAGTTCGACGATTTTTTCAAGATCATCCTCCGAGAGGGCCTCAAAAAGAATGATCTCATCCAGACGATTCAGGAATTCCGGATTGAAAACCTTCTTGACCTCGCCAAGCATCATTTCTTCCGTCTTCTTGGCGTCCGCGGCCGACGTTGTGCTGAATCCCATGTGCCCCCGCTTTTCCAGGAAACGGGCGCCGAGATTGGAAGTCATGATAACGATACAGTTTTTGAAATCGATGGTATTGCCGAGCGCGTCGGTCAGTTGCCCGTCCTCGAAGACCTGCAAGAGGATGTTATAGACGTCCGGATGCGCTTTTTCGATCTCATCCAGCAGCAGCACTGAGTAAGGATTGCGCCTTACTTTCTCGGTAAGCTGTCCGCCCTCCTCATGTCCTACATATCCCGGGGGGGATCCGATCAGTTTCGAAACCGAATGCTTTTCCATGTACTCCGACATGTCCAGCCTGATCATGGCGCTTTCGTTTCCGAACAGGAAAGCCGCAAGCGATCGGGCCATTTCCGTCTTGCCTACGCCTGTCGGGCCAAGAAAAAGGAACGAACCGACCGGACGCTTCGGAGATTTCAATCCTGCCCTGGAGCGGCGGATCGCCTTGCTGAGGGCTGAGATAGCCTTGTCTTGGCTGATAATCCGCTTGTGAAGCTCCTCCTCCATCCGGAGCAGCTTCATCTTCTCCTCCTCGTGAATGGAGGAGACGGGAATTCCCGTCCACTTCGCGATGACTTCCTCGATATCCTCCCGCGTCACTTTCAAAGGAGCGGAACTCTTGAGCCGCAACCGTTCCTTGACGACCTGCAGGTTCTCTTGTTCGAGGTCCTCCTCGAGCCGGTAGCGCGCTGCCTTCTCAAACTCCTGCAGTGAAATAGCGCTGCCGATCCGCCCGTCAATCACGCGTATGCGGCGTTGGATGCTGATCACTTCTTCCGGCACAGAAATGGAATGCAATTTCACACGGGCGCCGGCTTCATCGATCAAATCGATCGCCTTGTCGGGCAAAAAGCGATCCGAAATGTAACGATTGGAAAGATATACCGCACCTTCCAACGCCTCGTCGGTATATTTCAACTGATGAAAACTCTCGTACTTCTCTTTGATCCCCTGCAGAATCTGAATGCTCTCTACTTCCGTAGGCGGCGCCACCCTGATCGACTGGAAGCGACGCTCGAGGGAGCGGTCTCTCTCAATCGAGCGCCGGTATTCGTACGGAGTGGTAGAGCCGATGCACTGGATCTCTCCCCTCGAGAGCGCAGGCTTCAAAATGTTGGCTGCATCGAGGGAGCCTTCGGCTGAACCTGCGCCAACCAGGGTGTGCAGCTCATCGATGAAAACCACGAAGTTGCGGTTTTCCACGAGCTCTTTCATGATCGTCTTCAGACGTTCCTCGAACTGCCCTCGGTACTTCGTGCCGGCCACGATCAGAGAAATGTCGAGCGCAAGAATGCGCTTATCCATGAGTGGAGGCGGCACCTGGCCATTGACAATCCGCTGTGCCAGCCCTTCGACTATGGCGGTTTTGCCCACGCCAGGCTCGCCGATGAGCACCGGATTGTTTTTGGTGCGGCGGCAGAGGATCTGGATCATCCGCTCAATCTCGTTGCTTCTTCCCACAAGAGGATCCAGGGCATCATTGGCCGCTGCCTCGGACAGGTCGCGCGAAAACTCCGCAAGGCTCAACGGCTCCTTCGGCCGTCCGGGACTGTGCCTCTCCGTCACGCCCCGCCCGATCTCATCACGAATCATCGACAAACGGAGTCCTCGTTCTCTGAGGATTTCCGCGGCTATGGAACGCTCCTCGCGCAATAATCCCAGGAGCATGTGCTCCGTGCCGATGTGCTTGTGCGATAGGCGCTCTGACTCCTCGGCAGCTGCATTCAAGGCTCGCTTGCTCTCGTCCGAAAAAGGCAGCTCCACCGAGGTCGACACCTTGTCCCGGATCGTCGTCCGGCCCTCTATCTCCTTTCTGATACTGTCGATAGATGCGCTTGCCTTGGGGAAAAACCGATTGGTGAGGTTCTTATCTTCGCGAATCAGTCCAAGTAGGAGGTGTTCGGTTTCGATATAGGAGCTACCAAACTGGCTGGCCTCGTAACGGGCGAAGAAAATGACTCTACGGGCCTTCTCGGTGTACTTTTCAAACATAGGGCGTCACTTGCCTTAGAACTGCTCGCATCTATTATACGGATTGGTTCGAAATGGTGTAAAGACGAAAAGGGTGCGCAGCGCTCCGAGAGGTCTATAAATCGTGGATAAAAATGTGTATCTTCGCCAACACCATTGCCACATCGTGAACAGTCACATTCTTGCGCCACCCCCTCGCAAATCCGCGAAGTTTCACCAGGCGGACAAGGTGACTGTCCCCGATGTTGGCGGAGCCCTGGAAGGGCAGAAAGAGAGTAGCCCCGGGCAAGCGAAGCGCAGCCCGGGGTTCGGGCAATCAATAGAGTGCGCCCTGGAAGGGCGACAGACATCTCTGCCGCCCTTCCAGGGCTCCTAAATTGCTGGCATGCCTTACTCCGGGCTGCGCTTCGCTTGCCCGGAGCTATTATCTCTGGCCCCTTCAGGGCGAGCCAGCCAACGCCCCCCTCGAGGAGGCTTCCCATTCCACGCGCAATGCGAATGGCATACGGTTCTTATAGCTTTATCGGCTTTCGCTCGGACCGGCCACCCACCCTACGAGCTTGCCGCCGACGAACTGACCCATAAAGAAGGCGCCGACCATCACAGGGTAGGTGATGAGCTGAAACCCAAGCCCGGAAAGGAGCCGGCAGGCGATAACAAGCGGCACCGGAATATGAACGGCAAGGATCCATTGGCGGGAAAACTTCGGGACGCGCGCGCGCCAGTACCCGAACGGGAGATTCAAGCCAAAAACGATTGCGGCAACGATCCAAAGAGTCACGCGCCGAGTATACCGAATCCTGATTGTGTGTGCTGAGAAAACCGATGCTGCTGACTTAAGCAAAAAGTCAGGAAGCCGTCACGAATATCACATACAGATTCGAGATTCGAGATTCGAGATTCGAAATTCTTGTCTCGAATCTCGAATTTGGCTTCAACGAGTTGACGGCCTTGGAGGAAATCTTGGCGAGCTTAATGCGGCTCGAGCTTGCCGTTTTCAAGGCGGCACCGGCGAGAACAGATCTCAGCCAGCTTCTCGTTGTGAGTCACGATGACTGAGGTGAGGCCATGCGTTTGATGGAGGACACGCAGCAAATCACCGATGGCTCCGCCTGTGTGGAGATCGAGATTCCCGGTCGGTTCGTCAGCGAACAGCAGCTTGGGCTGCCCGACGAGAGCCCTGGCGATGGCCACTCGTTGCTGCTCTCCGCCGGAGAGTTCGCCAGGGCGATGCTGGATACGCTCTCCCACGCGAACGTCCGTTAGGGCAGCCCGCGCACGCTCTCTGGCAGACGCTGGAGGCATGCCCCTTAGGAGCAGGGGCATCATCACGTTTTCCAGCGCCGTGAATTCCGGAAGCAGGTGATGAAACTGAAATACAAATCCGACCGTGCGGTTGCGAAAGCCTGAGAGTTCCTCAGGGCCGAGGGTGCTGATCTCATTTCCCTGAATGCGAATTGAGCCTCGATCGGGCCGATCCATGCCGCCGAGCAAATGCAGCAGGGTGCTTTTCCCCGATCCAGATACGCCGGTCACCGCCAGCATTTCCCCTTCCTGGAGATCAAAGGACAGATCGGCAAGAACCTCGATGCGCTCGGAACCGGATCGATACCCCTTCCAAAGGGCACGCACCTCCAGGAGGCTACTCATAGCGCAACACCTCCACCGGGTCGAGGCGTGACGCGCTGCGCGCGGGATAGAGCGTCGCAACGAAGCTGATGAGCAACGCGGTGCCGCATATCAAAACGACGTCCAGGATCTTTACGTGGAAAGGAACGTAAGGGATGCTGTACACCTCTGCCTGAAGCTGGATTAGTTTATACGTATCGAGAATGACGCTGGTACCAACGCCGAGAGCCGCTCCCAGGACCGTTCCTACCAGTCCGATGATCAGCCCTTGAAGCATGAAAACCCACATGATGGTTTTCTGTGTGGCTCCCATTGCGGTGAGGATGGCAATGTCGCGCTGTTTCTCAAGCACCATCATGATCAGGGTCGTGACGATGTTCAGGGCCGCGACGAAGACGATCAGGCTGATCGTCAGAAACAGTGCCAGCTTCTCGAGCTTGAGAGCTGAGAAGAGTGGCTTGTTGAGATCGATCCATGTCGTGGTGATGAAGCCGGGACCTGATGCGGCGCGGATCGCATTAGCTACGGGCTCCACCTGCTCCACGTTGTCGGTCTTGAATTGGATTACCGAAGCGGAATCTGCAGGCATGGAGAAGAACCTGCGCGCAGCCGCCATGCCGGTATAGGCCCAATTGGAATCGTAATCCCAAAGACCCGACTCGAAGATGGCTGCGATCCGGAAAGTCTTGATGGCCGGACCCATCCCTAATGGCGTTAGGCTGCCTTTGGTGAAATAGACTTTCAACCTGTCGCCCAGCCTCACTCCCAGCGCGCGCGCCATTTCTTTGCCGATAATGATGTTGCTCGGCCGCGGCGGAAGATCCAGATTTTCGTCAGGCGCCGCTTCCGGATATGCCAGCGCGCCAGGATCGCCTTCGACGATGTGCGAGAAGAAGTCGGAGATTTGCGGTTCGCGCGCCGGATCGATCCCTTTGAGTACCGCGCCTTGATCGCGCGTGGCGCTCTCGATGAACACCTGATTGAAAATTGCCGGCGCGACTCCAGTGACATGCGGGACGCGCGCCAGACTGACAAGTAGGTCCTGGTATTTTTGCAGCGGCGTGCCGGCGACATGGAGGAGGTTGATATACGAGGTGGCGCCAACGATCTTCGTCTGGATGTCTTCTCGAAAGCCGGTAGATAAAGCCAGAGCGATCACGAGCGCCATCACGCCCGCGGTGATTCCCAGCACCGAGATAGCCGAGATCACCGATACCATGGTCTGCTTGCGTTTGGCCTTCAGGTATCGGAGCGCGACAAACAGTTCAAATCTCATTCGATCGGGCCTGATTCTGGCTTGAGCAGCGGAAAGAGGATGACGTCGCGAATCGAACGGGAGTTGGTCAGTACCATGGCCAGGCGGTCGATTCCGATTCCCTCACCGGCCGTAGGGGGCATGCCGTAGCTCAGGGCCCGGATGTAATCCTCGTCCATCACATGCGCCTCTTCATCACCGCGGCCCCGGGCTTTGAGCTGCTCTTCGAAACGTTTGCGCTGCTCGACCGGATCGTTCAACTCCGAGTAGGCGTTGGCGAGTTCCATCCCCGCGACATAAAGTTCAAAGCGTTCCACGATGTCCGGATCGTCCGGCTTGGTTTTTGAGAGCGGCGAAACTTCGGTCGGGTAATCATAAATGAACGTCGGCTGAATGAGATAAGGCTCGACGATCTTCTCGAAAATCGCGGCCAGCAGCTTGCCGGGGCCGGCGGCGGCTTCGAATTCGGCGCCCACGGCGCTTGCCAGCGTGCGCAGCTTCGCCTCCGAATTCAGATCATCCGGAGACGGTGGAGGAGAAGACTGAGGCCAGAAGTGGAGAATCGACTCCTTCATTGTGTACCGCTGCCAGTGGTCGAAATCCAGAATGTGCTCCTGATACGGCACCTGGCGGGAACCCGTCACAGACTGAGCGACCTGGGTAATCATCTCCTGCGTCATGTCCATCAGATCGCGATAGTCGGCGTACGCCTGATAAAACTCGATCATGGTGAATTCAGGATTGTGTTGTGCCGAGATCCCTTCGTTGCGGAATATGCGGCTTAACTCATAAACACGGGGAATGCCTCCCACGATGAGGCGCTTCAAGTAGAGTTCGAGGGCGATGCGCAGGTAGAGCTCGAGGTCCAGGGCGTTGTGGTGTGTCTGAAAAGGCCGCGCCAGCGCGCCGCCCGCAATCGTCTGGAGCACGGGCGTCTCCACCTCCAGGTAGCCGTGCGCGTCCATGAAGGCCCGAATCTCGCGTATGATCTTGCCGCGTTTCACAAACGCATCGCGCACCGGATGGTTTACAATCAGGTCGACATAGCGCTGGCGAAACCTGGTTTCGACGTCAGTCAGTCCATGCCACTTCTCCGGCAGGGGCAACAGGTTTTTGGCGAGATGTTGAAGTGAGGATGCCAGAACCGTGAGTTCGTTGGTGCGGGTGCGGAAAAGCGCCCCCTCCACGCCTACGATGTCGCCCAGGTCGAATAGTTCGTAGAGGCTGAAAAGCTCAGTCCCCACGCGGTCGCGC
>Ga0182021_10005505_pt1 | contig 15001 bp, 12 predicted proteins | sample 612E3MmetaG_FD_120493 | JGI IMG/M metagenome (GOLD analysis project Ga0182021, IMG submission 120493) | Permafrost microbial communities from Stordalen Mire, Sweden - 612E3M metaG (Illumina Assembly) | ecosystem: Environmental > Terrestrial > Soil > Wetlands > Permafrost | place: Sweden... | reverse complement strand
CCGAGGGCCAGCAGGTCATGACCCTGGAGGCCATGAAAATGAACACCTACATTTACGCCCCGAAAGCGGGCAAGGTCTCCACGGTGCTGGTCAATGCCGGCGACGCCGTCGAGGAAGGCGCGGCGCTGATGGCCATCGCCTGAAGCCGCCCATCCCGGCCACCATCCCGAAATGAACCTTCAAACCGTGGTGACAGTCCTCCTCTTGGGCGCACTGGTCTACCTCTGGCTGACCGTCAACCGCCTCCGCGAGGCCGTGCGGGTGCTTGAGCAGCGCGCCCTCCCGCCTGCTCCCGTCATACCGTCACCAGCCGCCCCGGCGCCAGCCATGCCGGCGCCGCCCGCCGAAAAGACCCTGGATGTCGGCGTCCTTGCCGCCATCGCCGCGGCGGTCGCCGTCGTGGTCCGGCAGCCGCACCGCATCATCGCCGTGCAGTCCGACTCCGGAGCCCAGCGCGCCTGGTCGGCCGAAGGCCGCCGCGAAATCTACCACTCCCACCGCGTTCGCTGAGTTATCCCGCCGAAATGCCTTCCGCCCTCGACGCAATCCAGGAGCTCGACGTCTGTGCCATCGATGGCTGGACGCTCCATGAATTCGCCGAGGTCACGTCGACCAGTTCGCTCGCCGCTCATCTGCCGCCGTGGTCGGCCGTCGCAGCCACGGTGCAGACGGCCGGTCGCGGCCGCACCGGGCGGCACTGGGTATCCGACGAGGGAGGATTATGGCTTTCCGCGGTAGTGCCCACGCCGGGCGACCCGGCGCTTTGGACCCTGCTGCCGCTGGCCGCGGGCTGGGCCGTGCTCGGCGCCGCGCGCGATCTTGGAGTCGCGCAAGCCCGCCTGCGCTGGCCCAACGACATCCTTGTCGGCCGGCGCAAGCTGGCTGGCATCCTGGTGGACCGGTTTTCCGCCGAAGCCGCCGTGGTGGGCATCGGCCTGAATGTCAGCAACCGGCCGGGGGCGGTTGACGAAGCCCTGGCCACCGAAGCCACCCGGCTGGCCGACCTGCTGCCCGCGACGCCCACCCGCGACGCGCTGCTCGTGCGGCTCCTCGCGGCGCTGACCCGCGAACACCACCGGCTGGAGGTCGGCAACTTCACCGGATTATGCCGCGACCTCAACACGGCCTGGGTCCACCGGCACGTGCAGGTGACGCTGGCGGCCGGCCGGGGCGTCCTCAACGGCCATTTCGATGGCATTGACTCCCACGGCAGCCTGCTCCTGCGCAACGCCGGCGGGGAATGCCGCGTGCTCCCCGCTCACCAGGTAGAACTCTTCCGCGAAATCTACTGAATCCGACCCCAACCATGACGGCCTCCGCCCCCAACCAATCCCCACGCGCCCGCTTTCCTGTCCTGACGGCCGACGAAGCGGCGATGCTCATTCAACATGGCCAGACCGTGGGCTTCAGCGGCTTCACCGCCGCCGGCGCCACCAAGGTCATCCCCAAGGCCATCGCGCGCCGTGCCGCCGCGGAGCATACCGCCGGCCGGCCGTTCCAGATCGGCGTGGTCACCGGCGCCTCCACCGGCCCCTCGCTGGATGGGGAACTGGCCCGCGCCAACGCGATTTCCTGGCGCACTCCGTACCAGTCCGACCCGGACCTGCGCAAGCGCATCAACGCCGGCGAGACCCGCTTTTTTGACATGCACCTGAGCATGCTGCCGCAAAACGTGCGGTACGGCTTCCTCGGCAATTTCTCCTGGGCCATTCTCGAGGCGGCCGACGTCAATAGCGACGGGGCCATCGTCCTCACCTCCTCGGTCGGAGCCACCCCGACGTTCTGCCGTGTCGCGGACAAGATCCTCATCGAGCTCAACCGCTATCATCCGGCGTCGTTGTTCGGCATGCACGACATCTACGAGCCGGAGAATCCGCCGAACCGCTGCGCGATTCCGATCTACACGCCTTCCGACCGCGCCGGCCGCCCCTTCATCAAGGTCGACCCCAGCAAGATCGCCGGCATCGTCGAAACCAACCTGCCCGACGAAACGGGCTCCTTCGACCCGCCCAACGACATCACCCGCCGGATCGGCGAAAATGTCGCCGGATTTCTCGCCGCCGAGCTGAAGCGCGGCACGATGAGCTCGGGCCTGCTGCCGCTGCAGTCGGGCGTGGGCGACATCGCCAACGCCGTGCTCGGCGCCCTCGGCGATCATCCCGACATTCCCCCGTTCGAGATGTACACCGAGGTCATTCAGGACTCGGTCATCGACCTCATCAACCGGGGCAAGGTCAAGTTCGCCAGCGGCGCCGCCCTCACCGTCAGCCAGCCCGTGCTCGCCTCGATCTACGCCCGCCTCACGGACTACCGCCACCGCCTGCTCCTGCGCCCGCAGGAGATTTCGAACCAGCCCGAGATCGTCCGCCGGCTCGGGCTGATCTCGATCAACACCGCGATCGAGACCGATCTCTTCGGCAACGTGAACAGCACCCACATCATGGGCCGCAACATCATGAACGGCATCGGCGGCTCGGGCGACTTCACCCGCAATGCCTTCATCTCGATCTTCACCTGCCCCTCGACCCAGAAGGGCGGCAAGATCAGCACCATCGTGCCGCTGGTCAGTCATGCCGATCACAGCGAGCACTCCGTGCAGGTCATCGTGACCGAGAACGGCGTCGCGGACCTGCGCGGCAAGGATCCGTACCAGCGCGCCCGGCTCATCATCGAGAACTGCGCCCATCCGGAATTCCACGACAGCCTGTGCCGTTACTTTGAAATGGCCAAGGGCGGGCACACTCCGCAGACTCTGGCGACCGTTTTTCGCATGCATGAGCAATTCCTGCAGAAGGGTGACATGCGCGGCGTCAATTGGTCCTCCTGATCCGGCGTTCCCAAATCCGCAACCAGCCACCATCATGAAAATCCACCTGTACCTCTCGCTCAATCCGGAGGCGCTGATCGCCTCCCATCTGCCACCGGAAGAATTCGGCGCCTATCTCGCCGTCGGCACCCAGAAATATTCGAGCGGCCAGGCGATGTTCTTCGAGGTCGATCCCGATATGCACAGCGACTACCCGGCCTTCAAGGGGATCGCGGCCCGCTGCCTGCCGCATGTGGACGGCTCCCCGCGCCGGTCGACTTACCTGGCGATCTACCGGGTGCTCGAGCATGTGCCCGTCGCCGCCCTGGGGCAACTCCACCTCGTCACCCACGATGGCCGCGTGCTCGCCCTCAATTCCGCCCCCGTGACGCCGACGGTGGACCGCTGCTTCCACCTTTACCAGGAATTCTGCCCGGTCACGCCGCGCGTCGTCAGCACCCTCGATCCGACCGAATTCTGCGCACGCCTGACTGATCCCGGTCAGCCCGTCAACGTCCCGCGGATCGTCTTTGCCGAGCTTGCCCTCGGCAAGCTGGCCACGGACATCGACTCGTCCGAGGTTGGCAATCTGCCCTACTCCGGCCTGCAGCACCTGCGTGAATGCCTCCGCGAACTCCACCGCAAGCCGGGCAAACCGACCAAGGTGACCGTGCGCAATGTCCGCGACGACGTGCTCTACCGCACGATCCAGGGCGGCTTCTACGTGGGCCAGGGTCGCGAGGTGAAGTTCTACCCGATGCCGGCGCCGGCCGAGCTCGACTCGGCCCACCACGAATGGTGGCACTCGGCCCAAGCCTCTTTTGGCAGCTAAACCTCCCAGCATCCTTTCCACCTACCTCCCGGAAATACCACCATGTTAAACAAACTCACCAATTGGGTGCGCCACCGTCGCACCAATACAATTTATCTGGCCGCGATGGCGGTCCTGTTCGGGGCCGCGTTTTTCGCGCGGCCCCTCTTCGGGCAGACGCCCGGCCAGGAGGCGCCGGCCGCGCTTGGCGGCGAACGCGTCTTCAAGTTCTTCGCGCTCTTCAGCGACCCCCGGTACACCCAGCTCGAGCTGGTCGCGCTGATGGTGGTGCTCGCCGTCGCCGTCGCCGGCCTGCTCTACGCGCTGATGCTCATGAAGCAGGTCAAGGCAGCCGACCAGGGGACGAAGCGCATGCAGGAAATCGCCGCCGCCGTCCGCGAGGGCGCCGATGCCTACTTGGCCGCCCAGTTCCGGAAGATCGGGCCGCTCATCCTCATCATCACGGTCATCCTCTATTTTACGACGCAGAGCGACCTGGCCGCCTTCAAGTTCGGCCGCGCAGGCGCGTTCGTCGTCGGCGCCGTCTTCAGCTGGCTGGTCGGCTTCGTCGGCATGCGTCTGGCCACGACCGGGAATCTCCGCGTCGCCGCCGCCGCCCGCCACTCCTACGGCGAGGCCATGCAGCTCGGCTATCGCACGGGCACCGTCACCGGGATGCTGACCGACGGCCTCGGCCTGCTCGGCGGCACGTTGATCTTCATCGCCTACGGAGAGCAGGCCTATGAGGCGTTGCTCGGCTTCGGCTTCGGCGGCACCCTCCTCGCGCTGTTCATGCGCGTCGGCGGCGGCATTTACACCAAGGCCGCCGATGTCGGCGCCGACCTCGTAGGCAAGATCGAGAAAAACATCCCCGAGGATGACCCGCGCAATGCCGCGACCATCGCGGACAACGTGGGCGACAACGTCGGTGACTGCGCCGGTATGGCGGCCGACATCTTTGAGAGCTATGAAGTCACGATCGTGGCGGCCATGATCCTTGGTCTAGCGACCTTCGGGCACAAGGGCGTCATCTTCCCGCTGCTCGTTCGCGGCATCGGCGTGCTCGGTTCGATCATCTCGACCTACACCGTGAAGGCTGGTCCGAACGACACGTCGGACACCGCCCTCAAGAGCGTGCACAACGGCTTCTGGATCGGCTCGATGATCTCCGTCGTGGGCTTCATCGCCCTCGGCCTCGCCTACCTGAAGTTCGACGCCAACTATCTGGCGACCAACGCGGCGGTAAAAGCCGGATTCCCGAACGGCGATCCCTCCCAGTTGCCCTTCTGGGCCAACCTCGGCATCGCCGGCCTCGACATGCGCCCGGTGATCACCTGCTTCATCGGCATCGTCCTCGCGATCGCGCTAAACAAGGTGACCAGCTATTACACCCACACGACGCACGCGCCGGTGAAGGGTCTCGCCAAGGCCTGCCAGACGGGCCACGCCACGAACATCATCCAGGGCCTCGCGGTGGGCTATGAGTCGACGGTGGCCACGGTCATTGTCATCGCGACCGCCATTCTCCTCTCCTATCTCTGCTACGCCGGCACCCCGCCGCTGTTCGTCGCCTATGGCGTCGCCATGACCGGTATCGGCATGCTCACGCTCACCGGCAATACGATCTCGATGGACGTCTTCGGCCCCGTGGCCGACAACGCCAACGGCATCGGCGAAATGGGCTATGACGCCGAAGCGATGGAAAAGGCGGAAAAGGGCAGCTACAAGCGCGCCCGCCAGATCCTCGCCGACCTCGACGCCGTCGGCAATACCACCAAGGCCGAGACCAAGGGTATCGCGATCGGCTCGGCCGTCATCGCCGCCGTCTCGCTCTTCTCCTCGTTTATCGCCGTCATCGCCGTCGGCAGCGAGGACAAGATCAGCCTGATGACCACCGAGCAGTACCTGGCGGAGGCCGGCAAGCTCACGGTCTCCCATCCCGTCGTGTTCATCGGCTTCCTCATCGGCGGCGCCGTGCCGTTCCTCTTCAGCTCGATGCTGATCCGCGCGGTCGGCCGCGCCGCCTTCCTGATCGTCAAGGAATGCCGTGAGCAGTTCCGCGACGCCGACATCTGGACCGGCAAGAAGAAGCCCAATTACGGCCGCGTCGTCGACATCTGCACCTCCACGGCGCAGAAGGAGCTCATCGGCCCCGGCTTCCTCGCGATCCTCACCCCGCTCGCGGTCGGGTTCCTCCTCAGCACCCAGGCCCTCGGCGGCTTCCTCGCCGGCATGATCCTCACCGGCCAACTCCTCGCCGTGTTCATGGCGAATGCCGGTGGCGCGTGGGACAATGCGAAGAAGTTCATCGAGGACGGCAACTACGGCGGCAAGGGCTCGGAAGCGCACAAGGCCGCCGTCACCGGCGACACCGTGGGCGATCCGCTCAAGGACACGGCCGGCCCGGCGGTCAATCCGCTGATCAAGGTGATGAACATGGTCAGCCTCCTCGCGCTCGGCGTGGTGATGAAATACAATATCATGACGGGCACCGGAAGCCGCGTCATCGGCCTTCTCATCGCCTTGGTCTGCGCCGTTACCATCGGCTGGTCCATCTGGCAGAGCAAACGCGAGTCGAAGGAACTGCAGGAGATGGAGAAGCAGTTCGAGCAGTAAGCCCCGCTTCAGGTCTGCAACGACCGATCTTCAGAGGCGCCCGCGAGGGCGCCTCTTTTTTTGCTGGTCACGGCGCAGAGCCTCCCGTCACAACCCATCACCAAGACCGCCCCACCGGCGACGGCCGGCGAACTGGAAACGTTGCCGCGCCATCCAGCCGCGACCCGGTCCGCTCCCCCTGGCCGTCAAGCTCCAAGCCTCAAAATCTGACCCTCTGAAATCCTCTTTCTCGCCGTTGGCTCTGCTGGCCGGTTCGCCCTCCGTTTTTCATGCGGCGGGCTCCACACATTGCTCATGCCACAAGCCCGGCATCGCTTCGAGAGAATAGAGAACATCGCCACCGTGGTCGTAACTCACGCCGACAACTCTTCCTTCCTTTCCGGCGCACGCGAGCTGTCCTGGATGCAGCGGATTGTGGTAACGCCATTCCTTCATGAACGCCTCAAGTGCCGCGCTATCCTTCACGCGGACCTTCGATCCTTTCGGGAGCTGCTCTCGGTATTGCGGCGTCGCGGCGCTTCTTTCGGCGAACGTTGCCGGTGACCGGCGGCGATCAGCCGTCCGCTCCACTGGCTGGTTCTGCAATCTTCCTCATAATGTACCAGAATCTCGTTCCGCTGACAGGACGGTCTGCGATAAGCTTCCCATCGTAAATGACACTGAACATGCCATAGGGCGTCGGGAGCTCCCTTGAAGCCTCGGCGCTGCTGACTCGAACCACCTTCGGCTTTAGCCCCAAGGTTCTGGACACCTCCGCAATATCCGCCACACACTTCGGAACAAAAGGGCACTGATCGGCGGCCAGGATCGTGAGCCCGTTCTTGTACCTTTGCAGCAGTCGCTCCCTATCGACGATGAAACGAGGATCAGGGGCTGATTTCTTGAGTTTTTTGACGAGCAGCTCGTAAGGAGGGGAGCTATCCACCGGGACAAAACCAGCTTTGATGAAGAAATCACTTCCGGCCATGAAACTGTCGGAACTGGTCACCACGGCGACTCCTCGGCACTTGCTCTTCTTTGCGTCCCTCAGACAACTATCGAGCATGAGCATACCAAGCCCTTTGCCCTTGTGTTTGCCATTCACCATCAGGCAATGGATGACAAAGTAACCTTCCGCCTCCACAGGTCTCCATGCATGATTGCCCAAGGCGTACTCGATCATCCCAATATCACCGAATTCCCGCGAGCGAAGCACTTTGTACCTTAGGCCTTCCGCATAGCGCTTCTTGAGCCAATTCGTTTTCCGACGATAACCCAAGTTCTTGGCGTCTTTGTAGCCACAGAAGCTGCAACCGTCGATATTGTCAGCGTTCGTGTGGACGATTTCGCAATCGCTCATTTTGTTGCTCCGATTGATGGCAGAACGCCTAAGACGACCCAGGGCCGCCGGGCTGGCGCGACCGGTGCGTTCGCAGCGTGCGTGACGGCCAAGGCCATTGGGTCCGGCGCATCGTCGGCTTAATTGCCATTAGATTTTCCGCCTCTTTGTGCCCGAATCTTCCCAAATTCCTGAGCGATCGAATCGAATGCCGCCTGATTTGACATAACCCACCTCATCAGATCCCGATTAAGAGATTGTATGTCTTGAGCATTTTTCGCCGATGCCTTTACCAAGGTCTCGAGGTTTGCATCGATTTCGCCCATCGATTGCCCCGCACGGGCGGTTCCGTCTGCAATCTGTTTCTCCAAGAGCTCGATTCGGACAGTGATCTCTTTCAACGATCGAATCAACTCACGCAGTTGAAGGCTATCGTCCTCCGAACCTTTCGAAACTAGGATTGGCGGTGCCGTAGGCGGTTTAGCTTGCCTCAACTGCACGGCGTACATCCCGATGCCTACGGCGCCGAGTGAAGTACAGAAGCACAGAACGACCCAGGTTTTGTTGTTCATCGATTTATGCCATTAAGGTAGGATCGCCGGTTGCCCGACGGCCCCCTCGCTGATCCCGGCGTGCGGCATTCCCGCACCGGGCTCGTCCAGAGAGCGCGCACGCAGAAGGGCGAAGATGATCATGACAGCGAGAGGTGGGATTGGGGCTGGTACGGACCCTCCACGATGCGGGGCATCGGAATGCCGAGAGTCTGCCACATCGCTTCGAAGGTTTTCCAGTTGTAACTACGCCGCTGGCTGCGGCGGTTCAACCATTTGTAGACGAGTCGTTTTGCGTGGTACCAACGGTCCTGCAGACTCGACGAGTTGCTGATCACACCATAATAATTCCAGTGTCCCTGGAACTTGGCGCATAACTGATCCCCAAGCCAGTGCACAAGGGTGGCCAATACAAAGCGCATAGCGCCCGCTCGCCACGTCTCCCGTTCATCCCGGGACTTGTCCAACAAGAGTCGTGTGCCGGCAACCGTGGCAAGCCGCGCGTCCCATGAAATCCCGGAACGAAGTCGTCGCCTTGGTTCGCGCGAAAATCCGCCTCCTCCATTTCGCCTAAAGCACGGAGGATTCCTGCTGCGGCTGAAACCACCGCCGGCTACCGGCACCCCGTTCGAGACGGCCACCAACCCGCTCGACGATCTGGCCCGCGGAGGTCCAGGCAGCGGCCGGCGAGTGCCCTCCGCGACCTCCATCTGACCAGTCGATTCGGTCCAATCGACAGAAGCAAACGCAGGAAACTGAGAGAAGCGTTCCCGTCCCTCATTCATTCCCCCTGCGAACTCTGCGGCCTTCTGTAGCAATTCCGGATATTCTTCGCCACAAAAGAGCACAGAGATCACAGGGCGGCAGAGTCGCAACCAAAGCACCCTTTCACCACGGATTGCGCGGAGCGGGATCTCATCTGTCACCCACCCGCCACGGCTTCAGCCAGTGGAGCATCCTCGCGGCCAAGAACTGCCCGGCCCAACGCCCGTCATTTCCCCGCAACCGGCTGGTAGGCGCGCTGAAGGTGCACCACGCTCGCCAGCGCCGCGGACGGTGGCGGCCGCGGGGAAAGGCTGTACCGAAGGAGCAATTGTTCGTTTTCCCGATCCAGGTGGAGGAACTGCAGGATGCGCGCCTTGGCCTGTTCGGCACCGGCGCGCTCCTCGGCCGAAGCCGCGGGGTCCCGGGGCGCCGCCCGCAGGGCCGCCAGCGATTCTTCAAGCCGGGCCAGCAGCGCGCGCTTGCGTTCGATCAATTCGGGTGTGGGCGGACGGCCTTGCTCCTTGAGAAAACGATTCTCCTCGAGCGAGAACTGGTAGAGTTCATCGCACAACCTGCGATGGTTTTGCAGCGGTTCCTGATGGGTCATGGATGGGGGACGGGATGGTGTGGAAAAGCTGGGTGACCTGAAGATCGACCTTCTCGGTCCACCCGAGATGCAGCAGCCGCCATGAAGCCATGCGGGTGAGATCGTCCAGGCCCAAGGTCGTCTGGTCCTTGGCCGGCAGCGCCGCACAGGCGCCCGTCACCGCTTCGTAGCTCGCCCGCGCGCGATCAAACTGGCGGAGCCGCTCGTAGCAAAGGCCGGCTTGGTAAAGTGCGGGCAACCGCCAGGCGGGTTCCTGCTCCGACAACGCGCTCAGTGACTCATAGATCACCAGAGCGCTCCAGAAATTGCCCTGGTCATAGAACTCGTTGGCCATCTGATTGCCGGTGCGCCGCTGCCAGTAGACCCACCGGCGCGGGTCGGCGGACTGCCGGGCTTTCTCGGCCCGCAACAATGCCAGGACCGTGTCGAACGCCTCCTGGTCGTGGCCGATCCGGCGGAGCGAAATCGAGAGGAGGTAGCGCGCCTCGGGCACATTCTCGTCGTCGGGATTCTGGTCGACGAACATCCGCAATGCGGGGACCGCCGTTTCGTAGTTCTTCGCCAGGGCGAGGGCGTAAGCCGCCTTGAACTGGGCACGGGCTCGGTCGGCGGGGGCCAGATCCAGCAACTGCAGGCGGGAGAAAAACTTGCTGGCCTCTTCGAATTCGCCCTCCTGGAAATGCGTCTCGGCAATTTCGAACTGGGCGGTCTTGGCGAGGGTCCGATACTGCTCAAAACCCTCCTCAGGCAACTTCATGGTCGAATTGATGACGCTGTAGAAGCTGGCCAGCGCGAGCCGGTAGGTACCCAGAGTGCGCAGGGTGCGCCCAAGTTCGAGATAGATGACCGGCGTGGCTTCATCGTCAGGGAAGATCTTGAGGTATTTCTCATAACAGGCCACCGCCCGGGTGGCGGCCTTGGTGTCGGCTCCCTGCTGGCGGTACATGCGGGCAAGATCCAACAACCCCAGGCGCTGATCCTCCTGCCTGGCCTGTGGGTGCCGCAAGATCTGCTGGTACACCATTTCCGCCGCGGTGTAGTCCTTGCGATCAACGTAGGTCGCCCCGAGATTGAACAGGCTTTGAATCTCGCGAGCTGTCTCCGACAGCGGAGCCTTGGCCGGAGCCGTCGCGCGGGTCTCACCGGATTCGACCGGCGGTGTTGCCGTTGTCGGGGCGGGCTCACCGCGCAGGATCGCTCCGGCCCCGCCGACCGCCAGGCAGATCCAGGCGATGGGCAGCAGCCGACCAAGGTGCGGAGAAGGGAGGGGCATACAGGTTATCGCTCGCGATAGACAGCAGTGCTTACAGGCAATCTGGTTTGCTCTGGCGACGCCGGGACAACCGGCACGACGATGGTCGTGTTGCCGCCCGCGCCGGGTAGTTGAAAGAACGGAAGAACCTCTTCCGGCCGAATCTCATGTTGAGTGTCATCGGGGATGAGGGCGGCCGGCGGCTTCGGTGGCGGCGACTTTGGGGCCTCGCCGAAACCCGCACGGTTGCCTGCCGGTTCCGAGACCTGGAGGTCCGGCGGCGCGGCTGGACTGGAGAGGTGCGACCCGACGGACTTGGCAGAGGCCGCGTTGACAGCGGCGATTTCCGCCACGACTGCCGGCACCGGCGGCGCCGCGGAGGGTGGCCGTGTAGACACATCGGGAGGGGGAGGCGCTTGGGCGAATCGCAGGGGCGGCGGCCCGACCGCGAGAAGATATGGCAGCAGAGGATTCTCCCGCGCTCCGGATCCAGGCGAACGCGCTGAATTGGATCGCGGCCTTGGAGCCACTTCCGACGCCAGCGCTGGCACCAGGAGGAAGGACATGCAGCGCAGGAACTTGGCGGCAGTGTTCCACCAGGTTGAGGAGTTGCGCAACTTCATACAAATAGCGGTCCCTGATAAAGGATCGCTCCGATTCGCCCACTTGGAGATATCGGCAACTTCGCGAACTTCTTGAAGCAGGATACATCTTTCGTATTACGTTGGCTGGAAGCGTCATGCAGATGGAGTTGCCAGAATCTTCCGGACACGCTGTCCGATATCCTCCAGCCGGTAGGGTTTTTCCAGGAATTCCTTCTGTCCAAGGCGGATGAACTCAGCCTTGGCCTCGGCGCTGAGGTTTCCGCTGATCACGACAACCTTCATGGCCGGCCGGGTCCGCATGGCTGCCTTGAAGACTTCGATCCCGTCGATGCCCGGCATGTTGAAATCAAGCAGCATCACATCGAATTGCGCCGGACTCGAGACCAGCAGTTCCGCGGCGGCGAGGCCATCGGCAGCCGCCTGCACCTTGTAGCCTTTTTGCCCAAGGGCGAGGCAGAGCAATCCGCGCAGGCTGGGTTCGTCCTCCGCCACCAGGATGGACTCCGTTCCGGCAGGAAATTCGCCCAGGGCGGTCGGCATCTCCGGCTGGCCGGCCTTCGCCGACGTCAGCGGCAAGCAGACGCTGAAGGTGCTGCCCTGCCCCGGGGTGCTCTGCACATCGATGAAACCGAAATGATTGAGGATGATGCCATAGACGACCGCGAGTCCGAGACCCGTGCCTCCCGCAGCCTGTTTGGTCGTGAAGAACGGCTCGAATATGCGCGCCCGAACCTCGGGGGACATGCCGATGCCGGTGTCGCTCACTTCCAGACAAGCGTAGTAGAGCGTCGGATCGGCGTCGAACCGCGCAAGCCGTTGCCCGGAAATGCGGCGCACAGAAACCAACAGGGTGCCGCCCGACGGCATCGCATCCCGCGCGTTCACGCACAGGTTCATGATGACCTGCTGCAACTGGTTCTGATCGCCGCGCAAGTCAGGCAGCGTGTCATCGACATCGAGATCGAAACTGATCGTGCGCGGAAACGTCTCCCTGAGCAGCGCCGCCAGATCGCGAACCAGCTGTGGCAGGCAGACCGGGGCGAAATGCACCTCGGTTTTGCGGCTGAAAGTAAGGATCTGGCGTACGAGTCCACAGGCCCGTTGGGCTGCACTGTGAATCTCCCGCAGGTATTTGCGCAGCTTTTCGTCCTGCTCCCCCACTCGGCCGAGGCAGATCTCCGCGTAGCCGTGGATGATCGCGAGCATGTTGTTGAAATCATGCGCGATGCCCCCGGCAAGGGTGCCCAGGCTTTCCATCTTCTGCGACTGCTGGAGCTGTTCCTCGAGCTTCTTGCGGCCGGTGATATCCTCCCGCAGGCACAGGAGATTGGTGATTTCACCGGCTTCGTTGCGGATGGAAGAAACCCGGACGAACTCCCAGACCAGCCGGCCTTGGGGCCACGTGATGCAAAGCTCGCCACTCCATTCTCCCTTGGCGCGCAGCGTCTGCCAGAAATGCTGGTAGGCCTCCTCGTCAGGGTGGCCGGTGCGCAGCGGATCGGAATTTCGGTCGAGAATGTCCTCCAGCGAACAGTTGGTGGATTCGGTGAACTTATGGTTCACATACTGGACGCGCCCCTGCGGATCGGTGATGAGGATCGCCACGGGCGACTGCTCGACTGCGCACGACAGGCGAAGAAACTGCTCCTCCGCCAGCCGACGTTTTGTCACGTCGCTGCCGGTCGCCTTGAACGCGATGACCTTGCCGTCCGCATCGTGCTGGGTGGTCAGATCCCAGGCGATCCAACGCCAGCCTTGGGATGTGCACCACCGGTGTTCGAGCGTGCGCCGGTGTGGAGGCCGTTGGAGCGACTCCATCGCCGTGCTCCACGCCTTGGCATCATTGGGATGCAGCAGCACGGCAGTGGTCTCGCCGCGCCAGGTGTCCGCCTGACGACCAAATTTGCGCGCAAATGAATGACTGACGGCCAGAAACCTCCCGGCGATATCCGCGTGAAACGCCAGTTCGTAGCTGTCGAGCCAAGCCGTCGCTCCGGACTCGCCTCCTTCCCGGGATAATCCGCCGTTCTGGCCGGCCGGCCGCAGTTCCAACAGGTTCCACGCCTCGCCGGTTCCTTCGAGTCGCTGCACCCGGGCCAGCAAGGGAGCCTCTTCGCTCGGCCCGGTCACCTCGATGGAAGTGTCGGGCGGGAGCGTGTCCCACCAGCGCGCCGAACCCGGGGCCTCGGGATGGACCAACCTCACAACCTCGTCGATCGGCATGCCGGTCAGTTCCTCCGCCGGACGGCCCACAAACCTGGCCGCCGAGACGTTGAGGCGCCGAACAGATCCCTCCGCGTCCAGCAAGATGAGAGCACGGTCCAGCTCAGTCGGAGATGAATCCGGAGCAACCGACGAAGGGGACATGTCACTCATCATGGGATGATACGGAAGTCGCGAAGCGACTGTCCGGTTACTACTCGGCACAATCGGGTCGAAATTGAGGAAATCCGGCAGCGCCGGACTGCCCGGCAGACCGGCCGGCTGCTCCGCCACTCCCACTCGGCAACCTGCGTCTAGACCAGCCCCTTCAGCAATTCGGGCAGGCGGGCCAGGCTGCTGGAAACCGCCGCATGCGCCAGCTGGGTCTCCCGCTCGCCCGTGCCAAATAGAATCGTCCAGCCCGGGAGGCGCATCCAGTCGTCCTCGGAGACGGGATCGACGACCTCGAAGCCACCGGGAATGCCGGCCTGGCGCACGAGGTGGTCCGCCACCTGCACCGCCGCGGCAAAGAAGGCATGATGAGAGGCTTTCTCGGGATCGTTGTGGAAATACACCGCATGGGTGATTTCCGGCGCGAGCTTGTGGCGCTCCAGATAGTAGCCGCCAATCCGCGCGTGATCCCAACCGATCAGGGTGCGCTCCAGATCGCAGACTGCTCCCGTGTTCGGCTGGGGCGTCCCGACAATCCGGTTGAACTCCTCCGGGAATGCCTGGGCCATCACCACCTTGCCGATATTGTGCAACAGGCCGATGATATAATCGGTGTCGTCATCGACATAGACGTTGGTGTTGGACAGCAATTCGCGGGTCATGATCGCAGTGCCGATGCTGTGCTTCCACAAATCGCGCCAGGGCAGCCGCACCGACGAGCGCTGGATCTTCTCCATCTCCTCGATGACCGGGGTCGCCATCGACAACTCGCGAATCTGGCGCAGCCCAAGATAGAACACCGCTTCCTCGATGCTGTTCACCTTGGCGCTGAGACCGAAGTAAACGGAATTGACCATGCGCAGAAGGCGGGCGGTCAGCGATGGGTCCCGGCGGATCACCTCGGCGATCTGCGAACTGTAGCTCTGCTCCGACCGGATGAGATCGGCCAGTGCGCGATTGATGCTCCGAAGCGAAGCCAGCTTTGGACAAACATCGATCCGCCGACAAACCTCCACGTCGGTGTAGGGACTGGCAACTACGGCGTTCGGGGAGGAATTAGGCATGCGGAACATCAGCGGCTGCGCGGGCGGAAGTTAATCGCGACACGGTTTCTGCACGCACAGCCTTTTGTCCTGTTCCATCGTCACACGAATCGGGGAATTGAGGATATTCCCCTTGCCCGACTCTTCCTGCCCGATCTTCGAATGCGTTCGTCGCCTCGGGACGCCACGGCCAAAGGGCCGGGCAATTCCTGCCTCACCGAAAGCCTGGAAAATCCAGCCGGGCCGCCGCAGGG
>Ga0182021_10005503_pt1 | contig 15003 bp, 13 predicted proteins | sample 612E3MmetaG_FD_120493 | JGI IMG/M metagenome (GOLD analysis project Ga0182021, IMG submission 120493) | Permafrost microbial communities from Stordalen Mire, Sweden - 612E3M metaG (Illumina Assembly) | ecosystem: Environmental > Terrestrial > Soil > Wetlands > Permafrost | place: Sweden... | reverse complement strand
GGTCTGTAAGAATGTAAATCCCACGACCAACACCGCCACAACTATGAAAAAGATCGCGTAGAATACCATTGCTTGTGACGCTTTCATCGAAGTACTCCTGAATTTTTCTTACAGACATATCGACCTTCTTTATATTTAGTAAGCCCAAGATCCGGTAACCCATCATCCTTGACAGCCGTCCGTGAAGCGGTACGACCGATTGATTAAGAAATTTATTGATTATTTAAACTGCAATAGCGGGGCAGTTATCTCAATAAGTGTTAGTCAATCTTTATTAAAGTAAACCACTTGCCCCTGTTTTCCACATCAGTTTGCTACTTTATTTTTTTACAAAAATGAGTAAGGTAAAGGCGTATACTAAAATGCTTAGTGGGGCTGCGCATTTAACTAATTTACTTTAATAAATGCGGTTTCTCTTAGCTAATTACCGGTTCATACGATATAATGATTTACCCTGGTAATTTTCAACTCCACCGGCATTTATCTTCATTATTGTAAATGCCTTCAGATTTTTGCTTCACATTGAAAGGATTTCATAATTGAAATACTGGGTGACGATGTTTCTGAGAAAGTTGTAGAATGGAATAACCTTCTTCAGGTAATATATCTAGAATACCGCTAAAAATTTGGTGAGGTGAAATCCAATGGACATTTCTATATTCGGCATACTATGGGCACTTATAGAAAAAGCCTGTGTGGTTTTGATGATTTTTGTGCTGTTATTCCACATTAATTTTTTCAAACGCATGCTGACCGATAAAATGACCGTGCTTCACCAGGTCTTGCTGTCAATCGTATTTGGCGCCTTCGCCATCTACGGTACATACAGCGGTGTTGCCACTTCCGGCGCCATAGCAAATATCAGGAATATCGGCCCCATGATGGGTGGATTGCTTGCTGGTCCATGGGTAGGCCTGGCATCAGGACTCATCGGCGGAATACACCGCTATTTTATCCCAGGCGGGTTCACCGCCGTTCCCTGCGCACTTGGAACAATCCTGAGCGGCCTTGCAGGCGGCCTTTTGTATTTACTATGGAAAGGCAATATAGGCATCTGGAAGCCCGCCCTTTTCGCCTTCATAATGGAAGTCGTCGATATGACAATGCTGCTGCTTGTTGCCAAGCCCTTTGATAATGCGTTAAAACTGGTGAGCATCATATCCGCACCAATGATCCTCGCCGATACATTCGGTGTCATGATCTTCGCTCTTCTTCTTCGGGAAATGAAAGAACGCCTAACGCATTAACCTCCCACAGAACTCTCGGGCGGGGTATCAAGCTTTGCCTGACATATCAAATCAAATGCGTTGGAGACGAGGGACCGCAAGCCCGTAAAACTACATATATATAAAGGTAAAGGACTTCGAGACCTATGGGGACTGGAAATACCGCACTGGCTTATTCAATTTACTAACACTTTATCCATGCCATCATTACGGCAACACAATCAAACAAGCGTAAGAAAATAGTTGCTGCAAAATAGGATATCTTGAAAATTGAAATCCGGCTTTGTATGGTCAACAATACAGTCAAACCGGCCCGCGGAGTTTTGCAGGTCCACCGATATCCTTCATTATTTATTCAACTTGTGATAGATACCTTTCATCTGTCTGTAGATTTGCGTGAATGTTTCAAAACGGTCATCATATAAACTTTTTTTACCCGCATCAGGCTGGTAAGTGTTCTTGAACTGCACCAACTGGTGTATGTCTGCAAAATTAATCTCCTCCAGCCCAACTGCCGCAATCCAAGCAGCGCCGCGTGCATTGGCATAAACTGGTTCAGCGACCTGGTTGATTTCCACATTCATCACATCTGCAAATATTTGGCACCAAACATCCGATTGTGCGCCTCCTCCTACCATGTTAATGACATTTACCTTGCGCCCCAGGAATTTCTCTACCGGTAAGAGCAGCCACCGTGTATTGAAAGCAATTCCCTCCAGAAAGGCACGGACGATGTCGGCACGCGTGTTATGAAGGGATAAGTTATATAGTCCGGCACGCAGGGTCTTATCTTCCACAGGAGCGCGTTCGCCCCAGATCCAAGGCGTATAGATCACGCCGTTGCTGCCAGCCGGTGTGCGCCCGGCGATCAGATCCAGCACCTTGAAGATATCCGGAACGTCCGCTTCCTGCAGTAGTTCATCCTTGTGGTAGAGAATGTTATCACGCAGGTAGGTCAGGTTGCCGCCTGCTGTGGCCTGTAAAGCGGTCAATAGCCAGCGTCCTCGCACTGCGCAGGGCACGGAGGCCAGCGAGGAGCCAATATCCGTTTTCTTGAAGGGCACGTGCGCCGCCATCCACGACGATGTGCCGATATACAGATGCACGGCAAAATCTTCTACTGTTCCTGCTCCGATCGCTGCCGCCGTGTTATCGATGGAGCCGGCCACCACACGTACATCAGGGGAAAGTCCCAGCTCAGCGGCCACTTCCTTTTTTAAATGCCCCAGCACGGCAGTGCAGGGCACGATCTCGGGCAGCTTATCTCCATCTATTCCGCTGGAGCGCACCAGAGCAGGCGCATAGCGGATGTTGTCTGCATTGCGGTTATCTGTTACCCAGGACGTCAGTATGGAATCGAAAGTGGCTGTGAAACGCCCCGTTAGCCGTAGGTTCATGTAGTCCAGCACATTGAGGAATTTATAGGTGCGTTCATAGATTTCGGGGAAGCGATCACGGATTAGCAACATATGGGCGGCCGGGTCCTTGCCGGTCATGGAAGGCATGCCTCCTGTCAGGTGTATCCAGCGCAGTGTGTTGAACAGCCCGGCGCCGGTGATATTGATAAGTCCTTTAAACTGTTTTTGCAGGAAGGGCGCCCCGCGCATATCCATCCACATAATGCAGTTCATCAGTGGCTTGCCGTCACGGTCAACGGGCACAGTGCCTTCGCCCTGCGTGGAACAACACACGGCACGCACGGATTGTCCCAGCGTTATATCCCGTTTTATCAGACGTTGTGTAGCTTTAAGGAAAGCCGACCACCATTCTTCGGGAGCCTGCTCCACGCCACCATCGGGAGTTACATTGAGATTGACGGGTTCTACTTCCCAACCCAGGACTTTTCCGTGGACAGTGATGAGGGCCACTTTCATGCCGGAGGTACCGAGATCGACTGCCAGGATGACAGGTTCATTGGACATTGACACCTCCTATTAGAGTAAGGGCGGACTAACTAGTCCGCCCAAAATCGTCATGAAAATAATTGCCTATACGCCTTCTACACTGGAGAAGATGGAGTCGAACTTGCGCAGTGCATCGTCGATCACGTCGTCGGTATCGGCCATGCTAGTATACATGCGTGAACCGGCCAGGGTGATCATGCCGTTGGCCATATAGGCCATGCCCATTTCCTCGATCATATTTTTACGCGGCTTCATTTCAGCGAAGAACTTATCCGCATTTTTCAAATCGAGCATCATAACGCCGGAAGTCTCCAGATGAACGATCGATCCCTGGTTGAAAACCACGAATGGCAACTTATAGCGGTCGATCATGGCCTGCAGGCCTTTCGTGAGCCTGTCGCCAGCCTTGCCAGCGATAACGGGGGCGTTTGTGCGTTCCATTTCCGTCAGGGCATAGTAGCCCGCAAGACAGGAAAGCGGATTGGCTGAAAGCGTGCCGCCGACGTAGGCCCGTTCGCCTGTTCCTCCGATGCCGGCAGCGAAAGTCTGGATTACATCGGCGCGTCCACCCACACCACCTGCCATGGGGTAGCCGCCGGTAATGCATTTGCCGAATATCGTCAGGTCAGGTTTGACCTTGAAGTATCCCTGTGCGCCACCCATGCCCAGGCGGAAGCCGGTAACTACCTCATCGAAGATGAGCAATGCCCCAAACTCATCGCACAGCTCACGTACATTCTTATTGAAATCAAAAGGAACAGGGCGCGTGCCGCTTTCCGGTCCGACCGGTTCTACCAGGACCGCGGCCGTCCCGCCGAGCTTTCTGTTGGCCTTAAGCCTGGCCCTGAGTTCGTTAAGGTCGTTGGGGAAGAACTCCTGGGTATTGGCATTGCATCCATTGGGTATGCCCGTGGCTTCCATCCGCCCTGTGCCCGGTATATGCATGCCGAAGACCATCTGATCGCTCCAACCATGGTAGGCGCCGCCGACCTTGATGACCTTCTTCTTCTTGGTGAAGGAACGTGCAGCACGTATGGCTGCCATGTCGGCCTCGGTGCCTGAGCCCAGCATGCGGAACATCTCCACCGCCGGCATATGGCGGTTGATTAGCTCGGCCAATTTGAGCTCATATTCATGGAAGAGACCGGTGACCGGCCCGCAGGAGTGCAGCAATTCTATCACCTTGTCCCTCACGGGAGCATAGTTGTTGCCCAGCACGATAGGGCCGCCGGCTTGCAGGAAGTCGATGTATTTATTACCGTCGGCATCCCAGAGGTAGGCGCCGTCAGCTTTTTCGATAGCAATGGGGAAGGGATGGTTGAAGGCCAGGTTATGCTGTACGCCGCCGGGGATGAACTTTTTGGCCTTATCGGTCATGGATTTAGAGCGGGTACACTTTGTATCAAAATAGGCCAGGTATTGCTTGAGCTTATCCTCACGCACCTTTCTCAGCGGCTGGTCGACCAGCGCATAAAGACGGCGATAGACATCATCAACATCAGGATATTGTGAAATCGCATATTTTTGTGTATCAGTCATAGAAACCTCCCCTAAGAAATAATAATCGCAAGGGCTTGCTCCCCTTTTGTTTATATCCATCTCATCATCTAGCATTGCCGCACCGGACAGTCTTTATCCGGTACGGCAATTACAATCCAAACCGTTCAACAGGATTTTGCCGATTGTTCATTCGGCAAATAAATTATACTCCTTTCTTGAACGTCTTAAACGGGTCAGTGAATGCTTTAATCGAAGCTGCAAGTTCTTTATGTGTTTTGGAATATTCCTCAAGAGAAATACCCTTCATGGTAGCGTCTATCGCCTGGCGGAAGGCTTTGCCTCCTGCTACCGGCCCCTGCGGATGCGCATGAATTCCTCCACCTGAGCCAATTACGATATCATTCCCCAACTCCTGCATCACTTTGGGTACCATTGTCGGGGTAATACCACCTGAAGCCATTGGCCATGTCGGTTTAAGCTGATATAACGGATATGTCAGATTTCTGGCCATGGAATCGAACTTTTCAATAATGACCGAGGCTTTCCCGTAAGGTGCGGGGATGACGACTATGTCAGCGCCGGCCAGCCTTGCGAGTTTGCCCAGTACCAGGTGAGAGCTTATCCCGTGTTGAGGCGACATATACAACGCCCCGGCCACATCCATATGTCCCAGAATTGGGACGTTTATTTTCGGGTCCTCTGCGAGTCCCTGCAAGACCGGAATTCCAACTGCAATATAGTTGACCATGATTGCGTTGGCTCCGAGTTCTACGGCACGCCTAGCATTTTCGAATATTTTCGGTACTGAATCAGTAACATTGACCGTGTAAAGCGTGTGCTCTCCGGTCTCCTCGAAGACCTGTTTTTCAATTTCCATATATCTTTTAACACGGCCTTTGATTGAGTTAAAGGAAGCATCCGCGATCAGCTCGTCGTCCTTGACTATATCGCAACCACCCAGCGCTGCAAGCTTAAACAACTCGGCCCCTACCTCAAGCGGATATCCAGTACATGGTTTGACCATGTTGTTCAATAACGGTATCTTCTTAACGCCTAGCAGTTTTCTGATACCATCAATGCCGAACTTGGGACCCTGGAACCCGGCGACGTATTTCTTAGGAAATCTTATGTCAACGAGTTTTATCGGGCCTGCCATCGATATGTTCCCTACAACGGTGGTTAGCATCATAGGTATTTGCGAGCCAATATTCACCTCGGGAAAGGCAATTTGCACAAACCAGTTTCTGTCCTTAACATCGGCGGGAACACTATACTCGTAGTCAGGTATCTCATAACAGGCAATTACCTTCGCCACATGGCGCCTGCGCATTTCTGGAGTCTCACCCGGAACGGCCACCCAGGTTCCTGTGCTTTGCTCAATGGCCAGCATCGGCGCCAGCTTGGGCATGGGAAATACGGCCGGATACGTGACAATGTACGTACCGATGATATAATCATCGTAATCAATCCCATCCGGCAGTGCTACAGGTTGGCTTAACATCTCGTCATTCGTCATTTATGTACCTCCTATTTTATACTTGGACTTAATGACACTCTAATTTGTTCGGCCTCTCGCAAAATCGTTGTAGACCAGGGTACAGTTCAACATACAAGTGGTCAAGGTGACTCTGGCAATCGGACCTGGAATGGCACAGGCGTCCTTTTCTGACGATCCGTACGGTAAAGTTGCCGACATTGCCATGAGGTTGTCTCTGGCAATAAGTTTTTTCGCAGTCTTAACATTTAGCCGTTTAGTCGGGCCAAGCCGCCCCATACTTCACTTACAAATCTCAACTTTACAGTGTAAAGATTATAAACGGTAATCTTGACGTTGTCAAGATTAGACAGTACTATTGTTTCATGCCAGCAAAGAAATATCATCACGGTGACTTAAAGAATGCCCTGATTAAGGCAGGAATTGAAATCCTTTCCAAAGAAGGAGTCCATGGCCTTAGCCTGCGAAAGGTCGCCCAGAAAGCAGGTGTTAGCCATACAGCACCCTACTCACATTTTGCCGACAAGCAGTCGCTTATAGCCGCCATTTCGATAGAAGGCTTCGTGACAATCCACGAGCATTTGAATGTCGTAATCAACCGTTATCATGGTGAACCGCTGCGGCAATTAATAGAAGGCGCCTGGGCATACGTCCAGTTCGCACTTAGTGCCCCGGCGCATTTCAAGGTAACATTTTCCAGCGTTCTGGAGAGGGAAAAAGATTATCCCGAATTCGTTGAAATGTCCCAGAAAACCTTCGGGCTGGTTGTCCGGATTGTCGAAGCATGTCAGGCCGCAGGTGTGCTACGCCCCGGTCCGGCAGATGTGGAAGCTATAAGCATATGGAGCATAGTCCACGGATTTATATCTCTCCTCCTTGAAGGACAACTGTTTCATTCGATTCTGGAGCGCTATACGGTGCGCCAACTGCTGATTTTTTCCCTGGCGCGTGTTATTCTGATTGAACTTACTCCGGAAACGTATGCGAAAATGGAATCATTGGAAAGATATATTTATCCTCCCGTTAGCACGCTAGCATAATATGCGTTATGTATTCATTATAACCATTGGGTAGCATAGCCTCAGTTCGACGTGGGAATCTTGCCCTTTTTCTTTCCTATCTCATATCAACTTGTTATATCTGATCACACCTTTTTTTGTTTAGCCTCTCATAAAATCCCTTCAAATCAGGATATAACTCTTTAAAGGAGCAGTATAGGAAATCATAAATCTCCCGGTTCTCGGCCTGAGGTTCAAAAGTATGTTCAACCCCAACCACTTTTTTCAACGATTCAAAGTCCTTGTATATACCAAGCCCAACTGCTGCTGCCATTGCGACTCCCACCGCACCTGCCTCCTGGGCATGATGCACCGGCTCTATTTTCTTGCCCGTGACATCGGCGATAATTTGCATCCAGGGACCGCCTAGAGCTCCACCTCCTATTACTCTGATCGAGGGCAAGGGGAATTTATATTCCTTTTCCAGCCTCTCGATTATCCAGCGAATATTGTAGGCTACACCCTCATATACAGCGCGCAGCAGGTGCTCGCGTGTATGTTCGGGAGTGAGATTCAAGAATCCTGAACGGATATAGGTATCCGATATCGGAGTTCTCTCACCATACATCCATGGTGTAAATATTAAATAGTCAGAGCCCGCAGGTATTTCCATTACCTTGCTATCCATATAGCCATATATATTGGCTATAGTGGAATCGGCATTTTCGGTCCTGCATACCTGCTCGCCCAACCATTTAAGGCAACCACCGGCCGTTTCCATCTGTGCCAGGAGCAGGGCTTTATCCGGATCGGCTGACTGAATAGAGGCAATACCGTTTTTCCCGGTCGGGGTTTTCCGCGTTACGACTCCAACCCAGGCTGACGTTCCAATACTGATATGACCTTCCCCCTCACCCACTGCGCCTGAACCAACAGCAGCAGAAGCTGTATCTCCAGCTCCACCCATCACAGGGGTGCCTTCAAGAAGTCCAAACTGCTCTGCCGCCCCTTTAGTAAGGAGACCAATTACATCAATTGACCTTGTTAATGGAGGCAGTTTCGATGTGTCAAATCCTATATAGCTGAAAATAGCCCTCAGCCACTCCTTTTTCTTTAAGTCCAAGCCAAAACCAGAGGCGTTGTTCCAGTCCATTGACATATTACCGGTACAACGGTATTTCAAATAACCATTTAGATCCAGGAAACACTTCATCCTGCCATAGATTTCCGGTTCGTTTTTCTTGAGCCAAATCAGTTTGGGTATTGCGTCCTTCCCGCCGATCTCGGCTCCTGCTATAGCAGCAAATATGGAAGGCCCCAGAAACTTGTTCATCACCCATTTTGCTTCTTCAGGCGCCCGGTTATCCATCCAAATTATTCCCTGCCTTAAAGCCACGCCTTTTTCATCCATTGGCACGATGCCAAGCATCTGTGTAGAGAACGTGACGCACAAAATATCCGCAGGCGACACCCCTGTTTCTGATAGAAGTTGCTTCGTGCCGGTTGTAACAGCACTCCACCAATCTTCAGGGTCCTGCTCGGCCCATCCCGGCCTGGGATATTTTATATCGTATGGCTTCAGAACCCTGCCGTGAACCCCTCCCTCCACATTCACCAGAACCGCTTTATTGTTAGTGGTACCGACATCGTGAGCAACGATATATTTTGCCATATGCCTCCCCCTATCACTTGATGATTTGTGTTTGAATCTTCCCGTATCCGTGCAATATCATACACAACAATCAGCGCGGAAGCAATGTCATTTATCACAGTCTCTTCAGCATTGACGCGACTTTTATTTCGACCCTATACTTCATGATAGAAAGGAAATAAAAGAGATGTTCACACCTTCATATATATCTCTATATGAATCGGGCAGGTTAAAAAACAGGGCCGACGAACTAAACACCCGTCTTGCAGCTTGCGATATCTGTCCACGCAACTGCGGAGTTAACAGGCTTAATAACATTCGCGGGTACTGCCGCTCCGGGAAAATAGCGGAGATATCAAGCTATTGCGATCACCACGGGGAGGAGCCTGCACTATCAGGCACTAAAGGATCAGGGACCATATTTTTCAGCCACTGCAACTTAAGATGTGTATACTGCCAGAACCATCAGATCAGTCAAGATTTCGACTCTTCATCAATCCAAGCGGATCCCGGGTCTTTGGCCAGGATGATGCTTAATTTGCAGGACAGGCTGGGTTGCCACAATATAAACCTTGTTTCGCCGTCACACTATGTACCTCAAATAGTCGCTGCTATCTATGAGGCAATCCCCATGGGCTTAAGAATACCGATTGTATACAACACTAACGCCTATGACTCCATCTCCACCTTGCAAATGCTGGATGGAATAATCGACATCTATCTGCCTGATATTAAATATGCCTCAAACAAATTTGCCAGAAAATTTTCCCGAAGCATAAACTACGTTGCAGTCAGCCGGGCTGCTATTAAGGAGATGCACAACCAGGTAGGTAATTTGGTGATGGATGCTTCAGGAATTGCTCAAAGAGGATTAATTGTGCGACATCTTATCTTGCCAAACAATATAGCAGGCAGTATAGATTCGTTGAAATGGCTGGCAAATGAAGTTTCGCCGGCAACTACTGTCAGCATTATGGCACAGTATCACCCATGTCATAAGGCTATAGATGAACCGCTCTTAGCAAGAAAAATATCCCTGAGTGAATACAGGCAAGTTACAAATATGCTGGAAGAACTAAGTATGGAAAATGGCTGGTTACAGGAAATGGACTCCGCCGATCACTATCTGCCTGATTTTAAACGCCCTGAACATCCTTTCAAAGTCCCCTAATCAGGACTTATACTACATCCTGTCTTTAATATTCTTCCTGAAGATAGCTCTTTTGAAGTTACCCTCTGATTTACCCAGAATCTCTTTTAAACGTGGTATATACATTAATATCGGCACCAATGCAATACATACGGAGTAGATGGTGAGCCCCTGATCATGCATACCAAACCACGCAACAAGGGGGAAAGCAATAAATGATATGCCATAAGCGAAGGTAGCCCATCGCGTAATCAATAAAAGTAACAGGAATGATGCCAGATATATTAAATCACCGGCGGGGATGGGAATTTTCGACGTTCCAACTGAAATCCAATTTATCCAAGGCACAATAAAGGCGAGCACCCCGATTGCAGTCGCCCCACCTTTGCCTCCCTTGAATTTAAGAAACAGCGGAAAATTGTGACCGGCTATCACGATAACACCGGAGACCATCTCAATCGGAATGATCAGATTAGAGGGTAAAGGAAATAAAAAGGATGCTGTTAAAAATGTCAGAAGCAGCGCCACGATGCCTTTTCCAACGTCGCCGACCAGGACCAACATGCCAGGCCAAAATCCTATAGTATAAAAGGTGTTCATGGCCCCCATATTGTGGCTTCCAATCTGCCTAATATCCACGCCTTTAAAAGCACGCCCTACCAAATAGCCTGTAGGTATAGAGCCAATCAAATAACTCATAACGATGGAAACGATAAAAGCTAATACAATATTAATCATCTATTGTTACCTGCTACTACATTATACCATCGTCTCCTTCAATCACGTTCATACGTAGAATTACGTATTTTAGAAGCTCAGGAACCAGTTACGCGCAACCAGTGCCACTGTCCCTCTCTGATTAGTATAAGTAGATTCTACGGTCGTCAGCATTGTAGGCCCCATTATTGTTTCCTTTCCCTCAATACTGGAAATCTTGATAACGCATATTAGGATGTCACCGGCTCCAATAGGGGCACGAAATTCATATTCCACGCCACCATCGAGATTCCCCCTGGGTCCACCCGCTGAAATCACTTTCTCGACGATTTTGAACATATCAAATCCGCTGTTTAATGGCCAACCAACAAAGGCCGGAGGCGCCATCAACCGCCCATACTCACTTCGTGCAGCAAATTCAACATCGTTGTACAAAGGATTATCATCTCCTACAGCCCGTGCAAACCGTTGAATCGAACCTTCCTCAACCTTATACACAAGCGGCTCCCTGCACCAACCCACCAGGTTCTTCAGCTCTTCTGTCAGGATAAACTTAGACATGATTAACTCCTAGAATATTAAACAATTCCGCTGGCCCCAATAATATCACTACCGCCCCTAAGATTCATCGGGGCGGTAATGATGTTTTATTAACTATTATGGAACTGTTATTTTGCCCTGGATGGCAATGCAGCTATTGCACTACCAGGTGTGGTCTTATCACCTTTCCCATTTTCCACCCAAATTTCACACTCGACCAAGCACTGATCACCTTCCGTGTATTTTTTTGTCACTTTACCCTTACACCACCATGTTTCCCCATCTACAGGATCATCGAAGCCTTTCATTTTGCGAGGATAATCCATGCCCTTATACCGGCACGAAAGCTTCCTAAGCATTCCCTTCTCGCCAATCCAATCCGTCATTAAATGAACCAACCATGCTCTTTTCAATTGTCCGTGCACAATAGGATGACCGACACCAAGGTTCTTGGCAAAATCATCCTCGTAATGCAGGGGGTTAAAGTCGCCTGATGCGCCGGCCCATTGGACCAGCATCTTGGTTGTAGCTATTTTTTTCAGTGGCGTTACTTCACTGCCCACTTCAATATCTTCATAGAAAATCTGTTTACCCATTATACCTCCCGTAAAATTATGCCAGCCAATATTAAAAATGGAGCAAAGTGTTACGCATGATCATAACAACCGTACCCCGTTCATTGATAGACGTAGTTTCGACAGTTGTCACCATGGTGGGACCCATTTTAGTTTCACGTCCCTCAATATTGGCAACCCTGGTGACTGAAATCAACATATCCCCTGCACCTATGTGACCGAAAAATTCGAATTCTACGCCACCGTCAAGAAGCCCCAAAGGCGCACCGGCTTTTTGAAGCTTCTCAAATAGTTTGAACATGTCAAATCCCTTCGCTTTAACCGGCCATCCAGAGAATCCGGGCGGGGCCATCAACCGGCCCCATTGGCTTTGCGCGGCATATTCGACGTCGTTGTATAACGGATTTGGATCATCCACTGACCGTGCGTACCTCTGGATTGCTCCTTCTTCCACCTTATGGACGACAGGGTCCTCGGCGCGCCCAATCATCGCTTTTAAGCTATCAGTTACTATAAATGCAGCCATTACAACCCCCGCAATATTTTATTTGCCGACGATGCAAACACTTACAACGTTCATCGACGGGAAACCACCCATGTTGTGGGTCAGTCCAATCTTCGGATCCTTAAGCTGCCTCTTATCGGCTTTGCCCTGCAACTGTTTGTACATCTCATACATCATTCTCAGGCCGCTGGCGCCGATAGGATGGCCGAAGCATTTGAGACCACCATCAATCTGGATAGGCTGTGCTCCATCGGCGTTAAACCTTCCGGCATCTATATCATCTTTCACGTGGCCTCTAGCACTGAACTGTAGGTCTTCCATTGCGGTGGCTTCCGTGATAGAGAAGCAGTCATGGACTTCGGCCATGCTCACTTCTTCCCGCGGGTTCTTGATGCCAGCTTCCTTGTAGGCAGCTATGCCAGCACGATATGCCGGTTCCACATGTGAACCGTCCCATTTGGTATAAAGCATTTCCTCACCCGAAGAACATGAAATTTGAAGAGATTTTACGAATACTGGATCAGGCCTGAATTTCTTGGCCATGTCAGCCCGACAGACAATTGCAGATGCCGAGCCATCACTAACACCACAGCAGTCGAAAAGCCCGAGAGGCCATGCGACGATGGGAGCATTCATAATCTGCTCAACCGTTACTTCCTTGCGGAGGTGCGCTTTGGGATTTATAGAGCCATTCTTATGGCTCTTGGCCGATACCTTGGCCAGCATCATCTTTCCATCTTGGGGACTCAGGTTGTATTGAGAGAAATACTTAGTCGCCATCATGGCAAAGCCGCCAGGCGCAGTCACGTTAAAACCATTTAACGGCATCTTATATCCGAGGCCTCCGGCAAGCGGCAGCCCGCCATAGCCTGTGTCCTTCAGTTTTTCCATGCCCAAAGCAAGGCATATATCATATGCCCCTGAAGCCACAGCATATACTGCTCCTCGTAAAGCTTCAGAACCAGTGGCGCAAAAATTCTCTACCCTTGTTATAGGTATAAAAGGCAATTTTAAAGTAATCCCCAGGGCAGTTGCTCCACGACCCATGCTAATGTCAGGCATATGGATGCCCCACCATGCTGCCTGAATATCTTTCTTTTCCAAGCCGGAGTCCTGCAGACATTCAACGAATGATTCAACTATGAGGTCCTGCGGACTGGCGTCGAAGCGTTCTCCAAACTTGGTGCAGCCCATGCCGATTATGGCTACTTTATCTTTAATTCCTTCTGCCATTTTCATTTCCTCCTTGCATTACTTAATATTTCTCAGGCAACGACAGGCATGGCCTTCCAGCCGTAGTTGACAGCGGCCCGCTTTTCATCCGCAAACTTTATCCTGAAACTCAACTCTATTGGCATCCCCACTTTCAGTGCATTGGGATCACAGTCCGTGAAATCCACTGCACACCTTCCCCCACCCTGGAAGTCTATGAAACCGTATGAGGAAGGCGGATCAATGCTGGGAGCCAGAAAGTCGCTCGTGTAAGTAAAAATATTGGCCAGTCTATCAGCGAACCTGTAGGGCTCCATTTGATCAATTGCCCCGCAATCAGGATTGGGGCATACCCTCTGGAAAGGCCAGGCCGGCGTGCCGCATTTCTTACATTTGTTGCCAACCATGCCATATAGTTCCCTGCTTTCTCTCGATATGATGGAGAATGACGTAAAGACAGTCTCTTCTCCCCTTATCCCAATTTCCACCGGCATTAATTTGCGGAAAGCCAGGTATTTTTCGTAGCTGCCGAGCGGGACTTTGTTGGCAAGATTTCTTTTAATTGCTTTCTTGTCCTTTACTTTGGTTATATTATCAGTGACGGTCAGATAGAAAGCATCGCAACCCTGGCCAAAACTGACTACCATTATCTTATCGCCGGGTTTGGCATCTTCCAGTGCCGCAACCAGCATCATTAACGGCTGTGCCACGCCGGTGTCGCCGACTGTCATGAGCAACGGCTCTTGGACTTGTTCAGGAGTTAGACCCAACGTTTTGCCAAGGGCAGCATGAGCGCCTGTAAAAGCACATGCATAGATTACTTTTGAGAAGTCTTTAATATTCAAATTGTATTTCTTAACCAGCCCCATCACTGCTTCCGGGATGAATTTCATGTAACCGGCATCCCTGATAAAACGCTCTTCCCACAAATGCTCGAGACGTTCCCCTTCCAAACGCCGCCGGTCAACGAAATCATGTGAAGTTGAGAAAGATCCCTCGATGGTGGCAATCACGTCATCTTTTCCCAGTAAGAAGCTGGCAGCCCCATCTCCGTACGTATAATCCCCATTGCTGCCGACCTTGCTGACCCGACAATCTCCAGCACAAACCAGGCAGCTGTTGAGTGATCCAGCTGAAATGGCATCTGCGGCAGCAAGCAGTGCACCAGTGCCTGATTTTGTAGAATCGGTAAAATCTGCTGTTCTGCTGTTAGTAGCGAGGTCTAGCGCGGCTGCCACGATACCCGCGTTCTGTCTTAGCGAATAAATTTGAGAAGTAGTGGCAAAATACAGACCGTCAACCTGGTCCTTATTTTCACCTTTGAGACAGTCCTTGGCAGCAGCTACTGCCATAGTAATGCTGTCTTCATCCCAATTGGCAACCGCTTTCTCTCCCCGCAGCGGCCCAAAACCAAGAAATAAGAGCGCCAATTGCATGATATTGCGATCCAGACGAAATCTTGGTATATGCGCACCATAAGACTTGATACCTACCATTTCTCCTCCTTTACTAAACCTATATTTTGAGAAT
>Ga0182021_10005501_pt1 | contig 15004 bp, 12 predicted proteins | sample 612E3MmetaG_FD_120493 | JGI IMG/M metagenome (GOLD analysis project Ga0182021, IMG submission 120493) | Permafrost microbial communities from Stordalen Mire, Sweden - 612E3M metaG (Illumina Assembly) | ecosystem: Environmental > Terrestrial > Soil > Wetlands > Permafrost | place: Sweden... | reverse complement strand
TTTCAGAAAGACCGGTGTGGAAGCTTGAACAGAAGCGTTATCTCAAAGGGGAGCATAACCTGAAAAATATCATGGCTGCAACCGGAGCCTGTTGTATTTCCGGAGTGCCGGACGAGGCGATCAGGGAAGGGATACTGACATTCAAGGGGCTGGAGCACCGTCTGGAATATGTCGGAGAATACAGGAAGATTCATTTTTATAATGACAGTATTGCGACCATTCCGGAAGCCGCCATGGAAGCCGTGAAATCCATTCCAAATACGGACACTATTATCCTTGGGGGCTTTGACAGGGGTATCGACTACAAACCACTGGCTGATTTCCTTTCAGCTTCAACAGTCAGAAATATAATCCTTACCGGAGATGCCGGGAAAAGGATAGGCGAATGTCTTAAACCATTAAAAACAGAGGGAAAGAAAATATTTTACATCAACCGTTTCGAACTGTTACGGGATATCGTATGCAGGGAGACCAGGCCGGGTTATACCTGTCTTCTTTCACCTGCCGCTGCTAGTTATGATGAGTTTGCCAATTTTGAAGAAAGGGGAAAACGGTTCAGGGAGCTGATAAAATCGGGGCATTGATGAAAAAAACAGCTTTTCTTATATTCGCTTTATTCCTGATACTGGACTCTCCGGGCCAGAGTCCTTCGTATGATATATTGGTAAACCTGTATGTCAGGGCATTCAGCCCGATTGCAGTGCAGGAAATGAACCTGTACCATATTCCTGCCAGTATCACGCTTGCGCAGGGGATCATAGAATCAGGGGCTGGCCAGAGCAAACTTGCAAAGGAGGCCAATAATCATTTCGGTGTAAAATGTCATAAGGACTGGACCGGGAAGACTTATTTCCAGGATGATGACCGTCCAAATGAATGTTTCAGGAAGTATGATAATCCTGAAGAATCCTACCGGGATCACTCGTACTTCCTTACACAGAGGGACCGCTACAAGGGTTTGTTCAGCCTGCCGATAACTGATTACCGGGGATGGGCTGCAGGGCTTCAGGTAGTAGGCTATGCAACCAGCAGTCAGTACAGCGAAAAACTTATCACAATCATTGAAAAATACCAGTTGTACATATATGACAGTCAAGGCCAGCAGATTTTTACAGAAGGGCCTGATTCGTTGCAGGATTATGCAAGGTACAGCTGGGTAAAGGCATTGAGGCAGGAAGGACATGCAAAGGACGGACGTAAAATATACATTAACAACGAAAGGAAATGCATTGTGGTCAGGAGATCTGATAACCTTCACAAGCTTTCAGGTTTATTTGATATCCCTCAAAAGCGCCTTTCAAAAATTAACGACCTTCAATTTGCAGGCCCTCTACAACCCGGCCAGGTGATCTATCTCGGATCCAAACGACGGAAAGCGGCAGTGAAGACGCACACCGTCGAAAAAGGAGAGACTTTATATGAGATTTCCCAGAGGTATGGGATAAAACTCAAGGTCCTTTGCAAGCGGACAGGTATGATACCGGGGATAATACCTTATCCCGGGCAGGTTCTATCGCTCAGGTAAGCGGTAGTTCCTTAAATATTTCCCGGCACCAACAAGCAGGTTCAGTGAGTTTCCTTCCTCGAGATGGCCTATATCAAAAGGAGTGTTACCGCCTATCCCGGACTCCATGGGATAATATCCTTTGGAATCAAATAAATACAATTCTCCCGTCTGTGGAATAGTTATCCCTATCATTATCTGCTTATTTTTCTGGTCACGGAGTACAAATGGTTCCCCGTTGATCTCCCTTCTGAACACATAGGAATAAATGAGTTTATTGGATCGGCTGTAATATGAGATCTTGTTCTTGTCGACGAAAATATATTCCGGGACGACAGTTCCCATGATATCTTCGTTAAAAAACCAATGGTTGTTTGAAAAACGGTCAAGGGTGATCTCGGCAATTTTCCCGTTTTCCTGGATAAAAATCAGGTTACCGCTTGGTCCGCTGGTCAGGAATAACCCTTTTTGCGCCAGTCTGACAGGATAAAATGAAGAATGGGGGGCAGGTCTGAAAAGAGGCCCGACCCTGATCCGTTGTTTCCCCTGCCTGTCGGTGATCATCAGGTGGCCTTCTATATCCCGGATAAAAAAGAATTCCTTATGATTTGAAACGATATATTCAACCGGGTTTTTTATGTCGCTTTTCATCTGTGGCCTATCCCACCTTATAATGGATCTGCCCTCGACGTCGAACTGATAAACCCGTTTATCGTTCAGGGCAACAAATATCCTGTAATCTTCCCGCCGGTCAAAATTGACCACGGTAAGGCTGTTGGTTGCAGGGATAGGGAAACGTCTGGGGTATCCCCGGGCAGGCTGGCCATCGGAACGGAGAAGATAAAGATGGGAGTCGGTGTTGAAAAAATAAAAAACGGTATCGGATTCAGGAAAGGTGATTTGTTTGATCCGGGAAAGCATTTTACCCATATAATGGATCTTCCAGCGGAGCAATCCCTCAGGGCCATACTGATAAAGATTGTTTGATGTATCCCTTGCCATGATCACCGGATCTCCCCTGGTAAGAGAATTCAGGATCTGGGGGCTTCCCGCGATTGTGGTATCCAGCCTGGCCTGCCAGCTCAGCGGCCCTTCTTTCTCAAGGTTTGGTGTATAACCGATAACAATAGTGGTATTAAAGAGCTGATTCTGGCTGGAATACTGGATCCCGACCGGATGGAATTTCTTCAGACTGTCGGCATAAGGATGGAGGGCCGAAAGCAAAGGATCGTCAAGCATATTATGCATGGCTGCAGAAGCCATGGGTGAATTGAAATAAACAAAAATGTTCGATTTAGGCTGCATCTTACTTTCAAATTCGATGTAATCCTTATTCCGGTCCAGGGAATATCCGGAGATTTTTTCGTCAATAAGCAATTTCAAAGATGCCTGGTCTTTCCCAAATACGAGAACTTTATTAATGAAAGCCACCCAGGCTTGCCCGGCTGGTTCGAAAAGCGACCCGAACAGGTTTTGCAGAAGGCCGGTGAAGTGAAATCCGGTAAATCTGAAGCCTTTATATTTCAGGGAATCCCTTTTCAGTCCCATACGTTGTGCAAGGCTGTCAAGAAGTGATATTGCAAGCAGGGAATCCCTGACCTGGAAAGCAGCATAAACCCTGTTTGCCTCATCAGCCCTGCCTGTCTCCTGTGCAAAAACTATGGCTTTTTTACCCATCCATGGCAGGAAGAAATCGGGAAGATTCAAACGGTATCTCTGGTTGAGCAGGGACAAGCCTGAAAGTTTACCCCCTTCAAGTTCGTCCTGCTGGTCCCTCATCTCCATCTTTTCAAAATATGATGCTGGGTCCTCCCATCCATAAAAAGCATAATAAGCAACATTCTCGGGGACCAGGGAGACCAGGTCGTTTGACTGGGAATTCTGGCCCGTGAAGAGGTTGAGAAAATGAAGGGTTGTATCATCAGCCAGTGTAAGGCCATTCAGGAGAAGTTCATCATTTTTTATGAAAACATCCATTCCGCTCCATGAAGCAATATGGGCGAACCTGACAAGGTCAGCATGGTTCTCGTTCCGGGAGATTTTAGATAAGGCCAGAGCCAGCATGCGGTAATTGATATAGATATTCGCATCTGCTTTTTTACCTGAAGGTATATCAACTTTGCGGAAACCTGAGGATTGGAAAGCGGGAGTATTAAATATAAGCCGGTCTGCGGACTTCTTAACCAGGTCGGCAAGAAAGCTGCCAATGAACATCCCTCTGACTGCCGTGAAAAAGAAAGGGGGTGATTTTTCTGATACCTGCAAACGATGAATACTGGTCGAAGCATAAGGTGTTTGATTGATCCTGCAGGAGTCACCAAACATTTCCCTGGCAAAACCATCTGCAGCTTTTCCGGGATCATCCACCGGTAAGGGGAAAATATAAACTGTGCCGAATCTTGTTCTGCCGCTAAGGGTGAGTGTAATGATCAGGTTACTGTGCTGCAGGAGTTTGCTTATTTTATCATTCTTCCGGCTGATGGAATCAAACAAATGAAGTTCAGCCCTGATATTTTTAACTTCAGGATAATGACTGATGGATTTCCAGATCAGGTTTGAACGGTTCAACTCATCCCATAAACTCCCGGGATTATTGATTTTAATGATCATTGCTGTATTATCCGGGACCCCATCCAGGGGTGATACAGCCATTTGCATGGAAATGCCCGCCAGCCGGTATAGCAAAAAGATCCCTAAGGCAATCAGGACAGGGATTGCCACAATAAGAATCCATATTCTGTAACTTTTCATAAAACCAGTTTCATCTGCTCAGACACATGAAAACTTTTACGGTGGTATGGACTGATCCCGTACCTGTAAATCGCTTCCCTGTGCTTCCGGCAAGGATAACCTTTATTGCGAGCCCATTCATAACATGGGAATTCTTTACCCAGCTCAATCATGAATTCATCCCTGTAAGTCTTTGCCAGTATGGACGCCGCTGCAATTGACATAAATTTTGCATCACCTTTAATGATGCAGCAATACCTGAACCCGTTCATTGGTTTGAAACGGTTACCGTCAATAAGAAGCAATTCAGGCCTGGGATCAAGGTTGCGGATGGATTCATGCATAGCCATTATGGAAGCATTCAGAATATTGATTTCGTCGATTACTTTTTCACTGGCACTCGAAACCGCCCAGGCGATGGCCTGCTCCTCGATACGTTTTCTCAGAATTTCCCGTTTCCGTGCAGTAAGTTGTTTGGAATCATTCAGTTCCGCGTCCTTAAATCCTTTGGGAAGGATGACCGCAGCGGCAAAGACAGGTCCGGCAAGGCATCCTCTTCCTGCTTCATCAACTCCTGCTTCAACCAACTCTTCGGTAAACGAGGATTGTAACATCAGCTCATCTGATTAAACCGGATTATAGAAATAAGAATTAACAAGAATAAGCAGAAAATATATAAGAAAAATGATCTCAGCCCACCTTTTTTTCCTGATCCCAAGAAAAGTTGAAGTCAGCATCAGTGTCAATGAAGGGAAGATCAGCAGCTGATGATATTGAAGAAGAATTGTGGAAAATGCAACCGACAATATAATGATTGGAATAAGCCAAAGTAAAATATAGGTTTTGGCGCGGATTTCGGCCGTCTTTTCAATTGGTCCCCGCAACATATAATACAGACCCCATACCGAGAGTATGGTTGTAAACAATCCCAGGATATAGTCATCGTAATGTAAATGAATGGGATAAAATAAAAATCCGGAGATCATTTTCTCATAAACCATGATCTGGGCCATGAGCTGGTCAGACACGAAATAGAAAACGGCAAGGAAAAAAAACGGTGTCAGAAACCCTATGATAGCTGCAGCCCATTCCCTCCATTTGCTTGAACGGAAAAGGATAACCGTTACCGGGATGATCGCAAAGAGGATGAAAAAAGGAAAATAAAAAAGTGATCCGATCGCAATAAAGAAACCGGCAGCGTAAACCAGGTCCAGGTCATCGGTCCTGCTATATGATTTCATCAGGTTACTCAGTACCGTTAACAGCATTAAAATACTTATGTTCACCGGATTTAAGGTAAGATATATCGGATCGGAGCTTATCAGGATAATGAAGATCAGGGCAGCAAGGGAAGAATTTTTCAGAACCAGTTCATGTTCATTCAGAAGAACATTGAGCCACCAGGCTTCAAAAATCACCAGGAGGAATCCTGTGATTGAAGCAAGGTGGGGCAGGTCATGAAGCAAATTGAAGAGGAGGCTGTAAAAAGGGACGCAACCTTCAGGAACAGGCATCGGAGGCGGCATGAAAAATGCCTTGCCCCAAAGCAGGATCCCTATAATTCCGATCACCAGGTATTGAATCGGAAAGCTCGACCGGAAGAAGCGAATAAACATGATTACAGATCAAACCCAATATCTTTCCTGAAGTACCTCCCTTCAAACTGTATCCTGTCTGCGTTCAGATAGGTCAGGTCCAGGGCTGCCTTCATTGAATCACCCAGGGAGGTCACAGCCAGGACCCTTCCCCCGCCGGTATATATCGCATCACTGCCTGGCCTGGTGACGGTACCGGCATGAAAGATTGTGGAACCTTCGACAGGTGTTTTAACAGTAATAATCTTGCCTTTCTCATAGCTGCCGGGGTAACCTTTCGAGACAAGCATGACTGTAGTGCATGACCTTGAGTCTGTTAGAAGGGTGATTTCGTGCAGGCGACGTTCAGCAGTGGCTTTCATCAGTTCAAGGAAATCATTCCGGATCCTGGGAATGACCGATTCGGTTTCAGGGTCTCCAAGCCTGCAATTATACTCAATAACAAACGGATTGCCCTTCACGTTCATCAGTCCCAAAAAAATAAAACCGGAATAATCGAGTCCGTCTTTTCGCAGTCCTTCAATGGTTGGCCTGATAATTCTTTCTTCCACCTTAGTGTGAAAATCCCTGCCGGCAAATGAAACCGGTGATACAGATCCCATCCCTCCCGTATTTGGGCCGGTATCTCCTTCACCTATTTTCTTATAATCCTTGGCTTCGGGAAGAACCAGGTATGATCTGCCGTCGGTAAGGACAAAATATGAACATTCGATACCGGAAAGGAACTCTTCTATTACGACCTTGTTTGAAGCAGCACCGAACTTTGCGTCGACAATCATGGAATTCAATTCGTGTTCAGCTTCTTCCAACGTTGCACAGATGATCACACCCTTGCCGGCAGCAAGTCCGTCGGCTTTTAAAACATAAGGAGCCTCCAGTGAACGGATAAACTTAAAGCCTTCCTGAATATTGGAAGAGTCAAAGGTTTTGAAAGCCGCAGTGGGGATGCCGTGCCGGACCATAAATTGCTTTGCAAAATCCTTGCTGCCTTCAAGCATTGCGGAGGCTGCTTTCGGGCCGATAACAGGTATTTTCACCAGATCCCGATCGGCAAGGAAAAAATCATGGATGCCCCTGACGAGCGGGTCCTCCGGTCCGACAATAACCATAGTTATCATATTCTCCAGGACAACTTTCCGGATGCCCTCAAAATCAGTGACAGCCAGCGCTAAATTTTCACCGCAGCTTAATGTACCTGCATTTCCGGGGGCAATGAAAAGTTTTTCAAGCAGCGGGCTTTGTGCTATTTTCCAGGCCAGGGCATGTTCCCTTCCGCCTGAGCCAAGTAAGAGAATTCTCATAGGTAATCAGGATTTAAGGGCTTTTTCAATTGATTCCCACAACAGATCTGCAGTTCTTTGCCAGTTAAAGAGATCCTTACGTTTCCGGCCCCTGATGATGAGATCAGAACGCAGGCTTTCGTAATTGGCGATCTTATATAAGGCTTCTGCAATGCTTTCCGGGCTGAACGGATCGACAAGAAGGGCTGCATCCCCTGCCACTTCAGGCATGCTGGTGACGTTTGAGGTAATCACAGGGACATCGCAGCGGAACGATTCAACCAAAGGAATCCCGAACCCTTCAAAATATGAGACATAGGTAAGTGCAAGTGCGGATCCCAGGATCATCACGAGCTCATCAATCTCGAGCCTGCCTATAAATACCACATCATCCGAGAAGACCATGTCCTGGAAAGCCATATCAATATCGCTGGTCCACCATTTTTTTGCACCAACGATCAATAATTTGATTTCAGAAGGGTTGGATTTTTTGAAAAGATCGAATGCCCTGAACAGGTTGGCCAGGTTTTTCCTGGGATGCAGTGACCCTATAAAAACAAAATACGGGCAGCCTTCAGAATATTCCTGCCTTGCTTTCTTCTTTTCATCCTCGCTGAGAGGGTGGTAGGCTTCATTATACCCATCGTATACGATGTCGATTTTTTGGGGGTCAGCATGGTATTGCTTAACAATATCAGCCTTTGAATAACCTGAAACGGTTGCAATCCTGCAAGCCCTGGCTGCATATTTCGGGAAATAATAACGATAGTATCTGCGTGTCCAGAAAGGCAGGTCATGCGGGTAATGTTCAAAATTCAGGTCGTGAAATACTGTCATCGATTTTATATCGGTCTTAAGCGACAGATAACCATCGGGCGAAAGAAAAAGATCCGGATTCAATTTTTTCAACAGCGCCGGCAAGGTGAGTTCAAACCACCAATAATACAGGAAAGGATGGCGTGCCTGGGGAAACAGGATAATGGGTGTGATATTATCGGAAAAAAGAAATTCAGGGTCATATTCACGGTCAAAAATGAAATAAAAATGATGTTCCGGATGCTGTGCGGTAATCCGTTTAAATGATTCACAGGTAAACCAGCCTATGCCTTCAAGCCTGTTCCTTATCAAAAGACGGGTATTGACAGCAATATTCATTAATTTTTTAACTTTGTCACAAATATCATAATATTTTTCAATGATTGTTCGGGAGCTCAATCCCGCAGGATCAGGAAAACTGTATTAAGATGCAACGGAAATTCCTGACAAATCTCAGTTTGCTGTTATTCCTTAATCTGCTTATTAAGCCTTTCTGGGTATTTGGCATAGACAGGACCGTGCAAAACGTTGTGGGAGTAGAGGTTTTCGGTTTCTACTTTGTCGTTTTCAATTTTTCATTTCTTTTCAACATTTTACTTGATCTTGGCATTACCAATTTCAATAACAGGAATATAGCTCAAAACCATCATTTGCTGAGCAAGCATTTTTCAGGGATACTTCTGATGAAGCTATTGCTGGCCCTGTTATATCTCGCTGTAACATTTTTTATCGCCATCTGGAAATATAATCCGGATCAGTTGAAACTGCTTGCTGTTCTTGCCATTAACCAGTTCCTTATTTCTTTCGTACTCTACCTGAGATCAAATATTTCCGGATTGCTGATGTTCAAGACCGACAGCTTTCTTTCAGTGCTGGATCGGGCGCTGATGATCCTTTTTTGCGGTATCCTGTTGTGGGGGCATGTTACTTCGACGCCTTTCAGGATCGAATGGTTTGTGTATTCTCAAACGGCGGCTTATGTTCTGACCGCACTGACTGCATTTTTAATTGTCGTGAAAAAATCCCGGTTTAAAAGGCTGAACTGGAACTGGCCGTTTTTCCTGATGATCATGAAGCAAAGTGCTCCGTTTGCACTCCTCGTGCTGTTCATGACATTGTACACTCGTCTTGATACGGTGATGCTCGGTTTCCTGCTCGACAAAAAAACAGGAAACCAGCAGGCGGGAATTTATGCATCGGGCTTCCGTTTATTTGATGCAGTTAATATGATTGCTTATCTTTTCTCGGTTTTACTCATCCCGGTTTTCTCCAGGATGATCAAACATAAAGAGAATATAGAACGGATGGTGAAAATGTCATTTACCATGATCATCACACCGGCCATACTGGTTGCCCTGGGTTCATTTTTTTATAGCAAGGAACTGATGGCATTGCTTTATAATGCACATATCCAGGACTCGGCCAGTGTTTTCCGCGTACTGATGTTAGGATTCGTTGCGGTATCGACTACCTATATTTTCGGGACCTTGCTTACAGCCAACGGGAATCTGAAAGAACTGAATATTATTGCCTGTTGCGGGTTATTAATCAGTTTCTTCTTTAACTTTTTCCTGATCCCGAAATTTCTGGCCATAGGTTCGGCTTACGCCAGCCTGGTCACACAATTTACAACATCGGTTATTCAGGTAATCCTTGCTGTCAGGGTCTTTAGAATGAAACCCAATTTCCGTTATCTTTCCACGCTTCTCATATACATACTGGGTATAGTCCTTTTAAACATACTTTCACGTGTTTTCCCGGTTCACATCCCGTTGATTCCGGAACATCTCGGTTGGATGGGCGGCTTCATTCTGATGGTCATAGCCTCAGTATTGCTTGCCGTAATTTTAAGGCTCTGGAGTGTAAGTGCATTGCTAAGGATCCTGCGCAGCGAACGCTGATCTGAATTCATTCCTCCCCACACTTGGTCATTCAGTAAATTTACCTAACTTTGAAGCAAATTTCATACCCCATCTCTATGGACGGTAACGAAAAGAAAAGAGAAGAATTCAATTCTTCCAATCTTGTAATTTTTCTCTATAAATGGAGGAAACCTTTATTAGTTGTTATGGTGGCTGCATTGGCCGGTTCATGGTTTTTTTCACTGCCATGGTTCATCACCCCTAAGTTCAAGTCAACAGTGGTTATGTTCCCGGCCAGCACCGGTTCGATTTCCAAAGCATTACTGAGCGAACAATATGCCAAAGGCCAGGGCCTGGTGGAGATAGGGGAGCAGGAACAGGCAGAACAACTTCTTCAGATCCTGAGTTCAAGCAGGATCCGGGACCGTGTAATCCAGAAGTTTAACCTGATGCAGCATTACGGGATTGATACTTCATCAAGGTACAAGTATTCAAAACTTTTCAGGCGGTACGAGGATAATATCAGTTTCCGCCGCACTGAGTTCATGGCTGTCCAGATCACTGTTTACGATGAAGATCCCCAGATTGCAGCGGACATTGCAAACGGCATTTCCTCTCTTCTCGATACTGTAAAGAATGAAATACAGCGCCAGAGGTCGGTGAAAGGATTACACATCGTTGAGCAGGAATATAACCAGTTGCAGAAAGAGCTGAACCAGATCGTGGACTCCCTGGTAAAGATCGGGGAACTGGGTGTAAATGAAGTGGATTACCAGTCACAGGTTCTCAACCAGCAGATGGCTATAGTTATTTCCAACGGAAACAGAAACGCCCAGTCAGCGCTTCAAAAGAGGCTGGATGTGCTTGGAAAATACGGCGGCGTTTATATGTCGTTGAAAAATGCATTGGAGTATAAAACAGAACAGCTGACACTTTTACAAACCAAATACAAGCAGGCAAAGGTCGATGCCGAAGAAAGCCTGCCGGTCAAATTCGTCGTCAGCGATGCTTACAAAGCTGAAAAAAGTTCCTATCCAATCCGCTGGCTTATCATGATGGTTTCCACGATCTCTGCCTTGTTCCTGGCTATAATTGTGATCATGATCATGGAAAAAATCGATACGTATAATACCCAGAAAAGCTTTCAGCTGGGACAGTCATAAAAATCATACAACCATTCGCAATAAAATAATTTATTATGGATAGTTTCTTCAATAATGTAAGACTGCTTGATATCATTATCAAATGGAAATATCATCTTCTTGCAATAGCCGTTGCGGCCATCTTGCTTTCGGTATTGTTCTCAAGCCCGATATTCATTACCCCGTTGTACAAGTCATATGCCCTGTTGTATCCTTCAAACATTTCACCATATTCCACTGAAAATGAAACAGAGCAGATGATGCAGATGTTGCAGTCGAGGGATATCCGCGACAGTGTGATCCATAAGTACAACCTGGCAAAGCATTGGGGCATTGACTCCACCTACAAATATTTTGTCAGTACCATGGTTTGGTTCTGGGAGCAGCGCGTGAAAATCGGGAAAACACCAAATGAAGCTGTTGAAGTTGAAGTTCTGGACCCGGATCCCCAGGTGGCCTGCGACATGGTTTCTTCGATCATCGACTTTTATAATATCAAGGTCAGGGGGCTTCATAAGGAAAAATTCGGAGAAGTTGTGGATAATTACAATTTTATCATGGCCAAGAAACAACAATACATGGATTCACTGGGCAAACAGGCAGAAGAGCTTGGAACAAAATACGGAATTCTGGAGTATGAAGCCCAGACAAGGGAAGTGATGCGTGCGTATTTCCAGAACAAGGGCAGCAGCGAGGTACTGAAGTATAAACATAACCTTGAGGAACACGGTGGTGAAATCCAGAAACTCGGTGAAATGATGCGTTCCGAATCCGAAGCACTTGCTACACTTAAACTTGATGCCGACCGGGCTTTACTTGATTTCCACAGGCATTATACCCACGCCAATGTATTAAGCAAACCTTTTCCTTCCGACAAGAAATCATTTCCTGTTCGCTGGCTGATCGTCGTCATGTCGACACTTGCAGCCATCTTTCTTGCGGTGATCGTTGCCGGAACCATTGAAAACAGGAATCAGCGCCGTATACATGCAGCCAGTCAGGGATAAAATACAGGAAGTCAAAACGTATATTACCGGCGAGAATGTCAGGTATACCCTGTTTTACGCTGTCAGCGGGATATTTATCCTGCTGAATGCCTACATGGTTTACCGTGACCTGTATTATTCCCTTTTACTGCCCTTCGTCCTGGTCATTCTTTACTTGTTCTTTTACCGTATCGATATTATCCTGTTCATTATAACATTCTTTACGCCGCTTGCGGTAAACATCACCCAGTTTGAGTTCAATGTCGGCATGTCCATTCCGACAGAACCATTAATGGTTGGTATCCTGCTGATTTTTATTCTGAAGTTGTTTTATGAGAATAATTTTGACAGAAAGGTCTGGGCTCATCCCATGACGATCATCATAGCTTTCCAGTTCCTCTGGATTTTAATCACAACTATTACGAGCCAACTTCCTCTGGTCTCGCTGAAGTTCATGATAGCCCGTTCCTGGTTCGTAGTCCCTTTTTATATTTTTGCCATTCATCTTTTTAAAAACAGGAAAAACATACGGTTATTTATGTGGCTTTATGGTATACCACTTGTCGGGGTTATCATTTATACCACCTATCAGCACTCTTTGTGGGCCTTTGAAGAAAATGCCGGCCATTGGGTGATGACGCCGTTTTATAATGACCATACCGCTTACGGAGCCATCCTGGCTATGTACATTCCGGTGTTTACAGCTTTTACTTTTTCAAGGTCTTATTCAAGACTCTCAAGGTTATGTGCACTGGCCGTACTTGCATTCCTTTTGGTTGGGCTTTACCTGTCATATTGCCGTGCAGCCTGGATAAGTCTTGTTGTTGCCCTGGTGTTTTACCTGATCATAGTCTTCAGGATAAAGTTTAAATATATCGTGGTCACACTTTTGATCGGGGGTCTGATCTTTTATGTTTTCCAGTTTGAAATACTGGATTCACTTTCAAAGAATAAGCAGGGAACATCGGCCAATTTCATGGAACATGTGCAGTCGATTTCCAATATCACTACTGATGCCAGTAATCTTGAGCGGCTTAACCGCTGGGCATCTGCCATCAGGATGTTCAAGGACAGGCCTGTTTTCGGTTACGGGCCGGGGACTTATCAGTTTGAATACGCACCTTACCAAAGTTCGGAAGAGGAGACAGTGATAAGTACAAATGCCGGTGACCGGGGTAATGCCCATAGCGAATATATCGGACCGTTGTCAGAACAGGGTCTTCCCGGTATGTTACTGGTTATACTGGTGTTCGTTTATTCACTGGTTGTCGCCATGAGAGTCTACCGCCGGTCAGATAATAAGGAGGTGAGGATGTTAACCATAGCAACCATGCTGGGATTGATCACCTATTATTTTCATGGTTTAATGAATAACTTCATGGATTCTGACAAAGCTTCCGTTCCGGTATGGGGATTTATTGCCATCCTGGTGGCCTTCGATCTTTTCTATCTCCCTGAGAAAAGTAAACCAGGGATTACCGGATCTTTTTGAGAATTTCGGGTAACTTTTTTATTGCCGCTATTTCCCTCCAGATTTTCCTGGCATCATCAGCCGGTATGCCATAGTATGTTTTTCCGCCTTCCAGGGATCTCTCGGTTCCTGTATTAGCCAGGAGGATTGCTTTTTTACCGATGACAATATCTTTATTAATCAGAACCCTGGCCCAAAGAATGACATCGTCCTCGATCCTTGTCACGCCTGCAATTGCAGAAAATGCACCGATCAGGCAATTTCGGCCGACAAAAGTATCGTGGCCTATCTGGACATGGTTGTCAAGTTTCGTCCCGTGGGAAATAATAGTATCACCTGATACCCCTCTGTCAATTGTGCAGGCAGGCCCGATCTCGACCTCATCCTCAATGATCACTCTTCCGCAGGATTCAAGTTTCTTCCAGCCTTCAGGTCTCCTCTGGAAATAAAAGGCATCCCCGCCAAGAACGACTCCGGAATGGATGATTACATTATTGCCAATGATACAGTGATCGTAAATACTGGCATTCGCATGAATAATACAGTTCCGTCCGATCTTCACATGATTCCCGATAAAAGCTCCCGGTTGAACCACTGTGTTCTCTCCGATCCCGGCAGTAGGGCTGATCATGGAATGGCTTGGTTCAAAGGGGCGGAAATGCATAACAAGGGAAACATATGCATCAAATGGTTTATCATGAATAAGCAAAGCTTTCCCTTCAGGACATTCCATTTCTTTATTGATCAGGATGGTAGTAGCTGCGGAATTAAGGGCTTTACTGTAATATTTGGGATGATCCACGAAAGTAAGGTCACCGGGTTCAACCATATGGATCTCATTGATCCCGCTGACCGGGAATTCAGGATCCCCGGTCATCCGGGCGCCGGTCAGGGCTGCGACCTCGGAAAGTTTTAGAGGATGAGGAAATTTCATATCACTGGATTTATTTTCATACTATCCCTTCACTCTCTCGGAATACTCACCGGTCCGTGTGTCGACCTTGATGATCTCACCGGTATCAACGAATAAAGGGATCCGCACTTTAGCACCGGTTTCGACAGTGGCATCCTTCAGGGTATTCGTAGCTGTATTACCGCGCAGCCCCGGTTCAGTATAGGTAACTTTAAGTATTACAAAAGGCGGCAGGTCACATGAAAGAGGGGTTTCGGTATCAGCGTGAAAAACGATTTCAACCTCCTGGCCTTCTTTCAGGAACTGGGGGGCATTGATAAGTTCTTCGCCGATAAAAGTCTGTTCAAAAGTTTCAAGGTGCATAAAATGATATCCGGAATGATCTTTGAAGAGGTACTGGTATTTGCGGCGTTCGACACGGGCAATATCAATTTTCACACCGGAATCAAAAGTGTTTGCAATAACCCGCCCGGTCTTCAGGCTTTTAAGTTTCGTCCGGATGAAAGCCGGACCTTTTCCGGGTTTTACATGCTGAAATTCCACAATCAAGTACAGATCATTGTTGTAATCGATCACCAGGCCGTTCCTGATATCTGCGGTTGTTGCCATAAGGTATAATGAATTGATTGATCAATAAAAAGGGCTGCAAAGGTAAGAATTTTTTTTTAAAGCGAATAGCGATTAGCGAATAACGAATAACGAATA
>Ga0182021_10005499_pt1 | contig 15007 bp, 14 predicted proteins | sample 612E3MmetaG_FD_120493 | JGI IMG/M metagenome (GOLD analysis project Ga0182021, IMG submission 120493) | Permafrost microbial communities from Stordalen Mire, Sweden - 612E3M metaG (Illumina Assembly) | ecosystem: Environmental > Terrestrial > Soil > Wetlands > Permafrost | place: Sweden... | reverse complement strand
CGGCGCCGCAGGCAAACAGCCTGTCTCCGGAAGGCCCCATGAACTTCGAGCAGAACTGGCGCATCTCCTTCAGATACGCCTCGCGGTGGCGGCTGAGTACTGCTACGCCTTCCTCGGGCGTAAGCCGCAGCCAGGTAATCTGCCAGTTCTTGAACGGGGAATCGCGGCGCCCCCGCAGGTCGAAGAACATCGAATAGCTGGGTGGGCGGTCCATCGCGGGAATCGTCGCGGCCCACGCTTCGAACTCATCCATCTCGCCCCGGTTCGGCGGCAGGAGAGCGCCCTTCACCACGAATGGCACCCGGCGGTCAAGCAGCAGGTCCACACCCCGGCGGAACTCGGCATACGAACCCGGCACCCGGGATACGGCTTCGTAAGACTCCGGCTTCATGCCGTAGACCGTGACCTCGACAAGCTCTCCGGGAGGAACGCGGGCAAAGAGGTCGGCAAGCTGAGGCGTGACCAACCGGGCGTTAGTGAATAGCAGCACCTTCATGCCCTGTCGTCGGGCGAACAAGTAGAGCTCCTCGAAGTCCTCGCGCAGGAGCGGCTCGCCGCCGGTGAAGCGCACCGACAGGCAGCCGAGGGTAGCCGCCTCAGTCAGAACGCCCTTCACCTCATCCGTCGTCATCTCGCTCCCTCGCGCGTGGCGGTCATCCATCGGCAGGTTGATACAGCAGTGGATGCAATTGTTGTTGCAGCGCTCGGTCAACTCAATATCAAGATGACCGAGCAGCGGTTTGCGGCTCGGCCACAGCCCGCCCTGGTCAGTCCTGACTTTCTCAACGTAGCAGGAAGGAGAAGGTCGAGGTTGAGGACGAGTATCAGGTTGAGGCTGAGGTTGAGGTTGAAAGGGAGTCATCTGTTACCTTAACCTTAACCTCAACCTTGACCTCAACCTTAGCCTTGACCTTTTCCCGCGGCCAGGTCCAGAATCTGTTCAACGATTCGGCCGCTCTTGTCGAACTCCATGACGTAGCACGGTACCTCTCGGGTCAGAGCCTCAATTACGGAAAACGTCTTCTGCCACCAGCCGGCCGTCTCCAGCGGGCGGATTACGCAAGCCAGCAGACGTTTCAGCGCCTCGCTGCGCTCGGTGACCGGGACCAGGCGGTTATCCGGAGACTGCTTGATGAACAGGATGGCGCGAAGCGGCGCCGAGGATGACGATACCAGTGGCACCTCGCCATGACTCCACGAGCCATAGACCCGGAAGCCGCCCTGTTCTCCTTCCCTTCGGTCTCGACCTTGACCTCTGCCTTGACCTTCTCTTCTCACTATGTTCCGGTCATCGCACAGTATCTCGGCCCGGTCCTGAATCAGCTTCACCGTGGTGGACTTGCCCGCCTCTGAATGTCCCACAAAGAGCAGCCCAGCCCCGTCCTGCTTGTGCTTGGAGCTTGCGCTTGAGCCTGGCCTGATTATGGCCCCGGCCGAATGCAGGAAACAGGCCTGCCTGTCGGCGAGAAGCTGGGCCAGAAGAATCTGGTCGGTGGGAAGCAATGTGAGGGAATGGAGGTTGCCCTGCCGGAAGCCCGCGTCGTCCGGGTGGTAGAATTCTCCGCGTGAATAGTCATCGTTGAAGACGACCACCTGGTGCAAGTCGTGGTCGTTGGTGTCGGGCGAGATACCCAGGTATACCCAGGATTGCCCCTTGCGGTATATCGCCCAAGGCGGCTTGCGGTAGACCTCGCGTCCCAGCTCTTCTGCTTTCACGCGGGACAGCTCGAAGTGATGGCGAATGGTCACCATGTCCGAACCCGGGCCTTCTTTCTGGAACGTGCGGAACTTCGGCTGAAAGGTCTGGTCGTTGAACGGCAGGTCCGACTCCACCTGGAGCGTGATGCCGGCGATTTCGAAATAGCGACGGTGGTCTCGTTGCCACTGCTCTTTGAAACTCCGGTTCTCGCGCGCCACGTCGCACAGGTACTCGACCTTTGCGCCATAGCGGCCGTGCTCCAGAAAGCCGTATACACCGCACCAACGGCAGTCCTGCCGCTGCTCGCACGAACCGCAGTTCTCGAGATACTCCTTGCCACCCCGCACCTTGTCGGCCAGGCCGGGAATGAACTCGTCCCATGCTGCGCGGAAAGTTCCCTTGCGTAGGTCGTAGCGCAGAGTCGGGTCCTTGATGAAGCAGCAGAACGTCATCCCTCCGTACGGGTCAATGTGGAAATCCCGGCGGGTGGCGATGCAGCCGGCAAACAGGCGGTCATCACCGCCAGTGGGGACTGTCCCCGAACGGGGACTGTCCCCAGGGCCTTCGGTTGACAACGAACCCATGGACTCTTCGTACGCAAGGTCAGGCTGGTCGAGGGCGATTACCTCTTTCGGGTCCAGGCGTTGGCGGCGAATCTCGGCGTTCCGTTCAGCCGAACCGCACGCCGAGAGATGGAGCCACGCCGCCCCCACCCGGTAGTGCGGGCTGAACGACTTCGCCAGCTTCACCATTTCCTCGAACTGCCGGTAGTTGTCGCGCATCGGTATGAGCTGCACGGTGAAGCCGGCTCCAGCCTCGCGGAGATACCGGAAACCACGCATCACGGCGTCAAACGAGCCGGCGTTGCGGGTAATATGGTCATGCACTTCGGCGGTGGCACCGTAGATGGCAACCATCTTGGACCCCCTGCGTGTCATGAGACGGGCGACTTCGGGCGTGATGAGCGTGCCGTTGGTGTTAAGTGTGTAGCTGCGGGCCTTGCGGGTAAGATAGTCGAATACCTCCGGGAAATCCGGGCGCAGCATCGGCTCGCCGCCCGAGATCGACCACTCACGGCAGCCCATTGGCCGGGCTTCGTCAGCTATGCGCCGGATTTCGTCGAGGCTGAGCTCCGGCTCGGCCGCATTCGCAGGGACGTGAAGCCAGCAGTGCCGGCAGTTGTTGTTGCATCGGTAGGTCAGGTCAATGCTCCCCTGCAAAGGGAGTCTGGGGGGCGCGTTCCCTCGAACCTGCTCAGTGAATCCCGTTGTCATCGGGCTTCGCACAATCTGACGACACATGCGGCATCAGTTGCCTGCATTGTGCCGCTTCCTCAAGAAGCGGGTCAGCGCGCCGGCCCGCAGCAGGATCGGGAGCAGCAATCCGGCCCGGGAGAGAATCGCGATGACATAGCGCTCCGGACCCAGTCCGAGCCAGACGCGTTTCCTGCCGCGCTCGATCCGGACCACTCGTCCGAGGATGTCGTGCCGGTGAACCGTGTCGGCGACCAGTCCGGACAGATTGTCGCCCTGTATCAGGAAACGGGATTCGTGCCGACCGATAATCCGGTGCACGACCAGCCTCTGGCTCACCGGGGAGACGAAAGCCACGACCTGGCCGTTGCCGCAGGTCCTCACGCCTGGCTCCCCTCCGATTGTGACGGAAGAGGACGTGGAGGCGTGCGGGTTGCTGTTTGAGGGCTGCACCGGCGCGATGGTAATCACGTCGCCATCCTTGATGAATGGGGACATGCTCCAACCCCTCGCGCAGAACCGGAATGACCGGCCCCGAGCGAGTACGGCCCGCATCAACCCAACGAGCGCAGGCCCGGAAAGGCGAAGCTCGTCGCCCCTGAGGTGCTTGAGACTCGGGGCCTCCGGCCGGTCAGTCGCCCGGTTTGACAACCAGCATCTTCCTCCGGACCAACTCTCCGACCAGCCCGATCACGTCGCTCTCGATTTCATCCGGTTGGGCGTCGTATTCCGCAGCAAGGGCATTCGCGACTCCGGCCAACGTAGTCTTGCCGTCCAGCTTGTGCCAGATGTCCTTGCCGGTATCATTCAAGGAGAAAAGCTCATCCTCCATGTCGCCAATCCCGGCGACCAGTGGTACGATAATCAGCTCGCCTTCAATCTCCCGAGCCACGATGTCATCCGACGGAACGTACACTTGGTTCAGGTTGATGTCCGTGTCCACGCGACCTCCTGGGGTGCTCTATTCACCGTCATCTGCGTTCTCCGGGCAACGGAAGTGGAGCGTGAAGAATGCTGTTTGACCGACAGACCCAACTATCAGTTCCTTCCTCCTGCACCACGTCCGGATGGTATATCAGCCTGTCAGGAACCGGCACGCCGCATTATACCACAAGAGGGCGGCTTGGCAAACCGGAAGACCTGCCCGGAGGGCTACAGACACTCGATTCCGGCTTCGCGCAGGGAGGCGATTATCTTGTCGCCCATGCGCTTCATTGCCTCTTCCGGGTAGCGCATCTTGAAGAGAAGTTGCGCCGCGTTCCCGACTTCCATCCGCGCCATCAGCCGGGCAATCTTGTCGGTGAAGTCAGGACGGGACTGCTCGTCCAGTTCCAGCGCTTCCTGATACGTCCGCTTGAAGTACGACTTCACGTCCGCCGTCAGGTCGCCATACTTGTCGCGGTAGAGCCGCTTCAGCTCTTCCGGCGACTTCTCTTCGTATCGCTCAGAGTGGACCATAGCCGCGTGGGACAGCTTCGGAATGTCCGTCGGCACCTTCTTGGGATACCCGACGCAGAGTGCCACGACCGGCACGACCTTGCCCGGCAGACCGAACTCCCTGCGAATCTCGGTCATCGCGGTCAGCACCATACCGATGTAGACCGTGCCCAGGCCGAGGCTGGTCGCGCACAGGACCGCATTCTCCGCCGAGCAGAACACGTCGGCATATGCGAGCAGGAAGCTCATCAGCGCCTTCTCGCCGCCGTAGCTCGCGCCTTCGGCCTCGGCCCACTTGCCGGTCCGAGCGAAGTCGATGCAGAAGAGCAGGCAGAGCGGCGCCTTCGCCACCCACGGCTGGTTCACGGCCAGCTTCGCTATCTTGGCCCGGCCCTCCGACTTCTCGATTCTGATGATGGATATCGGCTGGATGTTGCCGCCGGACGGCGCCTGGATTGCCGCATCGAGCAACTTCCGGACCTTCTCCTCTTCGACCGGCTGGTCGGTAAACGACCGTACCGTCCGCCGCCGCATGATAACATCGTACACGCTTTCCATGCTCAATGGTAGGGACGAGGGGCCAAGGAATCAAGGATTCTAGGATTCCAGGATCAGGACTCGGAGCCGTCAATCCGAATCACTAGAATCCTCGAATCCTAGAATCCTGGAATCCTGTCCCGTCAGAACTTCAGCACCTTAGCCGGGTCAATCCGCTGTCCGTCCTTGCGGATTTCGAAGTGAAGGTGCGGAGCTGTTGATATGCCGGTCATCCCGACCCACCCGATGGTCTGGCCCGCCTGAACCGAATCGCCCTTGTCCACGTTCCAATCCTTGAGATGGCCGTAGTAGCTCTCAAAGCCCTGGCCGTGTTTCAGCAACAGGAATCGGCCGAGTTGCCGGTCCTCGCCGCGCTGCTCGACAACCGCATCCGCGGTCGCCCGCACCGGAGCGCCCTCGGCCGCGGCCAGGTCAATAGCAAGATGCGAGTCCTTGGCTCGCTGCGACACTGCGTATTCTTCCAGCGGCACCAACTTCGGCACCGGCTCGGCTCCCCAAGTCTTGCCCTTCAGCCATCCCGGCAGAGCCTGCGAATCAGGCGGGAATGAGTCCCAGTTCACTGGGGCGGGTGTCTTCTCTATTCCGAGCATCGTCGCCATCTTCTTACTCTGCTCTTCAACCTGCTCGAGCTGCTTTCGCAGGGCCACGACCTGGGTGAGCTGGACCTCGAGCTGTTGGTTACGGTGTTCAAGATACGAGAGCCGGCTTAGCCGGTAGGCGCCGGCCAGCGCCATCACCAGCGACGCGACCACGAGCAGCGCCAGGAAGCCTGCGACCCCTGCCAGCAGCCGGACTACCCAGAGCGGCAGGCTGAACCGCAGCGTATTCGTGCTATAATTGCCAGCGATGAAGAACGTGAGCTCTTTGCGAGGCATGACTAACGCTCTACGCTTGATGCTGTACGCGCGACGCTTCCCCTCACCCACCCCTCTCCCCAAAGGGGCGAGGGAAACGGAGTCCGACGCCTTACGTCTTGAGTGTTGACTTCTGGCTTTTGCCTCTGGGCCCTTGACATGTCCGCCATTCTGACTTCCGGGTTCTCGCTTCTAGCTTCTGTGTTCGACCTACCGCTGGCCTCTCATCTTACCGACCACGCGCTCAAGGTCTTCGGCCGAGAAGTAGCACACCACTATCTCTCCGGCTCCGCCCTTGCCTGGATTGATGACAACCCTCGTGCCGAGGTAACCGGTCAGCCCCTCCTCGACTTCGCGCAGGTGGATGTCCTTCTCCGGCTTAGGCTTGACCGGCTCCTTCGTCTTCGGCTGTCCGCAGAGCTTCTCCACCTGCCTGACCGAAAGCCCTTCCTTCACTATCCGTTCGCACACTTCCACCTGCACCCTCCGGCTCTCGCTCATCAGTAGCGCACGGGCGTGGCCGGCGGTTATCTGGCCGGCAGCCAGGACATCGCGCACCTTGAAGGGCAGGGTCAGCAACCGGAGCGCGTTGGATACGGTCGACCGGTCCTTGCCCACGCGCTCGGCAATTACCTCGTGGGTCTGGTTGAACTCCTCGTTCAGGCGTTTGTACCCCATCGCCTCGTCAATCGGGTTCAGGTTCTGGCGCTGCAGGTTCTCAATCAGGGCGAACTCGAGCATCTCCAACTCGTCGACCGTGCGAATCACGGCCGGGACCTGTTCGAGCCCGGCAAGCTTCGAGGCCCGCAAACGGCGTTCGCCCATCACCACTTCGTAGCCGTCAAGCCGGCGTCGCACCATGATCGGCTGCAGCACGCCGTGCGCCTTTATCGACGCGACCAGCTCGTCGAGGTTCTCCTCGGCCTTGGTACGGGGCTGGAACGGGTTGGGCTTGATTTCGTCAATCCGGATGGGCCGCGCCTCGGCAGCCATCGCGGCCTGAGTCTCTTCCGGTATTATCGCCCTGATGCCCTTTCCCAGCGCCTTACGCATAGCACGCCCTCCGCGCAAGTACAAAGGACAAAGGACTAAGGACTAAGTACGGAGCCGGATTTGTCCTTACTGCTTTCCCTCGCTTTGCTTTGTCCTTTGTCATTATTACTTTGTCCTTTCCTCACGCTTGTGTCGTGCCAGCACCTCGTCCGCGAGCGCCATATACGCCTGCGCACCGGCCGACTGACCGTCGTAGCCGAATATCGTCTTCCCGAAGCTCGGTGCCTCGGCCAGCCGTACACTGCGCGGAATCATCGTGTCGAACACCTGCTCCTTGAAGTAACTCCGCACCTCGCCGGCCACCTGCTGGGCCAGGCTCAGGCGCGACGAGTACATTGTAATGAGCACACCCTCAATCGCCAGCGTCAAGTTCAGCCCCTGCCTTACGAGGTTGATGGTATCCAGCAGCCGCGACATTCCCTCCATGGCCAGGTACTCGGCCTGCACTGGAATCAGCACGCCCTGTGCTGCGACCAGGCAATTCAGGGTTAGAATCCCAAGCGAAGGCGGGCAATCAATGATGACGAACTGGTAGTCGAAGTCCACGAGCGACAGAGCCTTGTTCAGCCGGAACTCTCGCTCATCGGCGTCAATCAGCTCCACTTCGCCGCCGGCCAAGCTGACCGACGCCGGCAGCAGGTCCAGGTTCTCGGCCCGGTCCTTGAGCACCGCATCTGTGACCCGCTGGGCCTCGACCATCGCCTCGTAGACCGATATCTGCAGCGTGGTCCGGTCCACGCCCAGCCCGAGCGTGGCATGCGCCTGCGGGTCCATGTCCACGAGCAGCGCCCGTCCCCCGCGCAATGCCAGCGCGGCGGCCAGACTGACCGAGGTCGTGGTCTTGCCGACCCCGCCTTTCTGGTTACAGACCGCGATGCGCTGGGCCATGCGGAAATCTACACCTGAGTGGTCAGACGGTCAAGAGCTCTACCGGAGAGTCGGGATGGAAGTTCACCACCAAGACACCAAGGCACAAAGTCCCGGACCGGAGTCCGGACTTCTAGCATCTCACATCTGACATCTTACTTCTTACCTCGTGCTCAGTCGGTTCGCTTGATGTCCACGCCCGCCGCTCGCACCATCCACGTCTTCTTCCCCTGCTTCAGCCGCACGACCACGTCCGCCTTGATGCCCGGGCCCCATTTCGGTCCACCCCTGACTGAGGTCTCGAGGCGCGTCGTACCCGGCTCAGGCGCGGCCGACCACTGCTCCTTACCACTCAGCACCCACACATGGTCAATCGTAAGGTCAGCCGGCACAGACGCCTGGTCTGCCGTCGTCACCTTCACCACCACGACCAACGGTTGGCCGTCGGGCGGCGCCACCGGCTGGAAATCACGCCACGCGTTAGCGCTCAGCGTGTACTCGCGGCCGTCAATCTCCACCCGCTCCGGCGCGAAAGGGATGGAGGCGGTTTCCGAATGGCAGCACCGACACGCAGTCCCGCACCCGGCGGTGACCACAACCAGCAATACTGGAAGCAGCCAGACCGAAGTCTTTCGACTGCCGGCGTCAGGCGTCGTGCGTCGTGCACAGAGCGTAGAGCGTGTTCTCATCGCGCCCATTCTACAGACTTGTCTCCCGGACGCAAGCTGCCCCAGCCGCGAACCCGGAGTCTTCCGACAAAGACACCAAGACACGAAGGGGTCAGGAGTACCCGGAAGGCGGAGGAGAGAACCGCCAAGGACGCCAAGAGGAAAGGACAGAGTCTTGCCACGAAGACACGAAACCGAATGAAACGGAAGGATTGATGCTCCGGGTTCATCTGCTTCGTGTCCTTCGTGCTTTCGTGGCTCAGAAGTCCATTCCTGAGTTCTCTTTGTGCCTTGGTGTCTTGGTGGTTAATCCTCTCTCTGTCCCCGGTTTGACATCGGTGCGCCCTTCCGTATCTTCGACACGTGGCCGAGCGCAGCGTGCTCATCCTTGGCGGGACCGGATTCATCGGCTGGCACTCCGCGCACGAGTTCCTGCGTCGAGGCTGGCAAGTCACCGCAGTCGCGCTCCCGCCCCTGCCTGCGCCCAACCTGTTCCCGCCAAGCGTCCGTCTCGAGCTTGCTGACTTCCGAATGATGTCCGACGACGCGTTCGCCGCACTCCTGGAAGGGCACGAAGCAGCCGTCTTCGCCATCGGCGCCGACGACCGCACCACGCCCAAGGCCCCGGCCTCCCCCTTCTTCAAGCAGGCCAACGTAGACGCGACGGTCCGCTTCATCCGGCTCTGCCGACGAGCAGGGGTATCGAACGTGGTCCTGCTCGGCTCCTACTTCAGCCACTTCGCCCGGCTCTGGCCAGAACTCGAACTGACGCGACATCATCCCTACATCCGCAGCCGGGTCGAGCAGGAAGACGCGGCAATCGCTGAAGCCAGCTCCGACATCGCGCTGGCCATCCTTGAGCTCCCGTACATCTTCGGTGCGATGCCGGGCCGTGTTCCGCTCTGGAAACCGCTGATTGACTACGTGCGGGCCGCACCGCTCATCCTCTACCCGCGCGGCGGCACCAACTGCATCAGCGTGCAGCACGTGGCTGAGGCAATTGCAGGCGCGGTGGGCAAGAGCGGTCGATTCCTCATCGGCGACGAGAATCTCTCATGGAAGGACCTGCTCGGCCGCATCTCCGCATTGACCGGGCGCAGGAAGCCCGTCGTCACTCTGCCGGACTGGCTGGTCTGCTCTGGCGCGAGTCTGCTGCGTGCCCTGCACTCGCTGCAGGACCGAGAGTCTGGCCTGGAACCGGTCGCGTTCGTCAAAGTCCAGACCGCCGAAACCTACTTCGACCCTTCCCCGGCCCGCGCCGCACTTGGCTTCGGTTCCGGCGGGCTCGACGAAGCCCTCGCCGCCACCATCGCTGCCTGCACCGACAAGCGTCAGCCCTGAGTCAGTAGTTCACTGCCACGAAGACACGAGGACGGAGTGAAGCGGACTTCCCGCATTCTGCACCCATTCGTTTCGTGACTTTGGCCGCCGCGGCCCCTGTCGGACAGTGCGTGCTTTCGTGGCTTCAGTATGGGTTCTGGGGTCTTTCGGAAGTCCCTAGTCCCTAACCCCTTGCCCCAGTCGCTAGTCCCCAACCAGTCGTCGTTCCCCGCCCCGCGACCCCGCAAGTTGCCCTGCGAATCACCCGGCAAGTGCTCCTGCGGGTGGCCCTGCAGATCATCCTGCGAGTTGCGCCGCGAGTTGCTTTGAGAGTGATGCCGCAGGTGGCGGTGGAAATCGCGGTCGGAGTGGCACTGTCAGTCGCGTTCCGGGTCTACTTCCGAAAGGCCCTGCAAGTGACCTCACGAATTGTCCCGCACATCGCCGTCAGATTCGTCCTCAGAGTCCCTCTCCGGATGACACTGCAGACCACCCTCCGAACCGTCCCCCCTGTGACCCCCAGGGCGACTCGCAGACCAACCTCAACGTTCTCTGATTCCACGTCTTATCCCTCCTCGCGCCCATTGACCCGCGTGAGTCTTATTGGTATCATGCGGGCAATATGAGTCGGTCGAAAGAGATGTTCAAATTCACGCCCGAGATGGGGCTGAGATTGCGCGAACTCCGGTTACGCGAGGGCATGACCCAGCAGGAGTTGGCGGTGCTGATGGGCAGGCAAGGGAAGGGCAACCATCAACTCATCGGCAAGGTCGAACTCGGCAAGGCCCTCTACCCATCGCTCGGGTTTGTCGCCGACTATCTGCGCGCGTGTCGGGCTTCGTTCAACGACATCACCGACCTCCTCAACGCCTACACCTCTCGACCAACCGTGATAGAGCAGCGCGGCTGCAAACGCGTGGCGAGCCTTGCCCGCAAGCTGTCGGAAAGCGTAGCCAAGGCCGTTGAGAACTACGACCACCGCGTGACGCGCACCAAGTCAAAGCCCGAGCCCGTTCGTACTCGACTCAAACACGCCCGAGCCTACGCGAATGCGCAGGAGGCGCAGCGTCAACTGAACCGGCTGGTCGAGGGCGAACTTTCGGCCGCGGGCATCAAGCCGGCCTCGGCTGAGGCGGCGTGGTCGCGGGTCTACGCGAGAAAGTTGTATCGTCTGCTCAGCCGCAGCAAGGACGAACGGAAGCTCAAACCCAAACTTGAGGAGCTCGAACGCTGGGCGGCAGAGGTCGGAATCGGGTCGCTTCCAGTACGTGCCACGCTCCGCGACCACATCACCGCGCTCGCTTCCGACAAAAGCTGACGCCTATTCAGTTGCACTTCGTGCTTGAATATGCCCACCGCAAGGACAATCGAGAACTGCGTCTCTGAAACCTGCCCCGAGCCGCTTTGACCTCTACGAAGCCAAATCCCTCGATGGCGATAGCCTCCACGCCATCGCCGCGGCCGTCTTTGGCACCAACGTCACCTCCTGACCGTCGCCCGATTCCGGCGCTGTCTGTCATTTTGAGCCCAGTCGAGGAATCCCTCCGTACCTTGCCCCAGTGTTACTTCCCGCCGATTGACAACCGTCCAGCGCCTGATATGCTGACTCAATGCACCACCGGCCATTGTTCTACATCGAGACATCGGTCTTCGGGTTCTGCTTCGACCGGGAGCCGCGCAATGCACTGCGTCGCGAGGCAGTAACCACGCTGCTTGGCCAGATTCGGCTCGGAATTCTGTATGCCGGCACGTCGCCGGTGACATTCCACGAGTTCGAGGGGGCAGCGGAACCGCTGCGGTCCGAGTTGTTGGCATTCCTCGACGACGTACAGCTACTGCCTGCTGACGACGAGGAGGTGGAACGCCTCGCCGCCGTGTACATCCGGGACGGAGTCATCTCCGCAAAGGACATAGATGACGCGCGACACGTGGCATACGCGACGGTTTGCAGGGCCGACGTACTGGTTTCACTCAATCTAAGACACATTGCGAATGACCGTACGGAAAGGAATGTGGCAGCCGTCAACCTGCGAGAAGGATATCAGCCACTTCGCATCAAGACACCCGAGGAGGTGTTGAGCTATGAAGATTGATGGTCTGGACTGGATAGACTGGCTGCACCGGCAGCGGGAGAGGTCCGAGGCCGAGCGGAAGCGTCGCGGCATCAGCGGTGCAGATTGGCTGAGGGAGATCCGAGCCCAAGCCGAGGCTTACCTGAGAGAACGTCCGCGCCACGACGCGCCCGTCGTCCGCGACAAACCGCAGTCAGGCAACTGTAATGACACGCCCCGGACTTGACGGTAGTGAGAAATATGGGAAGTGTCCCTCTTTTCCGTGAGCTCTAGGCTGTCAGCCGTCTTGCCCGCGTGCTTGACAAATGTCTGCCGCTGTTCTAAGATGCAGCCTATGCTAGCACAAGGTCGCCCGGCCTTGCCGGAGATGAACTAGACAAGATGGCCCCGAGACCCGTATGACTCCCGAACCGGTAGTGACTTCTCAGGACCCCGCGACTGTTAGGAAGGCAGCGTGAGACACTTCGCGTATGGATTGTCATTCGTGGCAGCGATGCTTGTTGCCTTCACGGGCTGCAAACGGCCTGCTAAGACTCCCGAGGACGTTGTGCGGCGGTATGTGTGGCTTGCTCAGGGCAGATCTGTGCGCGGCTACGCGGCCCGCTACGGCCTTCTGTCCACAGACTCCAAGAAGATTGCGTCCCGAGATGAGTACCTTGAGTTCTACAAGCCCAAGCCCCAAGCGGATAGCTCGTTCGCGGTCATTGAAAGTATGAGCACCGTGCCCGGCGACCAAGCCCACCCCTCATACCGACGCGTGAGGCTCGTCGTCCACCAGCGGACCGACACGCTTCGTTCTCCGCAAGTATGGTACTTCACAACCGTGAATGAAAACGGGACATGGCGGGTCACGTGGATGCAGAGTATCCTGAGTCGAGCCGATGAGTTCTACGACAAGGGGATGTACGAAGAGGCCATCGCCCAGTACGACAAGGCCCTGGAGTTGGACCCCTACTCGGCGCAAGCCTACAGTGAGAGAGCATGGTGCTACGACCGCAAGGCTAACCTGGCTCGGGACGACGAGAAACAGAACCTCGTAGGCCTTATCGAGTCAAATGCCAGGAAGGCGCTTGCGCTGGAACCAGAAAATCCTGACCTCTACAACACACTGGCGCTGGTCTTCACTCAACAACAGTTGCCCGAGTTGAGGATAGAGTGCTACCGGAAGGCAATTGCTCTGCCCTACTGCCCTGGCTGGAAGAAGCGCAGCCTCTACGCGAATCTGGTCTCCTGCTACCTCGCCATGGAACGGTGGACTCAAGCGAAGGCGTGTGCAGATAGTGCTCTAGCCATTGACTCCACTGATGCCTTCGCGCTCTTCGTACGGGGCAATGTGGAATTCCTACAGCATCGCTACAAACAGGCCGGAAGCTTCTACGACCGCGTCTTCGAGACCGACTGGGAGAACCAGTTGGACAAACAGAATCAGGTCCAACTGCTGTCTTCCGCCGCGCTCAGCGAGTTCATGCTCCAGGACAACGATGCGGCCCTCACGCACGTTCTGAAGGCTCTTGAGATTAGCCCCGGTGACAAGTCGGCGCAGGAGTTGTACCGCTTCGTCAAGCTCAAGTCCAAGTAGCGGCTATCGGGCCACAGCCGTTATCCGAATACCGTCAATCATGGTCCCGAGGACACAACGACCGCATTTTGACCACTGGCTGACGCTCGCCACTTGGTGTTATTGCTGGGACAAGACATGCAACAGACTGCTGCGGCCGGCGTCCGTAGGATTACGACAGATGAGCATTCGCGAAGATGGAACCAAGAATCTCCTGAGGAGGAAGCAACATGTCGGAACCACTATCTCATGTCGTGGTAGAAGTACGTGCTCCCGTTCAAGGCAGGCCCGAAGTCCCGGGGACACTCATCCTCGCCATTGATGCCGCCTGGACCACGACCGAGCCGAGCGGAGTTGCGCTTGTTGCGTCGCACGCCGAAGAGTGGCGGTGCATAGCGGTTGCCCCCAGCTACGACTCTTTCGTCGACCTGGCTGCCGGCAAGTCCGTGGCCTGGACCCAGCCTCGTTTCTCTGGCAGCGCGCCGGACGTGCGTAGACTCCTCGATGGTGCACAGCGTCTTGCCAATGCGCCGGTCGATCTAGTAACGGTCGACATGCCGATCGCAACCGTCCCCATCGAAGGACGCCGCGATGCAGATAACAAGGTTTCCAGGGAATTCGGCGGTCGAGGATGCTCTACACACACTCCAAATCCGAGGCGGCCGGGCAAACTTGGTGCTGATCTATCAAAAGCCTTTGCCGACGAGGGTTTTCCGATAGCGACGAGCACCACAAAGGTGGGTCTTACTCATCGCCTGCTGGAGGTCTATCCGCATCCCGCCTTGCTTACCTTGCTTCATTGTCGCTATCGCGTGCCATACAAGATTGGGAAGGTTGGCCGCTACTGGCCCTCATCAAGCCGAGACGAGCGTCTCACCCGACTCCTCTGCGTGCTCAAGGCAATCGACGACGCGCTTCACGCCCTGTTTGGACCGTTCGGCGTACCGCTCCCTCCAGCAAGCAGTATTCGAACTCTGTGTAGTCTCAAGCGCTACGAAGATGCCCTGGATGCGCTGGTCTGTGCATGGGTTGGCGTCCGGTACATGCAAGGCGCGGCAGTTGCCCTAGGTGATGAGAAGGCGGCAATCTGGTGTCCGCAGCACGATACTCCGTCAGAGTCTGATAGAGGGGAAACCCGGGACACTGAGCTTGTCTAGTAACTCGGACTTGGCGGAACGGTGGCGAGGGTGGCGAGGGACACTTCCCGCATTTCCGGCGACGCAATAGAGACCATTGACCCCGGCCCGCCCCTTTGACAGCCTCTTCTCCCCCGCTACCATACTCGCGATGAAATCGCATTCGTATCCTCTGCTGAGAGCCTGGATGTGCCCGTGATCGCCAAGGCGACGTTCCTCAATGCCTGCGTCTGTCAGAAGCTAGGCTGGCTCCAACACCGGAAGCAAGTCGAGGCCGTGTCCACGCTTGCTGATGAGCTACGAATGACTGAGGGACGAGAGGTCCACCACAAAGCCAGGTCCCTCCGTCCAGACGGACTGACTCCGAGCAGCAGTGAAGGGGCTGCGTCAGCCGAAGCTACCGCCAGCCTCATTGGAAGAAGTTCGACCAAGTCGGTCTACGAAGCTACTTTCGCGAGTGACCCATTCGTGGCTCGGGCAGACATGCTTGTCGGCGCCCAGGGGGCTTGGGATGTGCTGGAGGCTAGGTCCG
>Ga0182021_10005498_pt1 | contig 15010 bp, 13 predicted proteins | sample 612E3MmetaG_FD_120493 | JGI IMG/M metagenome (GOLD analysis project Ga0182021, IMG submission 120493) | Permafrost microbial communities from Stordalen Mire, Sweden - 612E3M metaG (Illumina Assembly) | ecosystem: Environmental > Terrestrial > Soil > Wetlands > Permafrost | place: Sweden... | reverse complement strand
GAAGATCATACTGGCTGTAATGCCGATACCATACCCGTGAATCTTTTTCACCATTGTTTCGTGCGAACGGATTCACCGTTTCAGGTTCAGCTTTTTGCTGACGCCTTCGAGGGCGGTTGTTTTTTCGGCTTCAATACCCATCAGGATCATCACACAACCACTTTTCCTTGCCCAGTACAGCACCTCATCATCATCCCCGAAATTCAGTGCAGCCTGCGATATCCAGAATTTCCTGATCCCCCGCTCAACCATCCCCCTGAATAACCTTATCGCCCGTTCACCTGCTCCTTTCCTGTGATTTACCAGGTTATCGTCAACAAAGAACAGCAATGGACGGGATGTCATTTCAAGTTCATCGAGCACATCTTCCACGTCCCGTTCACGGTACGTTTTACCACACATCCTGGTAACGGAACAAAAGTCGCAACCCCACGGGCATCCGCGGGATGTCTGCACCAGGTCATAGACATACGGGTATTTGAAGATGTCACGCCTGACATGCGGAACTTTTTGAATATCGCCAATCCCGCCCTCGTAAAGCTTTTTCATCTCTCCCCTTTCAAAATCGGCGATCACTTCAGCCCAGGCTCCCTCGGCTTCACCTGTAACCACTGAATCCACGAAATTCATCGCTTCTTCCGGGCACATGGATGCATGAATGCCACCCATCAGCGTATGTATGCCCTTTTCACGGTAAACGGCGGCTATTTCATAGGCCCGGGCCGCAGTGGCAGTGAACCCTGTAAATGCGACAAGGTCGGCAGGCCGGAATATGAATTCCTCAAACCCTTCGTCCAGAAGTTCGATTTCCCAGTCGGGTGGCGTCAACGCTGCAACAATTCCAAGTCCCAGCGGCATCATACAGGTGGTTCTGTCGTGCAGATAGCCTAATTTCGCCTGGTTTGCAGGATTGATAAGTAAAAGTCTGAAGGAACCGTTTTGCATGATATCCCATCGTATGTAATGAATCGTTCCGGATCTGTAAAGGTATTAAAATTAATAAAAGCAGTCATTCGCTAAAAATGCCGGTACATGCCCGTACTGCAGAACCGGAACCAGGGTTTCACCAATGTGTTTTTTGCCATAAATATTGTACTTTTGCTCAACTTCCGGTTTTTATCTGAATAAAACAATTGATTATGCCTGCTGATGATCTGAGTAAGATTCCTCCTTTTTTTATCCTGGGCCGGCCCCGGTCGGGTACAACACTTCTTACGACGCTCTTTAATGCCCATCCCAACATAAGGATCGCACCGGAGTTTCCTGTTATGATGTTCCTGTATCAGAAATTCAAGAACGTCAAGGTATGGGATGAAGCCACAATCCGGTCCTTTATCGATCATGCTTTCTACCATTCCAGGAATTCCAAGATCAACGAGCGAAGGGTTAATAATCTCAGGATTGATAAAGAATTTATTATCGGTGAATTACTCAGGTATAAGGAGGTCGGGACAATCCAGCTTTTCCTGAAAAGTATAGATTATTATGCATTTTCACTTTACGATAAGGGAGAAACAAAGTGGATAGGCGATAAGAACCCGGTATACTCCATCTTTACCCACAGGATCCTGAGAATCTTCCCGGATGCCAAATTTGTATGTATAATCCGGGATTACCGGGATAATTTTATCTCTATGAAAAAACTTGCTGACCGGGAGGTAGCTGTGGAAGCTCCATCCGTTCCCCTCCAGGTTGCAAGGTGGAAATATTTTACCAGGTTGTTCCTTAACTGCAAGCGTCGTTTCCCCGACAGGTTTTATATCCTGCGTTATGAAGACCTGGTTACTGAACAGGAAAAAACCTTCAGGTCGCTCTGTGATTTCCTGGATATCGTTTATGATCCCTCCGTATTTGAATACCATAAAAGGAAGGAGGAAACCAAACAAACTTACGGTAGCAGCCCGGTATGGGAAAGGTTCCATGAGAATCTCCTGAAACCGATCAATACAGGATCGATGAATACCTGGCAGGATAAACTCACGGTCAAAGAGGTGAAACTTGCAGACCAGATCGCGGGGAAATATGCTGATAAATTAGGTTATGAAAGGCGATACAAGGGTTTTAATCTCTGGATGCTGATCAAATCAGTCCCATTGCTGGCATACAACTATGTACTGCTGAGCCTGATGATCTTTGGCACCTACCTGCCATTCAAGTTGAGCCAGTGGTGGTATCTGAAATCACTGATCCTGCTGAAAACATACCTGAAACTCACAGGGAAGAAATCCATGATAAAGATACAATAAAGGCGGGGGAAATACCTAGAGGGAATCCAGCATATCCGCTTTCAGCGTCTGATCATGTAATTCCCCGTTGACATACCGTTGCATCAACTTATAACGCTGCAGTTTACCACTTGAGGTTTTTGGAATTTCATTCGATTTTATCAGCACCAGTTCATCCACGGTAATGCCAAGGTTACTGCGCAGTAGCGCCCTGAGCTGAAGAAATATTTCCGTCGCTTTTGTTTCCGGTATACCGGCCACAAACGCAATCACTTTGTCATTGCCGGTTTCCCTGCTTGTAGTTGCACCAAAGCAAACCTTACCATAATTAATGTCGCCGAGGGTACACGCCATATCTTCAAGGTCGTTGGCAAAATAGTTGCGGCCGTTCTTAAAAATAATATCTTTATGGCGTCCGCTGATATACAGGTTTCCTTCGAAGAAGAACCCGATATCACCCGTACGGATCCACTCCCCGAAAAATGCGGAGGCAGTAGCCTCCGGATTGTTATAATAGCCTTTGGTGATGCCTGGGCCTTTCAACTGGATATGGCCGGCGGCCCCATTTTCAACAGGCAGATCGTGATCATCCAAAATCCGGATTTCAACATCATTCAAAGCCACTCCTACGCCTGATAATAATCTTGAAGACGGATCCGAAGATTCAACCGGTTGCGCCCTGTTTTCGCGATCCAGCAGAGAAGCATCAAAAGCCGTGATAACTGTGGGTTTCATCAGCGGCGTAAAGGAGATAGCCAGGGTGGCCTCCGCCATGCCGTAAACCGGCATCATGGCTTCCGGCCTGAAGCCAAATGGCTTAAGGGTCGCGACAAAGTCCTGCATAATCTTAACAGAAATGGGTTCGGCACCGTTAAGCATGGCTTTCATACTGGAAAAATCCCAATCAAAGACCGGTTTTTTACGCTTAAAATACCTTAAAACCAACGCAAGTGCAAAGTTTGTACAACCCGTAACGGTAATCTTCTGCTGACTCATCAGGTTCACCCATAATCCGGGGCTCATGATGAAATCAATGGTTTCAATATGGTATTGAAATGATATGGAATACAAGGGCGTAAGGTGATACCCGATCAGTCCCATATCATGAAAAAGAGGCATCCAATTACCGATATTATCAGGATAGTGCAAGTCGAGTCCGATGCGGATCGCATCCATGTTCACCATCAGGTTCCCGTGCGTAAGCAGTATCCCTTTCGGATCACCGGTGCTACCCGAGGAGAACTGAATAAATGCAAGATCATCAGGTTTCAGAATGGGTTCAGGATAATCCCCGTTACAATCCAGTTCTGCAATATGCTTTACTTTATCTACAGGAAAGTCGCCCGGGTCCTTTACTTCCTGACTCATGAAAATATACGGACTCTCCAGGATCTCATATACTTTCATCAGTTTCACGACGGAAGGGTTGTATCCCGAGAAGGTCATGGGAGGCTGAAGGACGGTAGGAACCACCCCCAACAGAAAACTGCCCCAGAGAAGTTCGATGGTTTCCTGATTATACTGTGTTGCAATTATTATTTTATCCCCTTGTTTCAGCCCCATTTTATTGAGACCGGCAGCAATCATCTTTGCCTTGACAAGTAAATTCTCATATGTTTGGATGATGAGGCTGCCATTCTTATCGGAATACCCGATAAACAAATCCTGATGCTTACGTATTGCCCTGTTAAGGAGATCCGGCAAGACTAGTCCCGGCTGGTAATATTCATTCGTTTCAGGCATCGTGTCAATCGTTGGTTCCACCGGTTTGCAAAGTAACGAATAAGTTATTTATGTGCCACATATCAGGAAAATTCTTATTTTTGCCGCATAATTTTATCCACATGAAAATTGAAGATTTCATTGCCAAACTGGAAGAAGAATATGAAGATATTGCTCCCGGAACCCTGAAACCTCAAAGTATTTTCAGAGAAGTTTTTGAATGGAGCTCCATCAATGCACTCATCCTGATTGCCCTGGTTAAAACCGAATACGACGTCCCCATAAATGCTGAAGATATTGCAACTTCAAAAACCATAGAAGACCTTTACCGGATCATTGAAACCCGGGTTCAGTAAAAAGCATCACCTCGTCCCCTGCAGGGGGTGTCCAAAAAGTTCTTTTTCACCGCGAAGAAACAAAAACGCGAAATGCTTACTGCATCCATCTATTCTCTGTGGATCTCCATTTTATCTCTGTGGATCTCTGTGTGACAAATTTTTTCCGGATTGGAATTACACAGAGGGGCACAGAGAAGGCACAGAGATGCACAGAGATTTTTTTTGTCTTTACGGTAAAATAAAATAATCATACTTATTATTCACCCTGACTGGGATTGAGGTGAACAATTCTGATCTTTTCAATAAATTTCAGTCTAATTCAGACAGTCCCGTTTGGATGATGTGGGGCCGGAAGAAAGTCCTACAGAAAATCCCGTTTGTCCGGTCGCAGGATCCTGTCATCAAAATCCCCGGTAAGATAGCGTTGCATCAGTTTATAGCGTTGCAATTTTCCACTGGAAGTCTTTGGGATTTCATTTGATTTTATCAGGACCAGTACATCAATGGAAATTCCAAGGTTGCTGCGCATCAAGGTCCTGAGTTCCCGGAAAGTTTCCGTTGCCTTTTCTTCCGGCAACCCGGCTATAAAAGCAATTACCGTTTCCTCGCCGGTTTCCCTGTGGGTAGTTCCCCCAAGACATACCTTTCCATACTTAATTTCTTCGAGGGTACTGGCCAATTCCTCCAGGTCGTTGGCAAAATAGTGAATGCCGTTTTTAAAGATGATATCCTTAAAACGCCCGCTGATGTAAAGCCTGTCTTGAAAGAAGAACCCGATATCGCCGGTCCGGAACCATTCACCGCAAAAGGATGAGGCGGTGGCCGCAGGATTATTATAATAACCTTTGGTAATGCTTGGGCCTTTTAATTGGATATGGCCGGAGACTCCTTCCTTAACCACCCTGTCCTGGTCATCGGTTATCCGGATTTCAATATCATTTAAGGCTACTCCTACCTCCGAAAGTAACCTTGCCGAAGGATCGGCAGAATCAACGGGTTGGGCTTTGTGCTCACGGTCGAGCAGGGAGGCATTGAATGCAGTCGACACCGCCTGGTCCCAGATAGATGTAAATGAAATGGCGAGTGTAGACTCCGACATGCCATAAACCGGCATCATGATTTCAGGCCTGAATTTATAGGGTTTAATTGCTTCAACAAATTCCTGCATGACCTTAACCGAAATGGGTTCGGCTCCATTCATCAGTACTTTCATACCGGAGAAATCCCAATCAAAGACCTGTTTACCTCTCTTTAAATATTTTAATGTCAGTGCAAGCCCGAAGTTTGTGGCACCTGCGATGGTAACCTTCTGCCGGCTCATTATGTTCAGCCATATTCCAGGATTCATAATAAAATCGAGGGTTTCGATCTGGGACTGAAAAACCATACAATATATGGGGGTAATGTGCCATCCGATCAGTCCCATATCATGAAAAAGTGGCATCCAGTTGCCCCCCCAGTGATCCGGATAATGTGAATCGGTTCCGACGCGGATAGCATCCATATTCACCATCATGTTCCGGTGTGAAAGCATGACCCCTTTCGGATCGCCGGTGCTGCCCGATGAAAACTGGATAAACGCAAGATCATCCGGGGAGAGATGGGGTTCAGGGTATGCACCATTTACAATCAGGTCGTCTCTGTGTTTTATTTTCTTTTCCAGCGGCGCACAGGTATCCTTCACCTCCGGACTCATAAAAATATAAGGTTCATCCAGCAGCACAAATACATTCAACAACTTCGCCAGCGATGGATTGTCGCCGGAAAAGCTGGCAGGAGGCTGAAGAACGGTCGGAACAAGTCCTAACAAAAAAGCGCCCCAGAGCATTTCAACCGTTTCCCTCTTATACCGGGTAGCAATGATGATTTTATCACCCTGTTTCAAACCCAGGTGAAAGAGACCGGCAGCGATCCGTTTTGCTTCGTCAAGGAGTTCCTTATAGGTTTGAATCGTGATGTTGCTGTTTTTATCAGAATACCCGATAAACAATTCAGGATGGTTTAGAATTGCCCGGTCCAGGAGATCAGGTAAGGTGAGTTCAGGCAGGTAATATTCAGTCTTTGGGGGCATGTGTGTGTTTTTGTTGGTTTTGGAATAAAATACGTCCAATGCTGCTACATCGTCTCCATCAGGTTCATTCCTTCTGCGGCAAGCTGTGCGATGGACAAATCCTCAAAGAAAAGATAGGGTGGCCATTCGAATCCAAACATGTTTTCAGTATCCTCTGCCAGCAACACGGCCCTTATAGAATCTATTCCATATGTTGCCAGTGTGTTGGCAGGATCGACCGGCAAACCTTTATTCAGGTGGAGTGAAGTCCATGCTACAAGAAAATCTTCGAGACTTTGTGTTGCCATTGATATCCGTAATTACAACCTAAGGAAGAACATTTGTCCTTGGCCTTGCAAAATTAGAAAAATGGAACCGTGAATGGAAAAAAAAAAGTACTTTTGTGGTTTAGCACCTCAAAAGGTTACAAGCAGGATAGATAATGGCCATTTTTGAAATATCTGATGTGCGAATTGCCGGGATATCGGCATGTGTCCCAAAGAAAATTTTATCCAACAAGGATTACAACTGGATATCTCAAAAGGAACGTGACCTTTTGATCCGCACCATCGGGGTTGAAACCCGGCATGTAGCAGAACCGGGACAAACCTGCTCTGATGTTTGTGTTCAGGCCACAGAACAATTATTAGCCAAGTTAGGCTGGGATCGCAGTGAAATCAACCTGCTCATTTTCGTGTCACAGTCGCGTGATTATTTAATCCCCTCCACCTCCGCCATTCTCCAGGACCGCTTGAAACTTCCCACAACCTGCATTACCCTTGATATAAATCTGGGTTGTTCGGGATATGTTTACGGACTTTCGGTGATCAGCAGTCTGATGAAAACCACAGGGCTTCAAAAAAGCCTGATGCTGGTTGGAGATATTTCTACTGTTACATCTGCCTACCGTGATAAAAGCACTTACCCGTTATTCGGTGATGCCGGTACTGCCACAGCGTTAGAACTTAAACCCGGGTTTGCACCGATGCAGTTTAATCTCCAGACAGATGGAAGTGGGTATGAAGCAATTATTATTTACGATGGCGGTGGCCGCAACCTGACCAGCAAAAAATCATTTAATGTTAAAAAGTATGGGGATGGCATCTATCGTAACCGACTGCAAACAGCCCTGAATGGAATTGAAGTATTCAATTTTTCATTGCGGGAGGTGGTTCCCAACATTAAAACTACCCTGAATCATTTCCATCGCAGCCTCGACGAGTTTGACTTCCTGCTGTTTCACCAGGCAAACCGCCTGATCAATGAAACCCTCCGGAAAATGTTGAAAGTTGCCCCCGAAAGAGTTCCCTATTCCCTGAAAGAGTTTGGCAACACAAGTTGTTCTTCCATCCCGCTCACAATGGTCAGCCAGATAAGGGATGTCCTTCAGGACAAGCCACAAAAACTGTTGCTTTCGGCTTTTGGAGTTGGCCTTTCCTGGGGAACTGCATTGATTGAAACCGATTGCATTGTCGTCCCTGAATTTACTGAACAGGAATCCATCCCCTTAACGTCTGTTACAGAATGAGTCCTTTTGAACTTAACGGTAAAACAATCCTTGTTACCGGCTCATCCTCCGGGCTGGGAAAACAAACGGCCATTACCGCCTCCCAATATGGCGCCAGGGTGATCATCACCGGGCGGAACAAGAAACGGCTTGAGGAGACTTTTAAATCACTTCACGGAGAAGGGCATTTGCAAATACTTGCCGACCTTACCATTCAGGCCGATATTGACAGGCTGGTTGCTGAGTTGCCTTTATTGAATGGCGTGGTTTACAGCACCGGTATTTCCGATCTTGCCCCGGCACGCTTCATTACCAAAAAGGTAATGGCTGAAACCTTTGGGATCAGCTTCGATGCCTCCGTTCTTTTAACGGCTGGTATTCTGGGGAAGAAAAAACTTGTCAAAGGCAACAGTTCCATCGTATTTATCTCTTCCCTTTCTACCCGGTATGCTTTTATCGGAGGTGCGATGTATATCAGCGCCAAAGCAGCATTGGAAGCTTACGCCCGGGTTCTGGCCCTGGAGCTGGCCCCCAGGGGAACCAGGGTCAACTGTGTAGCGCCAGCCTTTGTGCGTACGCCCATGCTTGATGAAACTGCTGTACAATCCTCCCAGGCAGTTGTTGAGAAAATTGAGCAGTTACAGTTGCTGGGTTTTGGTGACCCTGTAGATGTGGCCAATACCATTGTTTTTTTCCTTTCCGATGCATCCCGGTGGGTGAGTGCAACGAGTTTGATTTTGGGAGGAGGGCTGAACGTACAACTGACAAATTCAGACGCTCCTCCTTCAAAATAGGGTCAGACTGAACGCTAAAAACAATAAGAAGGATTAACATGACAGAGTATTCCGTTGTTGTTCCGGTTTATAATAGTTCTGAATCGCTGGAAGAGCTTTTTCAGCGGATCGGACAAACCATGATGGATCTGAAGAAATCGTTTGAGGTAATTTTTGTAGACGATGACAGCTCTGATGCCAGCTGGAGTAAACTGGAAACCATTCAAAAAGCCAACCCGGATAAGGTAACCGTCATTCGTCTTGCCCGGAATTTCGGTCAGCACAATGCTACGATTTGCGGCATCGCCCAGGCTTCCGGGACCTATATCATCACCCTTGACGATGACCTGCAAAATCCTCCTGAAGAGATAGGGAAACTGATAAGTACCATGGAAAACAGCGATGCCGACCTGGTTTATGGCATCTACGGCAAGAAACATCACTCCGTGGTCCGCAACCTGGGAAGTTCTGCACTGAAAGCTTCTTCGCGACGCATTTACCGGACCAAAGGCAATGGGTCCTCCTTCCGGCTGATGAAATCAGCGCTCGGAAAAGGCTTACTCAACCACCAGATCAATTTCATTTATATTGATGAATTATTTAACTGGTACACCAACCATATCGAATTTGTAATGATTGACCATCAGCACCGGCCCTACCAGAAATCGACCTATACTTCCCGTTTACTCTTTTCGATGTTTTCCAACCTGGTAATATATTATACCGCCCTGCCATTAAAAATAATGGTTTACGGCGGGTTCATCTCTTCTTTCCTTAGCCTCGTATTAGGCCTGCTGTTTATTTATCACAAGCTTGTACATGATGTTCCTCTTGGATTTACCGCACTGATCGTGGCAATATCATTTTCTACCAGTATTATTTTGCTTTCTCTGGGAATCATCGGTGAATATTTGAGTCGGATTTATTTTGTGCAGAACCGCAAGCCGCCTTATTCCATCAAAACTTTAGTGAACCATGAAGTTCTTTAAATACGGAATTACCCTCGAAAGGCTCAAGAAGGAAGATATTGAACTGGTCAGGCAATGGCGCAATTCAGATCCGGTGAGGATGAACATGAATTACCAGGAAATCATTTCACCGGAAAAGCAGCTTGAATGGTTTCATTCGATCAATAATGAAAACTTTCATTATGTGATTATTGAATACCGGGGAGAGAAAATCGGGCTCCTCAATGATAAAAATATCGACTGGAAGGCCCTCTCCTCCGAAACCGGAATATTTATTGGCAGGCCCGAATTCTTCCATACCTTCGTCCCCTACCTGGTATCTATTGCCGGAATTGAAATCTTGTTTTATTTCCTGGGATGGAAAAAACAATATGCACATGTGCTGAGATCCAACACCAATGCGATAAATTACAACCTGAAACTCGGTTACCGGCTTTGTGAAGGCCAGGAGGGTATTGATCACCAGCGGTATGAAATAACCCGGGAAAGTTTTGATCAGACTGCCGGAAAAATCCGTAAAATGGTAAGATCCGTTGCCGGAAGTGATACAAAAAGCAAAATATTGTTTGAACCGGAGGATTATAAAATCGGTATAGCACAAAGGTTTGAAGATTTATTCATACGAAATCCAACTCCCCACGTACGCGAAGAGACCCCGGAAGGTGTTTGGTACAGGGAGCCGGATGGGAACCAACCTCCGCAAGGATAACCCGGCAAGATATGCTTTTCAATTCCATTGGGTATCTGTTTTTCCTCCCTATCACGGTAATTTTATACTACCTTCTCCCATTTCGTTGGCGCTGGGCCTTACTTCTGGCAGCCAGCTATTTTTTTTACCTCCTCTGGCGCGTTGAATTTGTCCTGATTTTGATGAGCGCCACCTTTGTTTCCTATTTTGCCGCTTTGCAAATGGGAAAAATTCCAAAGAAAAAGGGACGGTTCAAATACCTGGTTTGTTCAATCGTCATTAACCTGGGAATGCTTGTTTTCTTTAAGTACCTCGGTTTTTTTACTGAACTTGTTAACCAGATCGCAGGAATCACGGGAAGAAGTAATGTTATTCCTTATTATAGTATCCTGTTACCCATCGGAATCTCCTTCTACACTTTTCAAACCCTGGGGTACGCCCTTGATGTGTACCGGGGAGTAATCAAACCGGAAAAAAACATCGGGATCTATGCGTTGTTTGTTTCGTTCTTCCCGCTGGTACTGGCCGGCCCGATTGAAAGGGGGCGCAGGTTACTCCCTCAGTTTCATGTTAACCATACGTTTGACCCCGAGCAGATCACAAGTGGCCTTCGTCTCATCCTGTGGGGCATGTTCAAAAAAATCGTCATTGCAGATCGTCTTTCCATATTTGTTCAGCCGGTCTTTAATGAACCTGGATATTTCCACGGCATTGAAATCGGACTGGTCGCTATCCTGAAAATCATGCAGGTGTATGCTGATTTTTCAGGTTATACCGATATTGCCATAGGATCAGCCAGATTACTGGGGTTCAAACTCAGCCCGAATTTCAACCGGCCTTTCAGTGCGCAATCCATTACTGCATTCTGGAGCCGGTGGCACATCTCTCTTACTTCCTGGCTGCGTGATTATGTATATTTTTCACTGCCATTCAAATATCATGGCAGAATAGTAAACTGGCGGATCAACCTTAACCTGTTTATCACTTTTTTGCTTGTCGGATTCTGGCATGGCCCTTACTGGAACTTTATCATTTTTGGTATTCTGCATGGTTCCTATATGGTATTGGCGAACATTTCCAGGCCAGTCATGTCGAACTTTAACCGGATCAGTGGCCTGATCAAAGTTCCCAGGCTGCTCAAGGGGCTGAATATCACGGCAACATTCCTGCTGGTTTGTTTTTCCGGGTTTTTCTTTGGACAACACCCGCTCAGCGACTCTTTTCTGATGATCAGAAACCTGACCGACTTCAGCCATACCGGGAAGGCAGTTTTACCCTTAATGAACAACAACGATTTCTTATTAAGCATCGTCCTGAGTATTTTTATGCTTTGGTTCGAATACCAGATCGCGGTGAAGTCATTCGCATCGAAATTCCTGGGCAAACCAATAACCCTGAGATATCTGGCTTACCTTGGCATGTTGTTTTTTATCCTTGTTTTTGGAGTTTTTTCGAGTCAGCAGTTTTTCTATTTTCAATTCTAACATGATCCGGAATAAACTATTTTTTCAGAGATTGGGGATTTTTATCATCCTGGTTGTTGCGGTGAATATGTTATTGAATGCCACATATGATCGCACAATGTACTATTTCCGGTTGGCCAGAAACCAGGACAAGCAGTTTGAATCCTATTCGGATACCCTGAAATACCTGATGCTTGGTAATTCCCATAACAGGGTCAATCCCGAAGTCCTTGGAAAAGGGTTCTGTTATATCACACCAAAGGAAGTTTACTCACAGACCTATTACAAATTAAGGTATATCCTCGAAAAGACAAACAAAAAGCCGGAAAACGTATTACTTTCCATCGATCCCGTTAACTTTAGTCCCAGGGCCCAGAATGACCTGACCTTCGGTGGATATTGGCGGAAATATCTGAATTATGCCGAGCTGGCGCGGGAATACCATGACCCTGTTTACCTTTTGAATTGGGTCACTGCCAATTTTTTCTCTTATGTGGGAAGTTATAAATATGTCTATTTATCGTTGATGTTCCGTAAAGCCGATCTTGGCCTGATTAAAAACGGTTACATTCCGGCTAGAAATTATAAGAATTTTGCAAAAGAACCCAATCGCGAAGCATTGGGATTCGAGATAGCAACAACCTACCTTTCCAGTTATTCTAAAAAATCAAATCTTGGGGAAACTAAATATTATTGTAAAATACTTGCCCTCTGCAAACAATATAAAATTCACCTCATCCTATTACGGATGCCCATGACGGATGAATATTTAAAATATGCACGAAAGATGGTCGACCTGGATAAAATTGACCGTGAGATTATAGCGCTTACCCGTAAAAATTGTGATGATTTCCAGGTTTTTGATTACAGAAATGAATTCCACGGCAAACCGGAGTATTTTTTTAATGTCGATCATATTAACCCAGCCGGGGCAATTATTATCAGCAGGAAAATCAAAGAAGAATTAGAAAAACCCATGAATGTTGAAAATCCGAAGGACAGTGCATTCAAACCTTAAATGAATTCCTGTTGCCAGGAGTGGTCTTATCCTGCCGTCGGTTTCCTGTTGAATTCTTAGTCATTGTCAGCGCTTATTTCCGGAATTCCTCCGCTGCTCGGCTTCGTTCGCAAGTCCGGAATAGTAATTTGACTTCTCCATATCCCCCCTTGCTTTGTACATCATACTCAGGTTAAAGCAAACTTCATAGGTGGCATTCCGCTGGGCAGCCTGTTCCCAGTATCTGATGGCAGTTGTGGTATCTCCCTGCATAATAAAATAATACCCGATGTTAAAATAGGGGACATCCATGTTCGGATATTTTGTCATGATTTGCTCATTCATCTTTATTGCCGTCCCGTAATCCCCCTTCTCATAATAGAGATCTGCCATCTTGAAAACGGCAGTCAGTGCTCGCGGATTAATCTGAAGAACTTTTTGGTAACAAACAATTGCGCTGTCTAGGCTGTTCTTCTTCCGGTATGCCATGGCCATGTTCACCCAGGCAGGCTGTAAATCGGGCCGCAATGCAATTGCTTTCTTCAGGAAAACAATCCCTGAATCTACCTTCGGAGAAAAATTTATGTATACCGTGGCAAGGTCATTCAGCGTGCTGTAGTCATTGGGATACATCTTCAGAGCAGTCCGGAAATGGGATACGATCACCTGCTGTAATTTTTCATTGATAGCTCCGTTTTGCTGATAATTCGGATCCCTGTAAACCATACTCATCATAAATTCGGCATACTCAACATTGGCCTTGACGGATTTATTCAGGTATTTTATATCCGAATTATAAAGATCACGCAGGTTGCGCCATTCGCGGTTCCGTTTGATGGTCATGGCGGTGCAGGGAATCAGAAGCAGGAGAATGACGACAACGATCTTTGCCCGTTCGCTGAATTCGATTGTAAGGCTTTTGGGCTCGGTGCGGAAAACCCTGAAGATGAGATAAACCAAGGCAATGACGAATCCCAGGGAGGCGTTAAACACAAACCTTTCGCCTACGATCCCTACCACCGGTGCCAGCACGTTGGTATACATCGCAATGGCGATGAAATAATAGAGGATCGCGAATGACAGTATATGCTTTTCCCGGAATCCCCGGACAGCATAGATGAAAAATCCCAGATGAACGATAAAAGAAATCATTACCAGGATATTTCCCCATCCGGTAATCGGGATCATATTGTACCCGTAATAATAGAGCAAAGGATGCGGGAAAATAAGGATCCTCAGATAAAACAACAACGACATTAATCCGGTACCCGTTCGGATCCATAAGCTTTTCTCCATGAAAAGCGGGTTTTCAATGAAGGAAGATACATGGATGGCCCTGGGAAGGAAGAAGCGGGGAAGGTAATATGCCATCAATCCAACAAAAAGGACAGAAGCGAATATCCAGATGAAATTCTTCGGTTTCATGTCGGTGAAGAAATACAACACCAGAGGGTAGAGCGCAACGAAAGGCAGGATGGACGATTTGCAGAGGTAGCCTATGATAAACAGGATGAGGGCTGCAAAAACATAGATGATCTTTTTTCTTTCCGAATACCGGAGAAAAAAATGCAAACCACCGAGCCCGCAAAGAAACGCCAGCAGCTCATCCCGGTTTTTCAGGCTGGCTACCACCTCCGTATGGACCGGGTGTGCCATAAAAAGCAAAGTGACCAGGAACGGGAAGAGGATGTTATAATTCTTCAGCAAACGTTTTAGAATGAAAAATAACAGGGTTGAGATCCAGAAATAGAGCAGCAGGTTGATCGCGTGGCTCCTGCCGGCTTTATTTCCTCCCCAAAGGCCATATTCAATGGCATACGTCATTTTAACGATGGGGCGGTAGTCGGTTTGCTGGCTCCCTATGTTACCCTTCGTATCCACATAATAGGAAGTAAATATTACAGGGATGGCTGAAAATCCTTTTTTGACGAGTTCGTTCTGTGGGCCGGTAACAAAATTATCATCCACGGCCCATTTATTGAATATCGTATTCCCATAAAGAATAAGGCTGCAAACGAAAAAGAAAAGGACAAAATAACGGTTGGCTTTTTTTGAATTGTCCATATTCATAATTCCTTTCGTCGGAGGAATCTGGGTTTTTCCGGGGGGGGGGCCGGTTCCACTTTTCGGTTTGACACCCGCAGAAGGGCGTCTCGCCGGAACATCCGACGGCTTGCTTTTTTTGCTGTAATATTTGCCCATGGTTTACAAGTAGAATTGCAAAAATAGGAATTTTAGCCCAACCCTCCTCAGCTTATCCTTCGATGAATTTTGACAGT
>Ga0182021_10005497_pt1 | contig 15011 bp, 4 predicted proteins | sample 612E3MmetaG_FD_120493 | JGI IMG/M metagenome (GOLD analysis project Ga0182021, IMG submission 120493) | Permafrost microbial communities from Stordalen Mire, Sweden - 612E3M metaG (Illumina Assembly) | ecosystem: Environmental > Terrestrial > Soil > Wetlands > Permafrost | place: Sweden... | reverse complement strand
ATGCACGCCGCCGCGTACGCCCGGCTCACGCTGAGTTGCGGCGGAAGGTTGGTCTGACCGTTGTCGGCGCCAACTCCTTCGCGGACCAATCCCGACCCCAAGTTCAGTCCCCAGCGCAGAATCCACTCGCCATTCGTCCCGAAGTCTGGAGCGGACAGCGCGGACGCCGCCTCCCGCGCCGGCCCGCCGTAGGCCATGGTCCAGGCGTTCGACGCGGGCGCCGCCGCTGCCGCCGCCGCGCGAACTTCGGCTTCGAGGGCCGACCAGCGGCTTGCGTCGCTTTCCTTCTGAAGCTCGGCCCACGCCCATTGCGCTTGCGATCCGTCCCCCACACGGGAACAGGCCACCACCAGGCGCGCCAGCAGTTCCGAACGCGGCACGGGCCACGCCGGGTAGGCGTCGAGCAGCTCAAGCAAGACCCGGCGCGAGTCTGCGAACCGTCCCTGGTCGAGGTGGAGACCGGCCAGCCGCAGGCCGGCCTCCCTGGCCGCGGCGCCGGGCGGGGCGTCCCGATACAGCGCCTCCAGCGAGGCGAGGTCCACCGCCGCCGCGCGATCGGACGGACTCTTCGCCGGGACGTTCGCCGCCAGGCCGTACGCGGCGCGCGTCCGCTCCGGCATCGCGCGGATCAGTTCGGCGGCCAGCTTCCGCGCCTGCCGGAAGACAAAGCCATTGGTGGATGCCATCGCCGCCGGATCGGCCTGCAGGACATTCTTCAGCAGCGGCGCCGCCACGTCCGGTTGTCCCGCGCGGATCGCACTCGCCGCGCGGATCAGCCAGGTGTTCACCTCCGCATCCGGCTCGACGACCGAGTTGGCCGCCCGAGGATACTCGTTGGCGGCGGCATCCGCCGCCAACGCGCGGCGGTCGGCAAGGCAGGCCGCGGCACCGAGCCAGGCGAAGCAGACCGTGCGCAACCCAGCGCGGCAGCACCCTCGCTTCGGCAATGTGTGTCTCATGGCATCTTCTCTCCCTTGCGGGACTGCCACGTCTCCTGTCGAATCCGATTCGAGCGAATCGATTCGTTCGAGTGATTGGAGTCGCTCGATTCCATTCTACTCCTCGTGTTCCGATCGAACCGCGCCGATCTCCAACTTCAGCGTCGCGTCCTTGCCGTCGAGTTTCCGGACCGTCAACTCCACGGTCTGGCCGGGTTTGGTTCTTTTGACGGCGGCCAGAAAATCGCGAACGGTCTGGATGTTCGTCTGGCCGAACTTCCGGATCTTCCAGCCAGGCTCGATCCCGACCTTCGCGGCCGGCGACTCCTTTTCCACTTCCCGCACACGCACATCTCCGCCCGCCTCGCCGACGGCAATGCCGACGCAGGAAACTGGTTCGGTCTTCCCTGGCGATCTGCCGGGCGGCTGCACTGCCATTTCGGGACGGTCAACCAACTTCGCCTTGACCTCCACCGGCGAGCCGCCGCGCTCCAGCCGGATCTCGAGCTCATCGCCCGCCTTGTGGTGGCCGACGGCTTCCATGAGGTCGTCCTTGGTCTCCACAGGCGTCTCCTCCACGGAAACAATCGCGTCGCTCTTGCGAATTCCGGCGGAGATGGCGGGAGATTCGGGCATCACCGACTTGACGATCAGCCGCCCGTCCCGCTCCTCCGTGATGACGCCCAGAAACGCAACCGACGGGGCCTGCTGCTTCAGCGCCCATTCCTTCCAGTCCTGCTCGACCTCCGATGCGGGTTTTCCGAACGCCGCCTCGATCGCCTCCAGTCCCGACTTGTCGCGCGCGTAGATCGAGTCCTTGGTGTATTCCTCGTAGAAGGCCGTGAGCTTTTTCTTCTCGTGGAAGTAGAACAACATGCAGCGGGCCTGGGCATAGCAAACGTTTGCGTTGCGGATGAACTGGCTGTTGTCGAGTTTCATGAAGGCGGCCCATGGAATCGAGCGTTTGGCCTTCACGGCCTCCTGGATGACCGCCATCCTGTAGCTGGGCAGCGGAACCAACCTGCCGTCCTCCTGGCGGGAGGACTCGAACAGCGTGGCGAGCCCCTCCATGAGCCAGATCGGATGGTCCTGCTCGCGTGCCGCCTGGTCGGCCCAGTGCAGGCCGTGCGTGAACTCGTGGAACACGATGCTGGCTTGCAGCAGCTTGGACGCCGGCCGTTCGCAGCAGAAGAGCGTGTTGTCTTCCTGCCGGAAGAACCCGCCGACGCCGCGGAAGGGCATGGCCTTGGGGGCGTCCGCCGCGGTCAGCAAGACGATATACAGCGGCTGTTCCGGTCTGCGATCCACGAGCGTTTTCCAGAAACACTCCGCGAAACTCTCCAGGCCTTGGCGCACCTGGGCGAACTCCTCGTCGGATTTGGCGTGCAGGTAGACGAAATTGCGCTCCGCGTCGTAGACCGCCTTGTACGGCTTGGCGTCGATCTTCCGCCGCGCCAAGTTCTCGACAAGGGTCCTGACCGCGCGTTCGCTTGCCTGACGCACGTAATCGTCTTTCCGGGCGAACAGGGCCTTGTAGGCCGCCTCCCCGCGCAGGCTTTCGAGGTCGGCGTCGCGCCCAATCTCGCCGAAGTTCACGAATCCGCCCTCGACGGCCTTGCGCAGCCGTTCCAGCGCCTTGGCCTTGTCGCCGCTCCGCGCGTGGGCACAGGCGGCGTTGTAGAGCGCCCCAATGTCCGCCGGATTGGCATCGAGAATCGCTTCGTACTTCTCGAGGGCCTTGGCGTACTCCTTCTTCTTCATCCGTTCCATGGCTTCCCGGTGCCACTCGGCGAGTTTCCTGGCGTCAGGTTTGGGCGGCGGCGGCCGATACACGGAGACTTCCTTGACCTTCGCCAGAGCAATGGTCCGGGTCTCTTTGTCGCTCTTGAGCGTCAGTTCGGTCTTCGTCTCGCCCAGAATCTGCCCCACGACGTTGGTCCCGTCCTTGAGTTCGACCGCATAGGTCGTGCGCTCGTGCTTGGCGACGTCGGCCTGGGGAACCGCCACGTCGCCGAACTTGGTGCGCAGGCGGACGCAGTCGTTGGTCTGGCTGAGCGGCCGGCCGTCGAAGGTCTGGCCGTCCTTGGTCCTGACGATATCGGCGCGAACCGGCGACACGACGGAGAGAATACCGAACAGGATCAAACCGCGGCCGGCGTGGTTCAACGTAGTGCAACTCATTTCTTCTTTCCTCCATTCATGGCCGTCCGCATTCGCGAACGGGCTCGAATCGGATCATTCGATTCACTCATTGCCGAGTGCCTCAGTCGCCGGGATCGTGCTCGTACGCCAGCACTTCGCCCGACGCCTGATCGAAAAGCAGGATCAGCCCCTCCGCGAAGACCGTGCTATAGTTGAACGAACGCGCGGGGTCGCCGATCTCTTCGGTCGCCGGCAGATGCCAACCGTTGCTGTTCTCGCCCTGGGCGTTGATGACGAAGGTCCAGCGCCGGTAGAAGTAGGGCGCGTCTTTCGCCGCCGGCAATGGCCCGTTGACCAGCAGTTGATCCGGCAGCGCCGGCGCAAAGGAAATCAGGGGGGACGTGAAGGACGACAGCAGTCCCTGAAAGGCGATCCGGCCGGTCACGGGATCGAGCACCAGCACCTCGTTGGTCCCGTTGCCGACCCCATGCGAGGCGATGACGGCGTCGCTGCCCATGCCTTGCATCGCGTAGTCGTAAGAGAACCGGACTCCCTGCGAGCGGCATAGGATTCTCCCGTTCCCGCTGCCGAACAGCAGCAGTTCCTTCTCGGCGGTCTCGGCCAGCACCAGGCCGCTCGGAAGGGGCATCTCCTTGACGATGGCCATGTCAGGCGGCGTGGTCCAGATCGAGGCGCCCGTTCGGCGGTCCCGCACCGTCAGCCGTTTGTCGATGATCGCGGGCGCCTCCAGTTCCGGGGCGTGGGGGAATGCTAGACCCCATATCCCTCCCTGCGCTGCCATGCGACCCAGGGTGCGCCCGCCCGCGATCACGGTGCGGCGGAACGCGATTTCGCCGGTCCAGGAGTTCAACGCGACGACGGACCCGGCGCCATCCGGCTCGCAGCGCATGAGGAAGACGCCCATCGCCGAACTCGAATATGGCACCGGCCGCACGCCGGTTCCCAGCAGCGGTTCCAGTTCCCGGCGTCGCCAGACGATCTGCCCGGTCAGCGCATCGGCGCATGTCAGAATCCCGCCACCCGCCTGGGAACTCATCGTCGCCAGGCCCATGGCGCTCAACGTGGGGTACTCGTTCGCGGGGTCGATCCGGGGCAGCGCATTCGTCGCGATGGCGCCCGACCAGAGATCGAGGAACGCGCCGCCGTTGCCGGCGGACACCCGCACGATCTGCGTGTCATCCCAACGCGTCCGGTTGTCCGGCGCGATGGCGATGGCGACCTCCCGTTGCCAGCGCGGCAGGCCGGTCTCGAGCGCCAGGCACCCGGCCTGCTTCGCCTCGTCGTTCCAGTGGAACAGGCCGGCCGGAACGATCTGGACCACACTATTGGCCGCCAGCTTCTTTCGCCAGCGCAACCGCCACGGGGGCAGGGCCGTGGCGTTCGCCGAGCGCCAGGCCGCTGCCTTCGTGGCGGCCCGCTCAAGATCCTCCGGCAGGCGGGTTCCAGGGTACATCCGCGACCAATCCTCGCGCAGCCGCACCATGCCCTGGGGCCAGTTCATCCGCTCGTAGACCCGCGCCAGTTCGGCGGCCACGGCGGCCCGATCCGAGGGCCACGCCAGCGCCAGCGCCCGTTGCAGGACCACCTCGGCCGTTCCCAGGTCCCCGCGACCGGCCGCGAGTTGCGCCGCCCGGAGCGCGGCCTCCTTGCCCGCGACCGTGCCCGCAAAGACCGTGGCCACTTCGACCAGCGCCGTCCAGGCGGCCGCCGGACCGAGCCGGGCCAGCGCTTGCGCGGCCGGCTCCCCCAGGAGCGCCTGCTCCCGGGCCGGGTCACCCGCCAGCAGCGCGCGGATCCGTTGATCGGCGAGAGGACGCGTCGCTGCCTCCCAGTTCGAGCCGTCCAGGGCTGGATCGATCAGCGCGCCGGGATCGGCGACGAGCGTCGCGTAGAGGGCCAGCGCTCCGTTGGTGTTTCCGCTGCGCTCGCGGTATTGCGCCTGACGCCAGGTGGCTTCCGCCCGCTCCGCCGGGGACACGGCAATCTCCCGGGCCTCCGAATGAAAGTTCTCCGCCGCGCCCGCCTCTTGTTCCGCCGCCCGCCAAAGCGCCGTCAGCAGCGGGCGGTGCGCGGATTCCTCCCCGGCCGATCCACGCTGCAGCCTCCAGGCCTCCCGCAGGTCCTTCACCGCATCCGCGTAGTGCTCCATCGTCGCGTACAGGCGGCCGCGCTCCGCGTAGCCGTCGGCCGATGGATTCCGGGCCAGGCGTTCACCCAGACGAGCGAGGGTTGGCCGGGCGTCCACGAGCGCGTAGAGCCGTTCGGGGCCGGCGACCAGCAGTTGATCGCCGTTGACGTACAGGTTGCCCAGGGGCAGTCCGTCCATCGTCTGGGCGCGCAGGACTCCCGCCGTCGCTCCGTCCTCGGCGCGCAAGCGCAAGATCGTCCGGCCGCGCGGAATCAGGACCTCCCGGCCGCACAACGCGCCGCGTCCCGTGCTTCCCTCGATCGGCGTCCGCCACAGCTCCCGGCCATCGGTCAGGTCCACGCAGGCCACGGCGTGACCGCCCGCGACAATCAGCGCCGCGTCCCGCCGGCCCACGACGTAATCCGCTCCCTCCGGCTTGCGCCCCGTCCACAGCCGCGTCCCGTTCCGCCGGTCGAGCGCCAGGATGTCCTGCGAGTCCTCCGGCAGCGCCACCACCGTCTCGCCCGCGACCAGCACCAGGCTCTCCTCCCACGTGGCGTTCGACTCCGTCTCGAGGCCGTCGGCGTTCGTGGCGGACGGGGGAACGTACGGCTCGTAGAGGGTTGTCCACAGGACGGAACCGTCGCACCCGTCGAGGCCGCTGATCGAACCGCTGCCGCCGCAAAGATAGGCGCCCGCGCCGTCCACGGTTATCGTCAGGGGCGCCGGACGCGGCGCCGCGGACGGAGCCCCGTGGGACAGTCGTGTCTGCCAGGCCGCCGTGCCGCTGTCCGGATTGACGGCGACCACACAGAGTCCGGCATCGTCCTCGACCGGCGCGAGCAGCAGGCCGGCGCACGGCACGGGCGCCGCCGCGAAGCGGATGGCGTTGGCGTGCCAGCGGCGCGGCGCCTTCGCGGGCTCTTGAGGCACGGTTTCGCGGCCGATGCGCCAGAGCAGACGCCCCGTGTCCGCGTCGTAGGCCGTCAGGGCGTTGCCGCAAGGCGGCGTGAACGTCACCCCGTCCTGGTTGACCGTCACCTGCTGCCCTCGCGCGTTGCGATCGAGGGAGGCCCGAGTGTTGTCCTCGACGCAGAACACGCGCCCCCCGATCAGGCTTTCCGCGCGGTTCAACCGGCTGCCGAAGACCCAGCCGTCGGCCGTCTCCGACGTTCCTCTCGACAATCGCAGCATAATGCCCATGTTCATCCCGTTGATGATGATTCTGGCGGCGTTCGGCTGCGGGGCCTCGGCGCGATACGCCGCGCGCTGGACGACGCGGCCCGAGTCGAGATCGATCGCCACAAGCGCGTCCAGACCGTTGACCCAGGCCCTGTTCCCGGCGAAGATCACGTCATCGGCGGGCCGCCGGTTTCTGTCCATCATGGCCGCCGCCGCATACGAGCGGCTGAGGCTGAACGGAGGCGGCGGGTTGGTTGGAGCCGCGGCGTCCGAGCCGCCGCCCACGATGCCCGGGTCCACGTTCGCGCCCCAGCGGATTACCCAGTCGCTCGCCGCCGCCAGGTCGGGGCAGGGGCCCGCGGGGGCGGCCTCGCGCGACGGTCGCGCGTAGGCCATGGCCCAGACATTCGACGCGGGCGCCGCCGTGGTTGCCGGAGGCAGTTCCGCGCGGAGGGAGGACCAGCGGGTTGAATGGCCTTCCTTCTGGAGTTCGGCCCAGGCCCATTCCGCTTGGGTTATATCCCCGACCCGCGCGCAGGCCACGAGCAACCGCGCCAGCAGTTCGGAACGCGGAAGGCGTCCCGTCGAGCCGTCTTTAAGCACGTCCTGCAACACCCGGCGCGCGTCCCGGAATCGCTGCTGGTCGAGATACAAGCCGGCCAGCCGCAGTCCTGTTTCCGCGAGGGCGGCGCCCGGCAGGCAGTTCCGATAGGATTCCTCCAGCGTCGCCAGGTCCGTTGGCGCCGCGGCGCGGTCCGCGAGAGTTCTCGGCGAGGCGTTGGCCAGCAGCCGGTACGCCGCGAGGGTCCGTTCCGGGAGCGCGCGGATCAGGTCGAAGGCCAGCTTCCGCGCCGGCAGGAAGGTCACGCCATTGGTCGAGGCCATGGTGTCCGGCTCGGACCGGGCGATGTGAAGCAGCAGCGGCAGCGCGCTGTCCGGAGCGCCCGCCCGCATGGCCGCCGCGGCGCGGGTCAGCCACGTATTGACCTCCGCGTCCACCTCGGCGGCGGCGTCGACGACGGGGGGTTGGCCGCCCGCAGGCCCGTCCTCCGCCGACGCGCGGTGACCGCCGAGGCAGGCCGCGCCGATGAGGCACGCGAAAAGCGCCGTCCGGGGTGTCACGGTTTCCTGCCTCCCGCGCCCGGATCGTGCTCGTACGCCAGCACGTCGCCGGAGGAGTAATCGAACAACACGATCAGCCTCCCCGCAATTTGGAAATTATACTGGCACGGAGTCCCCGCGTCGGGCATCTCCTCTTTCTTGGGCAGCCGCCAGCCGTTGGTGTTCTCGCCCTGGGCGTTGATGACCTGGTACCAGAACTGGCGGACATTCATCTTGTTCGCAGTCATATTGGTGTAGGCGCTTACCAGAAGCTGGTCCGGCATCGTTGGTCCCAGGGACAGCAGGGGGCCTGTCCCGGGCGGCAGCCGGCCTTGAAAGGCAATGCGGTTGACGGCGGGATCGAGCACCAGCACCTCGTTGGTCCCCGGTCCGGCTTGACGGGTCACGATCACGGCGTCGCTGCCTTCGCTCCGGCTGGCGTTGTTGAAGGGGAACCGGACCTTCTCCGACCGGCGCAGGATTTTCCCGTTCTTCCCGTCGAGCAACAATAACTCCTCGTCGGCGGTCTGGGCCAGCACCAGGCCGCTGGGCATGACCCGGTGCATGACGATGGCCAGGTCCGGCGGCGAGGTCCAGACCACGGCGTCCGTCCGCGGGTTCCTCACGATCAGGCGCTGGTTTTCGAGCACAGGATCTCGCAGCTCCGGGGCGAGCAGGTCTTCCACCTCTGCTACGCCCCGCCTGTTGCGCAAACGCGCATACCAGGACTGAAAAGCAACAGGATGCCGGACTCCGATTTCTCCCGTCGCGGGATCCAACGACGCCAACGAAGTCCTAATTTGGAGAACGGTGCCCGCCGCCGAGCCCGGAACGGGGTACGCCATCAAGCGCACGCCGCCGCCCAGTGACGCCAGTTCGCTACGTCTCCAGAGGGTTTGCCCCGTCAGCACATCCAAGCCGGTCAGACTGCCTCCTGGCGCCTTGAAAGGTAGCGCGAGCGAGAGCACACCGATCCGGCCCACAAGGGGTAAATCAGTGATCTCGTTCGAACTGGCCCGGATCATCGGGTTCGTCGCGGCGGCACCCGACCACAGATCGATGCACAAACCGTTTTCGCCGGGGATCACCAGGAAGTGCATGCTGTTCCAGGCGTTTTCAGACGTGCGGTCGAAGTAGAGTTCAAGACAACGTTTGCTCAGCACAACATCCCGTTGCCAGCGCGGCAGACCGGTCTCCAGCGAGAGACATCCAATCGGGGCCGCCTCGACGGGACGCTTTAGCTGTCTCGCCCACTCGTTCCGCCCGTCCCAGTAGAGCAGACCGGCCGGCGTCAGCTTCGCCTTGGCGTACGTCACGTTCTTCAGGATCGCTTTCTGACGCCAGGCCAGCCGCCACGGAGGGAGCGGCAGGGCCACGGCCTCGCGCTGGGCGACGGCCGCACGTTCCAGGAACTCCGGCCCGGGCGCTCCGGCGCCCAGGCGCGGCCACTCGTCGCGCAAGCGCAACACGCCCTGAGGCCACTTCATCCGATCCGTGTACAGCCGCACCAGTTCCTCCGCCACGGCAACCCGGGCCGGGGGAGGCGACAGCAGGAGCGCCCGCTGCAGGATCGCCTCCGCCATGCCCAGGTCGCCGCGATCAGCCGCGAGGCGCGAGGCCTTGAACGCCGCCGCCTGGCCCGCGGGCGTCCCCGGAAAGAACGTTGCCACTTCGACCAGCGCCGTGCAGGCGGGCGACGTCCCGAGCCGGGCCAGCGCCTGTGCGGCCGGTTCCTCCAGGAATCTTAATCCTTTTGCCGCATCACCCGCCAGCAGCACCCGGATGCGCTGCGCGGCAAGCTGGCGCACCGACGCTTCCCAGTTCGCGTCGTCCAGGGACGGTGGAATGGCCGTGTCCGGAGCGGTGAAGAGCGCCGCATACAGGGCCAACGCTCCGTTGGTGTTCCCGGCCCGCTCGCGATATTGCGCCAGACGCCAGATGGTTTGGGCCTGATCCACTGACCCAACCGCCCCCGCATACAACGCCTCGGCCGCGCCGTTATTCTGAACGGTCGAGGACTTCATCTCCGCCAGCCATCGGGCGCGGGCGGATTCCTCTTCCGCCGACCCAGGCTGCCGCTTCCAGACCTCACGGAGATCCGCGAGTGCCTCCGTGTACCGCCCCAGCCCCGCGTACAGGCGGCTGCGCTCCGCATACGCCTCCGCCGTCGGCTCTTTCGCCAGGCGTTCATGCAGCCGGGCGAAGGCCGGACGGGCATCCACGAGCGCGTAGAGGCGTTCGAGTCCCGCCACCAGCAGTTGGTCGCCGTTGACGTACAGGTTGCCCAGCGGCAGGTCGTCCATCGTTTGCGCCCGCACGGAGGCGAGCGCCGACCCGTCCTCGGCGCGCAGGCGCAGAATTTTCCGCCCGCTCGGAATCAGAACTTCCTGCCCGCAGAGCGCGCCGCGCCCGGTGCTGCCCTCGATCGGCGTGCGCCACCGCTCCCGGCCATCCGCCAGGTCCACGCAGGCCACGGCGCGCCTGCCCGCGACGATCAGCTCCGCACCCCGTCTGTCCACGACGTAGTCCACACCTTCCGGTTTGCGCCGCATCCACAGCCGCGTCCCGTTCCGCCGGTCGTAGGCCAGGATCTGATCCGAATCCTCCGGCAGAGCCAGCACCGTTTCGCCCGCGACCAGCACCAGGCTCTCCTCCCACGTGGCTTCCGGCTTCGCGGGTGCCTGCCAGATCGCAACCGGCGCCGGGGTCGCATCGCCCGCTCCGTCGGACGCCTGGATAACGGGGTTCGTGGCGGACGTATCGGCCAATGACTCGTAAAGGGCGGTCCACCGGACGGAGCCATCGGTCCCGTCCAGGGCGCACACTGAACCGCGGCCGTTGCAAAGGAAGGCGTTCGCGCCGTCCATCGTCAGGGTCACGGCGGATGCGCGCGGCGCAAAAAATGGAAAGCATTCGTCCAGCCGCGTGCGCCAGACCGCCATGCCGCTCTCCGGCTCGAGGCCGACGATACCCAGTCCGGAACGGTCCTCGACCGGCGCCAGCAGCAGACCGCCGCACGCGACGGGCGCCGCCGCGAAGCGGATCGCGTTGGCCCGCCAACCGCGCCGCCCCGTATCCGGATTTTGCGGGGGGAGTTCGCGTCCGATGCACCAGAGCAGCCGCCCCGTGTCCGCCGCATAGGCCGTCAGGACATTGCCGCAGGGCAACGGTTGTACCACCTGCGTGTTCCCGACTCTCTCCAACCGTTCCTGAGCATCCCGGCCGATCGACGAGCGGTAGTTATCCTCGACGCAGTACACGCGGTTCCCGAGCAGACTGGCCGAGCGGTTCAGCCGGTTGCCGAAAACCCATGGCCCATAGATCACCGGAGCGTTCGTCGGCGGATCGGAGGGCAGGTGCCCCGTGCGCTGCAGCGCGCGGCCCGCATCGAGGTCCACGGCAACGCATTCGCCGAATCCATTGATCCAGGCCCGGTTGCCGGCGAAGATCAGGTCGTCGGATGGCCGCTGGTTCTGTTCCGTCATGCGCGCCGCCGCGTACGTGCGGTTTAGGCTGATTTGCGGCGGCAGGTTGGTCAGACCGCTGCCGAGCCCAATTCCGTCTCGGACCAGACCCGACCCTAGGTTCAGCCCCCAGCGCAGCATCCACTCGCCATTCGTCCCGAAGTCGGGAGCGGACCGCGCGGGCGCCGCCTCGCGCGACGGCCCGCCGTAGGCCATGGTCCAGGCGTTCGACGCCGGCGTGGCCGGCGTCGTTGAGGACCGAATCTCCGCGCCGAGGGACGCCCAGCGATGGGTGTCGTCCAGCTTCTTGAGTTCGGTCCAGGCCCATTGCGCCTGGGTTGTATCCCCGACCCGCGCGCAAGCGACCACCAGCCGCGCCAGCAGTTCGGAACGCGAGGCGTCCGTCGTCGGGGCTTCGTCGAAGAGATTCTGCAAGACCCGGCGCGCGTCTGCGAAGCGTTCCTGATCGAGATAGAGGCCGGCCAGGCGCAGGCCCGTTTCCGTGACCGCGTCGCCGGTCAGCCCGCTCCGATACGACGTCTCCAGCGCCGCCAGGTCCGGGGGGGGAGGGGACCGACCCGAAAGGTCCCCGGGCGGCGCTCCGATCCGCAGACGGTAGGCCGCGAGGGTCCGTTCCGGGAGCGCGCGTATGAGCGCGCCGGCCAGCTTCCGTGCCGGCAGGAAGGTCACGCCATTGGTCGTGGCCAGGGCCGCCGGATCGGTCTGGAGGAGACGCTGGAGCCACGGCAGTGCGGCGTCAGGATTCCCGGCCCGCAGGGCCTCTATCGCGCGGGCGGCCCAGGCGTTGGGTTCCGAGTCCGGCTGGGCCACGGAGTTCGCCACCGGCGGCTGCTCGTTGGTGGTGGCGGTCTGCGCCGGTGCGCGCTCGCCGCCGAGGCAGAGCCACACGGCGAGATAAGACCCAAGGCAACAGGCACTCTTCATCGTTCCTTCCTCTCCTGACTATCCGGCTTGGTCTTGAGGCCGGCGCTGTAGGTTTGCAGCGCGATCTCCAGGTCGGCGCGCAGGTTGGGCGCCTGCCCGGCCGGGATCAGCGCCAGCGCGGCCTTGACCGTGGCAACCGCCTTGTCCGACTGGCCGCTGCGGTGGTAGGCCAGCGCCGTCGCGCGCAGAAACTGCGGGTTCTTGTGCTGGGTGAGTGCCTCGGCCCTCTCGGCGAACCGCAAGGCCGCCGGATCGTCGCGCAGGGTTTCAGGTTCGCAGATCATCAACATCATGGCCGCCTCGAACTGAGCGGAGGCGTCGTCCGGCAATGCTTCGGCCAACCGCCGCAGGGTGGAGACCACGCGCGCCGTGTCCTTCCCGGCCTCGTAGAGGGGGCGCAAGGCGCGCAGAAGAGCGGGCGCGCTCTTCGGTTCGAGTTCCAGCGCCGCTTCGAGGTCCGCGGCCGCGTCGGCAAACCGCTTGAGGGCCGCGCGGTTCTGCGCGCGGAAGCGCCGCTCGGCGGCGGTCTTTAAGGTCTGCTGTTCCATCTCGGCCCCGCTGTCGGGCGCCGGCACGGTCCATTCCGAGCAGAACATCAACTCGGGGTCGCCGTACTCGACCAGAGACGCCACCAGGGCGGTCACGGTGCGCGGAACCTTCGCGCGGGCGAGTTCCCGGCCGCCGCCCACGACGACGACGGGCTGATCGAGGTCGGCCAGTTTGTCGTCCAGAAGCAGCGTCAGCTTGGGCACGTGACAGGCCTGCTCGATGCGAAAGGTGTTGCCCTCGCGGCTGACGACCAGCCGCTGAAACGCGCCGGGGGCGTCGTTGCGCAGCCAGTAGCAGCGGTGGCGCAAGAAACTGCCAAAGGCGTAGTTCTTCTCCAGAACCTTGGGCAGATCCTCCGTTCCCAAGGGCGCCGGCAGCAGCGGCTGCTGCCAGACGATCCGCCGCGGGCGCGGCTCGCGCGCGAACTGGCTGAGCCACGCCGGCGTGTCCTTGTCGTCAATCATGTGCTGCTTACCGGCGTGTTCCTTGAACTCGACGCGGTATCCCTCCGGGTCCGCGCGATGCAGTTCCTGCAGCGCCTCGGCGAAGGCCTTGGCCAGGGGATAGCGCTGGAAGGCGAGATCCGCCGTGCCGTTCTGGATCATCACCGGCAGATTGCGCAGGTTGTCTGGCGCGGCCCGGCCCTCAGCGCCGAGATAGGTGAAACCCGAACTGCCGGCCACCGCGGCCCAGCGGTCCGGCATCAGCGGCCCGAGGTGAAAGCTGCCGATCGCGCCCATCGAGTACCCCATCAGGTAGATCCGGTTCGGGTCCACCGGCCAGCGTGCCCGCACCTGAGTCAGCACTTTCTCCAGCGCCGCCGCCGTACGCGGGTCGTTCCAACTGCCGGCGGAATCCACCGGCGCGCGCGGGCAGACCAGCAACCCTTGTTTGATCGGGTATTGCCACAAGGTCGCCGCCCAACCCTCGTCGTTGCCGGCGGGGTTGTTGCCGCCGCTGTGCAGGTTGAAGTAGACCGGCCAGCCCGCGGCGGGCGCCTCGCCGCAGGGCAGCACGCCATAGCGCATGCGGACGGTGATCTTGGCGTCGGGCGTCCGCCAGTAGTCGGTTTCGGCGCAGCCGAGGACGACTTTCCCCGACTTGATCCAGCCGTTTGGAAACCCCAGGCCGGCCAACGGAAGCGGCGGCGTGTTCGTCTGCCGTTCGAGCCACGCCTGCCAGAGGGCTTTGCGCCACTCCTCTGCCGCCGTCTTGGACAGGTCCGGATACGCAAAGACCGGCCGCGCCGCTTTGGCCTTCTCGTCCGGCGACAGGGCCTGGTAGGCCTCGTAAGTCCCAAGAATCTTCTGTAGTCCTTCCGGCGGCGGTACGGGCGGATTCGTCGCGCCTTCCAGCGCCGGCGCGCGCTCGGCGCCGAGGCTGGCCAGAACCAAGAGCCAGGCAAGGAAGGTCGCGTTCACTTCTTCCCACCATCCCCCGGATCGTGCTCGTAGGCGAGAATGTCGCTGCAGGATTGATCTTGCACCACGATCAGGTCCCGGGTGAAGAACGGTTTGACGAAACACCGATCGCCGTTCCGGCGATCTGCGGGCAGCGGCAAACCCCAGCCGTTCACAATCTCGCCGCGGCCATTAATGACCTGGAGCGTAACCGTATTCAAGCCCTGTCGTAGGACGAGACAGAGGTTCGTCAGCGCCGCGCTGAAGACCATAACGGGGGTGTCGCGCGCAGGCATCGTGCCCTGGAATACCGGCGTCCCGATGGTGGGGTCGAGCATCATGAAGTCACACGCTCCCGCCTCGCCGCGGCGACCGGCGATTACGAGATCGCCTGTGCCTGTCGCCCAATCGAAGTTGAACCGGGCATCCCCCGACCGGCTCAGGACCTTCCCGTTCGCGCCGTCGAGCAACAGCAACTCGCCCGCCTGGGTCTCGACCAGCACCGTGCCGCGCGCCATGACCTGATGGTTGACGATGGCAATGTCCGGCGGCGACATCCATTTGGTGACGCCCGCCGACAGATCCTTGGCGATCAGCCTTCCGCCTCCGTTCGTTACGCTCCAGGCGCCGAAGGCGTGCCCGGTCCAGACCGCGCGCTCACGGTTGTTGGCGACTTCCAAAGAGCGCCGGGACAAGACGGCGCCGGTCATCGGATCCAACGCCAGATGCTCGCGTTGGTCATAAGTCCGCGCCAGGAAATGGCCGGTTTGCGGAAACACCGCTGGCGCTCCATCCGGCGCGAGCATCGTGCCGACGACCGCGATCGCGCCGCCACGCCACACGCCCGGATCCAACTCGGTCCATGCCAACATCCAGGCGCACTTGCCCGTCAGCATGTCTTCGCCCATCAGAACGTTGCCGCGTGCGACCACCCGCACGCTCACTTCGCTCAACAAGGCTGCAAAGACGCCGCCATAGGCATTGGTACTGAACGAATTGCAGAACACGTCATTGGCAATGACAGCGCCGGACCATATATCAAGCGATCCCGTGAGGCCCGGAATAAGCTGGCCGGCCTCCCACTCCCGGAGCTGGATGCGATCCGTCATGACAGAAGTGAAGCAGTCATCGAGCGAAGTTT
>Ga0182021_10005496_pt1 | contig 15013 bp, 17 predicted proteins | sample 612E3MmetaG_FD_120493 | JGI IMG/M metagenome (GOLD analysis project Ga0182021, IMG submission 120493) | Permafrost microbial communities from Stordalen Mire, Sweden - 612E3M metaG (Illumina Assembly) | ecosystem: Environmental > Terrestrial > Soil > Wetlands > Permafrost | place: Sweden... | reverse complement strand
GGAACTTGGCGTTGATGAGGCGTCGTGGCAGAGAAGAAAAGCCTGCCGCGTAAGCACCTGAAATCAAAGGGTCGCGGAAGGAGTTCCTTAGAAGGCGGCTGCGGGCAGGATTGCCCGCCCCACTAGAATTCAAACCAAGGTTCTCCGGTTGCTCGCCTCGCATCGCGACCCGGAAAGCTATGCTGCGGATGCCACGCCCCCGGAACCGGGACGCGCCGCGCTATTCCAGCGACATTGACGTCTTCCACGACCGCGAGGAGCGTGTTGCGTCTGCCGCTCTAGACGATGCGCAAGCGCTCGAAGCCGCGGGCTACGCAGTCAAGTGGTTGCGGCAATTGCCTTCCGTCTCGGCCGGGCCGCGATCGGCGATCATAATAAGGTGATCCGGGGAGCAGGCCTGACAAGTCGTTAACCACGGCGCACGGAGCGGGACGCGCATCGGCCGGTTCGACGGCTGTCGGATCGGCCCCTGGAGTATATCGGTCAAATGAGAACTCGGGCATGGTGGAAAGCACTGGGCCGGCTGGCCCTGGCGTTGGCCGGCTTGGCTTTGTCGTATATCGCGCTGCTGGCCGCACCACAGATGCTCTTTGGGTCCTCGTGCACCGCCAGGAATCTGACCATCTATTCCGACCGCCCATTTTCCGCCGCGGCGGGAGTCGGCGTGCTTGCGGCCGCGCAGGAGAAACTGACGTCATCGCCGCTCTATTCCAGCCGGAACCGGTACCGGATCTTCGTCTGTAACACCAGGTGGCGCCGTTTCTTGTTCTTCCTCCCGGCGCCTTCGGCTAGCGGTGCGAGCTACTATCCGTTCACCACGAACGTCTTCCTGAGCGGGGCCAGGATCGAGGAGAACCGCCTCATAGCGCCATCCGGCACGGTGGTCTCGGACTACCGTACGCTGGACCATTTCATAGCTCATGAGATCACCCACGTGCTGACCGGCCAAGCCATGGGAGGTCTCCGCTTGCATCGCCTTCCGGATTGGTCCAAAGAGGGCTATTCCGAATACGTCGCGGGGATTGAGGGGTTCGATTACGCCCAGGCAGTCAAGGCGTTTCTGGCGGAAGCGCCGGAAATGAGCCAATCCAAGCCGGCACCCTACCGGCGATACCATCTGCTCATGACCTATGTGCTCGAGCGGAAACACTGGAGCTTGCTCCAGGCGCTGGACGGTTCTGCCACGCAAGGAACGGTAGAAAGCATGTTGCGAGCGGAACCGCGGGATCGCTAGCCGGCCCTACGCCGCCGTCAGCCCTAGCCCCGGCCGGTTCGGCAGGATGAGTTTGCCCTTCTCCACCAGCACGCCGTGAAACGGCTCGTTCGAGATCAGCAGGTTGCCGTCGAGATCGGCGTAATCCACCAGCGGCGAAAGATGCGCCGCGGCGGTCACCGTCACCGAACTCGATACCATGCAGCCCAGCATCGTCTTCATGCCCAGCGCCTTGGCGATCTGGATCATGCGGCACGCTTCCAGCATGCCCCCGCTTTTGTCCAGCTTTACGTTCACGCCGTCGAACGCGTTGAACCGGGAGTGCGAGCAACTCCGGGGTGCCCGCCGCGTACCGCGGACCAAGACCCTGCGTCCGGCCCTGGCCCTGACACAGGAAGAGTGTGCGGTGCGGTATCGCATCCCGCTCGGCACTCTGCGCGACTGGGAACAGGGACGCTGCGATCCCGACCAGCCGGCCCGCGCCTATCTAGCCGTAATTGCCCACGACCCCGAAGGCGTGAAACGCGCGCTAACCGACAAGCATTTGTAATCCAAAAGGGCATCGGGCCAATGGGACCAATCGCGACTGGCGCATCCGCCGGGTTGCGCGTGTCATACCTCTATGCAACAGTGGCAAGCCCATTCTTCTCGACCAGCGATAGCAGCTTGAGCGCAGCCCCGGAAGGCCGCTTTTCGCCCCGTTCCCACTTGCTGACAAGGCTACTGGTCACGTTCAGGTAGTTGGCGAAAACGGTCTGGCTGACATGTTCTCTCTCCCGGATCGCCTTGATCTCCGGGGGTTTCAATGGCCGGGTCGGCGTAAGGCAGGCATCGTCGAAACGCCGTATCGTCTGTTTGTCGATGGCCCCAACATCGTGCAATGCCTCCATGGTTTCATGGATGGCCGCCATCGCATCGCTTCGATACTTTTTGCTCATTCGCTTGTCACCGGCATTCGCCGCCTCCGGACCGTCACGCATAGTCCTGTGTTCAACCGCCTTCCCGACGGCGCTTCGGCGGCAGCGGCATCTCGATGAATTCATAGCTTCCCGGCGTTGCCGCATCGACTTTGGCCGCTATCGCGGCTCCATGGTCGCGCACCACGGGCCAGATATTGGACCCGAGCACCACCAAGGCGAGTTTCCGGCCCGTCAGGTCTTGCTGGTACCTGATGTTTTGATCGGACGTAACCATCACGTCGAACCCCGACGCTTCCGCCACCCTGAGAAGTTCGCCGTTTTCAAGCTGCGGATGCCACTGCATCTCGATGAACGTACGCACCTCATGTTCGGACAGGAAGCGCCGTACACCGACCGGAACGTTCTTATCAAATACGATGCGCAATGCGGTGACTCTTGGCGTAAGTCAAAATCGCCTCGATGCGATCCGGCGGAACCTCAAACTGTTCCACGATTTCGGCGACGCTCACGCCATAGTCGAAGTTATCGACAATCGCGTTGACCGGCATCCGCGTGCCGAGTAGCACAGGAGCGCCGCTTTGCACTCCGGGCTTGACTTCGACGAGCGGGCATTCCGACCAGTCGATTTTCTCCTTCGTAGCCATCGGCGGACCTCCCCGTCACTATGATTCCATGTTTTTGGCCGGAAGGCCAGCAACAACGCCGCGACCTCCGGGAGTTGTGTTGAGGTGGATGTCCCGTTCAGGTGATCGCATTCCGCACGTGTGTTACTCTGCGACCCATGAAGCCAGATCTCTACACCAAAGCCGTTCTCACCGTCATCGCGATCATCCTCACCGTGATCGCCTGTAAGACCGTGATCGGCCCGGATGCCACCGCCAGCGCACAATCCGCGCCGTTTGCCGGGGTGCAGTACGCAACCTTGGGGGGCTACCATAGCTTTTTCGACACCCGCACTGGCGAAGTGTACTCTTACTACCCTGTCGATGGTAGGTTGTTCGCTCGACTTAGACTGACGAAGCTCGGTCAAGCCCTCACCGTCGAACTAGTGAAGTGAACCCGTCGGTCCCCTCACGCCCCCGTCAGCCCCAGTCCTGGCCTCCCCGGCAGCACCAGCCTGCCCTTCTCCACCAGCACGCCGTGAAACGGGTCGTTCGAGATCAGCAGGTTGCCGTCGAGATCCGCGTAATCCACTAGCGGCGATAGGTGCGCCGCGGCGGTCACCGTCACCGAGCTCGATACCATGCAGCCCAGCATCGTCTTCATGCCCAGCGCCTTGGCGATCTGGATCATGCGGCACGCTTCCAGCATGCCCCCGCTTTTATCCAGCTTCACGTTCACACCGTCGAACGCGTCCTTCAGTTTGGGGATGTCGGAGGCCCGCTGGCAGGCCTCGTCGGCGATGATCGGCATGTGCACGCGCCCGCGCACCCAGCGCGTCTCTTCGATCATCTCCGCCGGCATGGGTTGTTCGATGAACTCGACGCCCATTTTCTCCAGCCAGTTGATTTTTCTTACGGCCTCTTCCTTGTCCTTCCAGCCCTCGTTGGCATCCACGCGCAGCGGCTTGCTGGTCACGCTGCGCACGGCTTCGATGGTGGGCTCGTCGGTGGCCAAACCCACTTTCACTTTCAGAATGGGGAAATCGGCGGCTTCCCGAGTCTTCTGTTTGGTGATTTCGGGTGTGTCGATGCCGATCGAGAACGTAGTGAGAGGTGCGTCCTTGGGATCCAGTCCGAACAAGCTGTAGAGCGGGATGCCGAGCTTTTGTCCCACCCAGTCCATGAGCGCGATATCGATGGCCGCCTTGCCCGCCCATTCCCCCGGTACGCGCCGGAAAACCTCGGCCATCACCTTGGCAAACTGCATGGGGTTGGCCGAAAGCAGCAGCGCGCGCACGGATTCCACGGCCTTCCGCGCGCCTTCCGCGTCCTCGTGGTAGCGCACGATGGGCGCGCCTTCCCCGTGCCCCGTGATGCCGTCCCTCGCGTAGGCCACGTGCAGCGTGTCGCGGTACTGGCTCGACGACATGGTGGTGGTCCACGTGTGCCGCAAGTTCAGCCGCAAGATCTTGGTCTCGATGCTCGCCCCCGGCGGCGCCGCCAGCACTGGTATGGCTGGCGCCACGGCCGCCGTCCTCAGGAAGTTCCTTCGGTTCATTTGACCCTCCGCATGGCCACCAGCAGTCGCGACCAGTGGGCATCGTTCAGGTCGTCGATCCGCACCATGGGCGCCTGCCAGGTGGTGGCGTCGATGAACTTGCCGTCGCCCAGATACACGCCGGTGTGCGTGATCTTCTTCGCCGAGTCGCCGAAATACAGCAGGTCGCCCGGCTTCAGGCCATTGCGCTCCACGGGCGTCGAACCGCTCCAGTCGGCCTGCGGCTGGGCGTCGCGCGGCATCGGCACGCCGCGGCGGCGCACCAGCATCTGCGCGAACCCCGAGCAATCGTAGCCGAAGCTCGAAGTTCCGCCCCACGTGTACGGCAGCCCCAGGAAGCGTTTGCTGAACTCGATCATCTCGGGGATGCCGAGCGGTTTCGCGTCGAAAGCGATGTCGCCGGCCTGCACCCAGCCGGCGCGGCCGTCGGGCAGCCTCACCTGGAGCCAGCGCGCCTGCTCGGGCGGCTCGGCCACCACTTCGAGCTTGGTCTCGAACGGCACCGTGAGGAGCGGCGCGTGGGATGTCACGCTTCGCTCGCGATAAACGTGCGCGAACAGACTTTGCACCTCGGCTACGCGCCCGCTGGCGGCATAGGTCTTGCCCGGCAGCAATTCCCCGATCGGCGTCCAGCCGGTGTAGTCGTCCGCCGTGCGTATGCGCGCCCATCCCTCCCGCCGCTCCACCAGCCCCACATTCGAGCCGTAGATCGCCTGCGACACCACATCGGCGTCTTCGCTCGGCTTCGAGTACATGTTGGCGACCGGCGAGAGCACCACCGCGTTGGGCAGCACCGCCGCGAACAGGGTCATAACTGCAATCCCAGCCATCTCTCTTCCCTCAGCGTACCGCAAGCGTCAGCCACCCATTTGAATCCCCCCGCCAATCTGTAGTACACTCAATACTTACTCCAGTGGTTCCGACGCACTCCGTGTGTACCGGCTCCCAAACAGAGGTTTGCATGCACGCGATTATTGAAACCGGCGGAAAACAGTACCGGGTTGCTCCGGGCGATGTCATCCGCGTGGAAAAATTGGCCGGCGATGTCGGCTCCGAAATCGAGCTGCCCGTCAAGCTCGCCTTTGAGGATAGCGGTGAAGCGGTCACGGGCGGCGCCCTGAAGGCCACCATCGTTGGCAACGGTCGGGGCGACAAGGTCATCGTCTTCAAGTTCAAGCGCAAGAAGCAGTACAAGAAAACCATTGGCCACCGCCAGTCCTTTACCGAAGTGAAGGTCGGCGACATGGTGGCGGAGGCGACGCATGGCGCATAAAAAAGGTTTAGGCAGTTCCAGAAACGGGCGCGACTCCCAGGCGCAGCGCCTCGGCGTGAAGGTTTTCGGCGGCCAACTGGTTCCCGGCGGCTCCATCATCGTGCGGCAGCGCGGCACCAAGATCAAGCCGGGCCTCAACGTCGGCTGGGGCAAGGACGATACCCTGTTCGCCAAGGTGACGGGCGTGGTGGAGTTCAAGGACCGCGGGCGGATGGGCAAGTTCGTTAACATCAGCGCAGTGGCGTAGCTCCCAGGAAACTTTTCTCACGAGGCCGCCGGTTTCCAGCAAAGCCGGCGGCTTTTTCTATGTTCATCGACGAAGCGCGCATTCTCGTGAAAGCCGGCGACGGCGGCAACGGCTGCCTGGCCTTCCGCCGGGAGAAGTACGTTCCGCGCGGCGGGCCCAGCGGCGGCGATGGCGGCCGCGGCGGCGACGTGACCCTGGTCTCCACCGAGCACCAGAACACCCTGCTCCAGTTCCGCTTCAACCCCGAGCACAAGGCCGAGCGCGGCCGTCACGGCGAGGGCAGCCAACGGACCGGCGCCGAGGGCCGCTCGCTCGACGTCCAGGTGCCCGTCGGCACCGTGGTCTACGACGAATCCACCGGCGAGCGCCTCTACGATTTCACCCAGCCCGGCGAACGCTTCACCGTGGCGCGCGGCGGCAAAGGCGGCAAGGGCAACGCGCGCTTCGCCACCTCCACCCACCAAGCGCCCACCGAGCACGAACCCGGCCGCCCCGGCGATGAGAAGCGCCTGCGCCTCGAGCTGAAACTCCTGGCCGACGTGGGTCTGGTGGGCTTCCCCAACGCCGGCAAGTCCACCCTCATTTCGCGCATCTCGGCCGCCCGCCCCAAGATTGCCGACTACCCCTTCACCACCCTGGAACCGAGCCTCGGCGTGGTGCAGTTTGGCGACTTCCGCAGCTTCGTGGTGGCCGACATCCCCGGCCTCATCGAAGGCGCGCACCTGGGCCACGGCCTGGGCATCCAGTTCCTGCGCCATATCGAGCGCACCCGCCTGCTGGCGCACCTGGTAGACGTTTCGGACTCCAGCGGCCGCGACCCGGTGCACGATTTCGAGACCATCATGCAAGAGCTCGCCAGTTTCAGCGACGATCTGGTGAAGAAGCCCATGATCCTGGTGGCCACCAAAATGGACGTCGCGCAGGATCCCGAGCGTATCGCGCGCTTGCGCCAACTGGCGGCCGAGCGCGGCCTCCCCTGCTTCGAGATCTCCAGCGTCACCGGCCAGGGCATCGACCAGCTCAAGTTCGCCATGGCCGAGCGTGTGCTGCCTCCCGCCCCGCCGCCATCGTGATACCGTGGGCAGGAAGGCCTTGACCATGGATGCCTCTCCAGTGCTCGCCCGCATCGCGCAACTGCTCGAGCGGCATGGCCTGGAAGCGGTGCTGATCGGCAATGCGGCCGCCGCTTTGCAGGGCGTGCCCGTTACCACCGTGGACGTCGATTTCCTTTTCCGTAAGACTCCCACCAACTTGAAAAAGCTGAAGGCCATCGCCTCCGACCTCGACGCGGTCATCCTGCGGCCGTACTACCCGGTGAGCGGCCTGTTCCGCATCGCCCGCGACGCCGACGGCCTGCAACTCGATTTCCACGTCGCCAGCCTGGCTGATATCGCTAAACACCGCAACACTGCGGTTTGCGCCCCAACCGCTCTCTTACGTTCGCGGCTCGGTACGAGGCCGATTCCGAGCCGGGCCCAGAGGGTACCCCGTCAGAGAGCGGTTGCCTTGCCGAAGCCACGCGCCTCCCGCAAAGCCCAACTCGACGCTCTCAAAAAAGAGACTGACCTCGCCCTGCGCGACCAGATCCAACGCCTCCTGGCCCTGCCCCCCGAACGCCGCACCCATTTCCTGCGCAAACGGATTGGCCTGCGCATGTCGTGCATCTGATTGTGTTACGTTTCTAGACGGTGAGGCTCTCCATGAAGCACGCTCTTGTTTTGATCCTGCTGGCGCCAACCCTGTTCGGCGCCGCCGCCATCCGCCCCCAGCAACTGCGCAGCGAGTACCGCGCCAACCCTCAAGGCATAGACGTCACCGACCCGCGGCTGAGCTGGGTCCTGGCGGCCGCCGACGCCAAAGCGCGCGGTCTCCGCCAGACCGCCTACCGCGTCATCGTCGCCTCCACTGAACGCGCCCTCGCCGCCGGCACCGGCGACCTATGGGACACCGGTAAGGTGGCATCCGACCAGTCCGCCCAGGTGGTCTATGCCGGCAAACCCCTCACTTCCGGCGCCGCCGCCTTCTGGAAAGTGCAGGTCTGGGACCAGGCCGGCCAGCCCAGCGCATGGAGCGCCCCCGCACAGTGGTCCATGGGCCTGCTTCATCCCGAGGACTGGCAAGCCAAGTGGATCGGCCGCGATGAACCCGACACCACAACCGCCCACCGCCTGGCCGGGCGCCTGCTCCGCAAGGAATTCCAGGCGCCCAAGCCGGTCCGCCGCGCCACCGTCTACTACTCCGGTCTGGGCCTCTCCGAGTTGTACCTCAACGGCGCCAAAGTGGGCGACCACGTCCTCTCACCCGGCCTCACCGATTACGACAAGCACGTGCTCTACGTCACTTTCGACGTCACCAAACAGATCGCCGCCGGCCGCAACGCCATCGGCCTGATGCTCGGCAACGGCCGCTATCGCGCGCCGCGCGTCGATGCCAGAAGAACCCGCAACTTCGGAGACCCCAAGGCCATCCTCCGTCTGGATGTCGAGTACCAGGACGGCAGCCGCGCCACCGTGGTCTCCGACGAAACCTGGAAGCTCTCCAGCGCCGGCCCCATCCTCGCCAACAACGAATACGATGGCGAAGAGTACGACGCACGCATGGAGCAGACCGGCTGGAACCGCGCCGGTTTCGACGATGGTAAGTGGGAACCCGTGCACATCGTCGCGGCGCCCGCCGGCGTGCTCGCGGCGCAGATGGCCGAACCGCTGCGCGTCACCGAAACGCTGCGCCCCGTCAGCTTGAAGGTGCTCAAGCCCGGCGTCTACATTTTCGATATGGGCCAGAACATGGTGGGCTGGTGCCGTCTGCGGGTCGCCGGCCCCAAAGGAACCCAAATCACGCTGCGCCACGCCGAGACGCTCAACCCCGATGGCTCGCTCTACACCGCCAATCTGCGCACCGCGCGCGTCACCGATCTCTACACCCTCAAGGGCGAAGGCACCGAGGTCTGGGAGCCGCGCTTCACCTATCACGGCTTCCGCTACGTGGAGTTGACCGGCTTCCCCGGCGCGCCAACGGCAACTGCCCTCGAAGGCCGTGTGGTCCACGACGACATGGAGAAATCGGCCGACTTCACCAGTTCCAACACCCTGCTCAACCAGATCCACCACAATATGTTCTGGGGCATCCGCGGGAATTACCGCAGCATCCCCACCGATTGCCCGCAGCGCGACGAGCGCCAGGGCTGGCTCGGCGACCGCTCCCAGGTGAGCCGCAGCGAAGCCTACATGTTCGACGTCGCCGCCTTCTACACCAAGTGGATGACCGATATCGCCGATTCGCAGAAGCCCGACGGCAGCGTCCCCGTGGTCTCGCCCAACTACTGGCCGAATTATTATGACGACCTCACCTGGCCCGGCACCTTCATCTTCGTCCACGGCATGTTGTACGACGAGTACGGCGACATGCGCGCCATGGAGCGCAACTATCCGGCCATGAAGAAGTGGATCGACCACGAGGCCACCTTCGTGAAAGACGGCCTCATGCCCAAGGATAAATATGGCGATTGGTGCGTCCCGCCGGAAGACCCCAAGCTGATCCATTCGGTGGACCCCGCCCGCATCACCGACCCGACGCTGCTGGGTTCGTCCTACTACTACGAACTGCTGCGCACCATGGCCCGTTACGCGCGCCTGCTCGACAAATCCGCCGATGCCGCCGATTTCGACCAGCGCGCCACTCAAGTGAACGCCGCTTTCCAGAAGCGTTTTTTCAAGCCCGCCAGTGGCATCTACGATAACGGCACGCAGACCTCCAGCATCCTGCCGCTCTACTTCGACATGGTGCCGCCGGAAAACCGCGCGGCGGTCTTCGCGAGCCTCATCCGCAATATCGAACAGAAGAGCGACGGCCATGTAGGCACAGGCCTGGTGGGCGCGCAATGGCTCATGCGCACGCTCACCGACAATGGCCGTCCCGATGTGGCTTATCAGATCGCCACCCAGAAGACCTACCCCGGCTGGGGCTACATGGTCGAGAAAGGCGCCACCACCATCTGGGAGCTATGGAATGGCGACACGGCCGACCCCGCCATGAATTCCGGCAACCACGTGATGCAGATCGGCGACCTGGCCGTCTGGATGTACGAGGACCTGGCCGGCATCCGTTCCTACCCCGCTAAGCCGGGTTTCCAGCGCGCGGTGATCCACCCGGTTCCGGCCGGCGACCTGACTTTTGTGAAGGCCTCGCACAAGTCCATGTACGGGACAATCGCGACTTCATGGAAGCGCGACGCCGCCCATTTCACGCTGGAGGTGACGATCCCGCCCAACACCAGCGCCCTGGTGACGATCCCCGCGAAAGACCCCGCCGCCGTGACCGAATCCGGCCACTCGGTAAAGTACCTGCGCATCGAACCCGGCGGCGCCGCCACCTACGAGGTGCCCTCCGGCACCTACACCTTCGCCTCAACGCTGTAGGCGGAAGCGTGTCCGCTCTCTAATATTACAACGTTAAGTATTGACGCATCAATTTGAGCTTGGTACGCTCGGTCATGACCGAGAACCAGATAGCCAAGTGTCGGCAGCGGCTGGAGCGATTCCTGCTCGACCTGCTGGAGCCAATCGGCCGCAGCGAGCGGCGGCATTGGGGTGAACTCTATGTGCGTGGTCTGCTGCAGGACGGCGAACGAAAATCGATCGAGCCGATGGCCGCTCGCCTGCCGGATGGGAATGTGCAGGCGATGCAGCAGTTCGTCGGGCAGAGCCCTTGGGAGTGGCAGGAAGTCTGGGCGCGCTTGGGAAAGCGGATGACAGCGGAATTGGAACCCGATTCGGCCTGGGTGGTGGACGACACCGGGTTTCCCAAGCAGGGCGAGGACTCCGTAGGTGTAGATCGGCAGTATTCCGGGACGCTGGGCAAGACGGGCAGTTGCCAGGTAGCGGTGAGTCTCCACCATGTGGGCGAGCAGGGAAATGCGGTTCTGGGTTGGCGATTGTATTTGCCGGAGACTTGGACGAAAGACCCGGAGCGACGCCAGGCGGCCGGGGTTCCCGAAGAGGTTGTCTTTAAGAAGAAGTGGGAATTGGCGCTGGATCTGATCGATCAAGCGAGGGATTGGGGCTTGCCCGACCGGATTGTGCTTGGCGATGCGGGATACGGCGAGGCAACGGAGTTTCGCGATGCGCTGGAGGAGCGCGGTCTCCGCTACGCGGTTGGCATCGCCCCGCAAGTCGGAGTTTGGATCAAACCACCCAAGATCAAAGTGCCGCAATATAGCGGGCGTGGCGCTCCGCCGAAGAAATGGGACTACGGCGACCAACGGCCGAGTTCGGTGAAAGACGTGGCGCTGAAGGCCAAGGGATGGAAGAAGGTTCGTTGGCGCGAGGGGTCCAAGGGCTGGTTGGAGTCACGCTTCCTCGCTCTGCGGGTACAACCTTCCCACGGATTCGTCCATGGAGATCCGCCGCACAAGGAAATCTGGCTACTGGTGGAGTGGCCAGAAGCGGAGAAGGAACCGATCAAATACTTCTTCTGCGATCTGCCGGCGAGTTACACACTGCGCCGCTTGGTGCGCATCACCAAATGCAGGTGGAAGATCGACCAAGACTACCACCAGTTGAAGGAAGAGCTTGGCCTGGATCACTACGAAGGAAGGAGTTGGAACGGCTGGCACCATCACGTGACCCTCGTGATGCTGGCGCACTCCTTCCTGACCCTAGAAACCCTGCGCAGTAAAAAACACTTCTGGGTGGACCCTGCCGAGGACCCGTCGTGAAATCCAATACTTGCTCTTCACGTGGACAGGCAACTGCGCTTACTGCGGAGTAGCCGTGGGCCATCCACCGGGTCTTTAGCACTTAACGTTGTAATATTAGGGTAAGTCGGGCATTTCCCTCGACGCGCGGCGGCCTATCCCATTGCCGCGGTGTTTCAGACCTGCCATGCTGATATTAGGAGACATTATGCGTTATGTTCGCGCGCTCCTGACTTTTCTGCTGGGTGGCGCCGCTGCCGCTTACGCACAACCCTATATCATCTCGACTATCGCGGGAGGCGTACCTTCGGCGACGCCGGTGGCTGGTGTCAGCGCATCCGTTTCTCCGGGCGGCATCGCCACGGACAAATCGGGCAACGTATATTTCTCCAGTAGAAACTCGGTCTTCAAGCTGGATACCAGCGGCACGCTGACACGAGTCGCGGGAGATTCGCGAGCGGGGTTCTCCGGCGATGGAGGCCCCGCGGCCAACGCCGAGCTGAACACTCCCAAAGGGCTCGCCGTGGATGGCGCGGGTAACCTATACATCGCCGATTATGCCAACGAACGTGTGCGAAAGGTATCCCCGGGCGGCATCATCGCGACTGTGGCTCAGTTTCTCGGACCCACGGGCTTGGCCGTCGATTCGAGCGGCAATCTGTACGTCTCCGACAACGCGTCGGTTCGCAAGGTAACGCCGGACGGAATCATCACTCTGATCTTCGGGGGGCCCGACGTAACACCACCCTATCAAGCAGGCGTAAATTCTGGTTCGAGCCTTGCCGTCGACGCTGACGGTCACGTCTATCTCGGCGATACGACTCTCGGCGTCCGAGCCATATCGCCGGACGGTTCCTTCAAGACCATTGGATCGGTTCGCAATGTTTACGCCCTCGCCATCGACGCAAGCGGCAACGTGCTCGTGGCAGACCCGAATCAACTCTTCCGAATCGCCCGCGATGGCACCCAGTCGGTGGTCGCCGGAACCGGTCCGCCCAGCTCTTCAGGTGATGGCGGCCCGGCCGCCAGCGCCGGCTTGAATTTTCCGTGGGGTGTCGCGGTGGATGGGAGCGGCAACATCTACGTGACCGAACTGTTTGGATACCGCGTCCGCAAGATTTCAACCACCGGCATCATTTCGACGGTGGCCGGCAACGGGACCGAAGCTTACTCGGGGGACGGAGGTCCGGCATCTTTGGCTCAACTGGATGCACCGTGGGGTGTGGTGGCCGATTCCGGCGGCAATCTCTACATCAGCGACTCAGGCAACCACACCATTCGGAAGATCGCGGCAAACGGAGTTATTACGACCGTGGCCGGCTCCGGCATCGCCGGCTATTCCGGCGACGGAGGCCCCGCGGCGGGCGCCCAGTTGAATACACCGTTGGGCATGGCGATGGACATTGCCGGGAACCTGTACGTGGCCGATTGCCATAACCAGCGGATACGCAAGATCTCGTCTGGCGGCGCCATCGCGACGGTAGCCGGGAACGGCTCCATGGGCTACGCGGGCGATGGCGGTCCGGCCCTGGGCGCGAAATTGGCCTGTCCCCATGGCGTGGCGATCGACCCCGCGGGCAACATCTATATCGGCGACACGGAGAACAACCGGGTGCGGAAGGTGACGCTGGGCGGCGTCATTTCGACGATCGCGGGAACCGGAACCCAGGGCTTCGCCGGTGACGGCCGGCCCGCCGCCAGCGCTCAACTTTGCGCGCCGACCAGCCTGGCGCTGGATGCCGCCGGCAGTCTGTACATCGCCGATACCTGCAACTGGGCGATCCGGAAGATCTCTCCGGATGGGACCATCGCCACGGTAGCTGGAGTTGGTTCTGGAACTGCCAGATACTGGGGCGATGGCCAACCGGCCACAAGCGTGGCACTCTACGGGCCGCAGGGAATCGCCGTGGATTCCGCCGGCGATCTCTATATCGGAGACACGCAGGGGAATCACATACGGCGAGTTTCCAGCGCCGGCATCATTTCGACCATCGCGGGCAGTGCGCTCTACGGCGAGCTGGCGTACTATGACAGCGGCTTCGGCGATCTCTTCGTCCACGGCTACACTGGCGATGGTGGGCCGGCTACCAATGCGAAGTTGGGAGGCCCTTATGGCGTGGCCGTCGGCTCCAGCTTCGAAGTCTACTTTGCCGACGGCCCGAACAGCGCGGTGCGGATGTTGAGGCCGAGCCCCATAGGCAACGGCGCCAGCAATCTCCCCGGTCCGATCGCCCCTGGCGAAATTGTCACGCTCTTCGGCCAGGACCTAGGTCCGGGTCGACTTACTCAGGACCTTAGTAGCCGTCTAACGGCACGCCCCGCGGGTCGGGGAGAGCGCGGACCCAACCCGATCGATCCGCGATCCGACGGTACGGAAGTCTTCTTTAATGGGTCCGCGGCGGCAATCCTCTACACCTCTGCTACACAGGTGGCGGCGGTAGTCCCGAGTGAGATCGGCGGCGCCAGTGCGAATGTCGAAGTGCGCTATCTCGGCAAAACTGTGGCGGCGTTTACCGTCCCCATCGTGGCTTCGGCCCCTGGTTTATTCACGGCCGACGCCACCGGAAAAGGAGTCGCCGCCGCGCTGAATCAGGACGGATCTTATAACACTCTGAGCCACGCGGAGTTCGCCGGAAGGACCATCTCGCTGTTTGCCACCGGAGAAGGTTTGGAGCCGCTTCCCGCGGTAACCGCAACCATCGGCGGCGAGCCGGCCCAGGTTCTCCGCGTCCGTGCGGTAGGTGGGAGCCCGGGGGTTTTGCAGATCGACGTGCGGATTCCCTCGAACGCGCTCGCGAACATACCAGGTCTTCAGGGCGTGCAGGTACCGGTTCCGGTGGTTCTTTGGATCGGCACGGCTTCCACCCAGCCCGGAGTCTACGTCACGGTGTTCTATACCGGGCCGCTTGCGTAGCCATCCCGGGCAGGGCTGGTCCACTTCGGAATGCGAGTCTGTGGACCGGGGCCAGCCACCGGATCGGACATCTGGCGCGAAATCCCGGTCCACCACGCTGGGAGGCGAAATCATGCGGCGCATGGGCCTCAATTCCGCCATCGTGCCTGCGATCGCGCGGCTTGAAGGACTATGGTTCGCCGCGCAAGGTGCACAACCCGGGACCATTGCGCGACCGCTGGAACTACGTCAAGCAGGCACAGGGATGTCTGCTGTGGAGAATGGGAGCGGGGGTGTAGGGACGGGGGGTCGCTGGAAGAGGACGTGGTAGGATATGGGCAAATGCCCGAGATCAGCCGCTTCTTCGGCATCGTGATTCGTACCTCGAGGGCACGCTTCCCAATCGTGCGGCGTCGATGGTCTTCGAATGGGCAGCGCTGCATCAACGGGAGTTGATGCAGAACTGGCACCGGCTGCACAACGCTCAGCCACTAGTACCGTGACCGCTTGATATCTTCCCTTGCCGCGAGGGAGCATGCGGCACGAGGGCGAGGCGTGCCTCGCCCCTACAAGGACGCGGTGTAGGGGCCGGGCATGCCCGGCCCGAGGCGT
>Ga0182021_10005495_pt1 | contig 15013 bp, 9 predicted proteins | sample 612E3MmetaG_FD_120493 | JGI IMG/M metagenome (GOLD analysis project Ga0182021, IMG submission 120493) | Permafrost microbial communities from Stordalen Mire, Sweden - 612E3M metaG (Illumina Assembly) | ecosystem: Environmental > Terrestrial > Soil > Wetlands > Permafrost | place: Sweden... | reverse complement strand
AGTGACGCATGAGGAGCAGCGTGGCCTCGTCATCGTCCACGACAAGCAGGCGATCTCCGGTACGAGGCGCGTCTTCTGCAATTCGCGGGAGGTCTTGGCGTCGCAGATCGGATAAACGCCACACGCCCGTCACCGCCGGGTCCAGCAGCCGGTCGTCGGAGCGAAAGGTCATGCCGCGTACCCTTCGGATTTCCCGCCGATTGCGGTTAGCGGTCCCGAAGCGCGCTGCCGTAACCGGCTTCCAACGCGCGCCGGATCAGCGGTACAAACACGTCTGGAGTCCAAGTTTTCGCCTTTATCGTGTCGCTTTGGACGCCGCTCGGCGCATCGAATAATAATGCGGGAAGAAGGTGAAAGGCAGGCAAATGACGCTGTTTGGCGCCGGATTTTGAACGGATATCCACATGACGCGGCGCGCGGCATTTCTTCGGGAGATGGGCCGCTTGCCGCCGTGCCTTGAGCTTTCCGCGCCCATCAAGCAAGTGTATCCAAAATCCGGGTTCTTAGGAAGCAGTACGGGCAAATTCAGGCGAACATGCGGTGGACCGCGGCGCCGGAATTGGCCTCCACTGCAATTTCCGGGAACATGGTTTTGCCGGCCCTGCGCGTATAATCGCGCCTGCCATGCATACTCCCGTGCCCCAGGTCCTCACCCTCACCCGCCCCGACGACTGGCACCTGCATCTGCGCGACGGCGCCGCGCTCGCAGCGGTGCTGCCGCACACCGCGCGCCAGTTCGCGCGCGCCATCGTCATGCCCAACCTGCGGCCGCCGGTGACCACGGTGGACCTCGCCGAGGCCTACCGCAAGCGCATCGTGGCGGCGCTGCCCGCGAATTCGAAGTTCGAACCGCTGATGACGCTCTATCTCACCGACAACACCGCGCCGGGCGAGATCGCGCTGGCCAAGGCGAGCGGCAGGGTGCATGCGGTGAAGTATTACCCGGCCGGCGCCACCACCAATTCCGATTCCGGCGTGACGCGCCTCGAGCACTGCTTCCCGGCGCTGGAGGCGATGGAGAAAGCGGGCCTGCCGTTGCTGCTGCACGGTGAGGTCACGGATCCGGAGGTGGACGTGTTCGACCGGGAAAAGGTGTTCATCGACACGGTGCTGCCGCAGATCACGCAGCGCTTTGCCGGATTGCGCCTGGTGCTCGAGCACATCACCACGCGCGAGGCGGTGGAGTACGTGGCCGCGGCGCCGGTGAACGTCGCCGCCACCGTGACGGCGCATCATCTGCTGATGAACCGCAACGCCGTGTTCCAGGGCGGCATCCGGCCGCATCACTACTGCCTGCCGGTGCTCAAGCGCGAGACGCACCGCCGCGCTTTGGTGCAGGCCGCCACCGGCGGCAGCCCCAAGTTCTTCCTCGGCACCGACAGCGCGCCGCACTCGCGCCGCAACAAGGAGGCGCCGTGCGGCCATGCGGGCATCTACACCGCGCACGCGGCGATCGAACTCTACGCCGAGGCGTTCGAGGCGGCGGGCGCGCTGGACAAATTCGAGGCCTTCGCCAGTTTTCATGGCGCCGATTTCTACCGCCTGCCGCGCAACACAGAAAGGATCACCCTGCGGCGCGACAGCTGGCAGGTGCCATCCACGCTCGCCCTGGGCGAAGACGAACTGGTGCCGCTGCGCGCCGGCGAGCAACTCGCCTGGCGCCTGCAATAGTCGAATAGATCGCCATGGCCACTTCCGCTCCCCCTGTCTGGAACCGCTGGGAACTCCTCGCCTCGCCGGCCTTCTCCACCCTGGCTCCGCTGATCGAGCAATTGCCGGAAGACCACTTTCCCACGCTGGCCCAGCTGAACCGGATGTGCGACGAGCGCGAGGTGATGAGCGGCAACGGCGTGCCGATCGAGTTCGTGCCGCAGGAGGCGAAAACCGACGAGCCCTACGAGACCCGCGTCTATGCCCGCGGCAAGGTGCTGACCCGCAGCCGCAGTTGGCATGACCTGTTCAACGCTCTCGCGTGGATCACCTTTCCCAGGAGCAAAGCGGCCATCAACCGCCACCACTACCGCGAGATGCTGGCGCGCCAGGGCGAGGGTTTGCGCGGGACACCGCGCGACGTTCTCACCCTGTTCGATGAAGGCGGCGTGATCGTGGTCAGCAGCGAACCGGAACTCGCCGCCCTGCTGCGCGAGTTCAAATGGAAGGAGCTGTTCTGGCAGCGCCGCAGCGAGGTCATCGCGTCCATGCGCTTTTACGTGTTCGGTCACTCGATATACGAGAAGGTGCTGCAGCCCTACAAGGGCATCACCGCGAAGACCGTGATCTTCGACGTGGCGCCGCGCGATCTGGAGCGGCCCCTGGTGCAGCAGCTCGCCACGCTCGATGCGCGCCTGGCGAAATATTTCAGCGAGCCGAACGCGCTTGCCGCGACCGAGGCCTATGCGCCGCTGCCGGTGCTGGGCATTCCCGGCTGGACGGCGGACAACGAAGACGAGCGCTACTACGACGATACCCAGCATTTCCGCCCTGGGCGCAGGCAGGCCGAGGAGGACTCCGGCGCCGCGCCCCGCCGCGGCGAGAGCGAGGCCCAGCGGGGCAAGGGTCGCAAGAAATAAAGCCGATCCCGCTCCGCGGAACAAAGCCGGCAGCGGCGAAACGGGGATTCGGCACGGCGGCCGGGTGTTGAAATCGGCATGTTACAACCCGGCTTGCCGGCCGGCATCAATCCCTCTTGATCTACGGCTCGAGCTTTCGATTGCCGGTCCGACTCAGGCTTGCGGCTTGCCGCGATCGTGGGCGACGCAATCCGCCCGCCGTTTGACATGGATCATGTCGATTTTTCCGTCGCCGGCACACAATAGATGGGCGATGCGGGGGGGAATTCCACTGTTGTTCCGGCGAATTCGGCCGAGGACTCCGATAGACCATTGCGGCCCGAGCATAGGCGCGCGAGCGAGGCGAGACGCGCGGCGAGGCCGGTGCTGCTGCGATACGGTTGCTACGCGGAGGCAGGCGCAAGGTGCGCTAGAGGCATGACCGCTCAGAAACGAGAGGAATGCGGGTTGAAACTCTCGCTGCGCAGCTTGCTGTCTGTGGCGTATGGGTGGAGCGCAGCGCCACCTGGAGCGCGCGGCGGAGTCGATCAGGCGGGGAGGGGATGAAAGAGCAGCGTCACAAGGGCGCGGTGGAAAGCGTGGCGATCTGGGAGCCTCCGGTCCCGTTTCTGCGATGGGCGGTCGCGCTCACCCTGTGCAGCTCCGCCGTGTACCTGATCGTCCTGTACATCGTCGCGCCGGAGCAGGTGCGAACCGCGCGCGGCCCCGCGCCCGTGGTGCTGGCGCTGGTTGCGCTGGCTGCGTGGGCACTCCTGTCGCGCGGCAAGACCAGGGCGGCGGCCATGACGCTCGGCGCCGGGTTCTGGGCGTATACCACCGGCGTAGCGCTGTTCCTCGGCGGTGGAAACGCGATCATTATCATCGCCTACCCGGTGATCATCATGCTGGCGGGCTGGCTGTTGGGCCCGCGCACCGGCATCGCGGTTGCCGCGCTGACGGCGGCTGCGTGTTTCGGTTTACTCCTGGCTCAACTGCAAGGCTTCCTGCCGCAGCCCCCACCCGCCGCGCCGGCGCTGGTGTGGATCGCCCAGGCCGCTGTATTCGCGTTCTCCGCCCTCCTCATCAGCTTCATCGTCACCTCCTATCGCGACCGCCTGGAGGAAGTGCGCAAACTCGACGGCGATCTCGCCCTGCACCAAGCAGAGATCCTGGCCCGCGAAGCCGACCTCAACCGCGCCCAGGCCGTCGCCCATGTCGGCAGCTGGGCATACGACCTCGTCACCGACGTGATGCACTTGTCTGCGGAGACCTGCCGCATCTTTGGCCTGCCCGAGGGCAGCACCGGCAGCCGCGCTTCCTATCTCGCACGCACGCATCCGGATGATCGCGCCGCCGTGGACAGCGCCTGGCAAGCGGCACTCAAAGGACGCGAGCCTTTCGACTACGAGCACCGTATCCTTGTCGGCAAGGCGATCCGCTGGGTGCGGCAGAGGGCGGAGCTGGAATTGGGCGCGGATGGCGCGCCGCTGCGCAGCATGGGCATCGTGCAGGACGTCACCGAGCACAGGCGTGCGGAAACCGTGCTGCACGAGAGCGAGGAACGGTTTCGCGTCCTGTTCGAAGGCGCGCCGGACGCCATCGTTCTGGCCGATCCGGCGACCGGGAAGATTCTCGATGCCAATCGGTCCGCCTGTCGTTTGCTGGGCAGAGAGCGCGACGCGATCGTGGGAATGCATCAGGCGGAATTGCATCCGCCCCAATCCGATGGGTATTCGAAGGAAACATTTGACCGCCACGTAGCAGAATCGCGGGCGCAGGGGGTCACCCACCCGATCGAAAACGCCGTGCTTCGCCCGGACGGCGTTACGGTTCCGGTTGAAGTGCTGGCTCAAATGATCCGGACAGGCGACAAATCGGTGTTAATGGGCATTTTTCGCGACATCACCGAGCGCAAGGGGGCGGAGAAGGCGCTGCGCGAGAGCGAAGCGCGCTACCACAGCCTGTTTGCCAACAGCAGCGTGTCGATGCTGCTCGTCGACCCGGCCGACGGCCGCATCGTGGATGCCAATTCCGCGGCTTGCGCCTACTACGGCCGGGACCTGGCGGAGTTGCTGGCGATGCGCATCGGGGACATCAACATCCTCAGCCCGGACGAGGTGCGGGCCGAAATGGAGCGTGCGCGCAACCTGGGCAGGCGGCACTTCGAGTTTCGTCACCGGCTGGCTAATGGCAAGGTCCGTGACGTCGAAGTCTTCAGCGGCCCCGTCAAAATAGACGGCCGCGAGTTGCGGCTGTCGGTCGTGCAGGACGTCACCGAGGCGAAGAAGGCGCAGCAAGAGCTGAGGAGAATCGTCGCGTTTCGCGAGTTGCTGCTCGAGGCGATGCCGCTGCCGGTGTATTACAAGGATACTTCGGAGTGTTATGTCGGAGGCAACAGCGCGTTTGCCCGGTTCATCGGCAAGTCCATGGAGGATATCGTCGGAAGGACGGTGTTCGAGCTATCGCCCGGGAGATTTGCGCAAATCAACCGCGACAAGGATCTCGAGCTGCTCCATGGCCCGGCCGGTCTGCAGACCTACGAAAGCCAGATTGCGCATGCCGATGGCACGTTGCACGACGTGATATTGAACAAGGCGCGCACCGTCGACGATGCCGGCATGCCGACCGGCATCCTCGGCGTCATCACGGACGTTACCGAAATCAAACGGATCGAGGCCGCGCGCGCCCATCTCGAGGCGCAGTTGCGCGAGTCGCAGAAGATGGAGGCGCTGGGGACGCTGGCCGGTGGCGTGGCGCATGACTTCAACAACATCCTGGCGGCGATCATGGGCAATGCGGAGCTTGCGCGCCAGGACGTGGGGCCTGGCCACGCGGCGCTGGAGAGCCTGCAGGAAATCCTCACTGCGAGCCGGCGGGCAAAGGAGTTGGTGCAGCAGATCCTCGCCTTTGGCCGGCGCCAGGCGCACGAGCGGCGCGTGATGTCGCTCGCCCCGGTGGTGGAGGAGTCAGTGCGCTTGCTACGCAGCACCTTGCCCGCCGGGGTGGGCCTGAGCGTGGAATGCGCGCCGGACACGCCGGCGGTGCTCGCCGATGCAACGCAAGTCGAACAGGTGCTGCTCAATCTGTGCGGCAACGCCTGGCAGGCGATGGAAGGGCAGAAGCGGCCGGCGCTGATCGAAATTCGATTGGACGCGTACGATCATGCTCCCGGCAAGGCGCGGAGTGTGCAGGCCGCGGATTTTGGCGGCGCACCGCGCTCGGGCCGCTACGCCTGCCTGACGGTGCGCGACACCGGGCCGGGGATGGACCCGGAAACGCGCGCGCGCATCTTCGAGCCCTTCTTCACCACCAAACCGGCAGGCAAGGGCACCGGGCTCGGCCTGGCGGTGGTGCACAGCGTGGTGCAGGAACACGGGGCGAGCATAGACGTCGAGAGCGTCCCCGGCGAGGGCACCACGTTTCGCATTTGTTTTCCCGGGGTGGATGCGTCCGTGCCGGCCGCGGCGGCGCAGGTCCCGGCCGGCGCCGCGGCACAGGGGCGGGGCAAGCATATCCTCTACGTCGATGACGACGAAGCCATGGTATCCCTGATGTCGCGGCTGCTCGAACGCCAGGGCTACCGCGTGAGCGCCTACACCGATGTGCGCGCAGCGTTGGCGGCGGTGCGGGCGCAGCCGGAGACGTTCGATCTGGTCGTTACCGACTACAACATGCCGGGCATGTCGGGGCTGGAAGCGGCGCGCGCGCTGCGCGAGATGCGCGCGGACCTGCCGGTGGCGCTGGCTTCGGGCTACATCACCGACGAACTGCGCGCAGCGGCGCCTGCTGCGGGCGTGAGCGAATTGATCTACAAGGCCAATATCGTCGGTGAACTGTGCGAGGTGGTTGCGCGCCTGGTAGATGCGCCGCGCGGGCGGGAGAATTCCGCATGATTGCAGGCACGCCACGCCGTTACCGAAATGAATGGTTCCTGCTCGGCATAGTGCTGCTGATCTTTGGTGTGATCCTCGGCTACTGGCTCTATGCGCAACGCGCCCAGATCGAAACCCTGGAGAGCGACCGGCTGCAGGCGCAGGCCCGGGTCATCGACGAGAACCTGGGGCGCCAGCTGGAGGGCGTTAGGAACGCTCTCGCCGGGGTTCGGCAGGACCTGACGCAGTGGACCGGCGACAGGATGAGCGTCGTGCCGTCCCACCGCCTCAATGCCTTGACCGACGCGATGCCTGGCGTGCATTCGCTGCTCATTGTCGACGCTGAAGGGACGATATTGGATTCAAACCAGCGTGAACAGGTCGGCACCCGTCTGGACGAGGCCGAGTACTTCGACGCAATGCGCGCGGCCGCGGACCCGGCCAGGCTTTACGTTTCTTCGCCGCACGAGAACCGGCCGGGGATTGTTTCCATCGACGTGTCGCTGGTGCTGACGGATCCCAGGGGAAAGTTCGCCGGCATCGTCTACGCGGGACTCGATCCGGAGTATTTTGATGTGCTGTTGAGCTCGGTGCTGTACGCGCCCGACATGCACGTCGCTCTTGCGCATTGGGACGGCGCGGTCTTCCTGGTTGTGCCGCCTAACAAGGTAGTGGCCGGAATGGACCTGGCCGCGCCTGGTTCCTTTATCAGCCGGCACCGGGAGAGCGGGCAAGCCGCCACACTGCTCACCGGCCGTTCCATGGCCGCGGGAGAGGACCGGATCATGGCCTCGCGCACCGTCATTCGCGCCGGTTTGCGCGTGGACAAACCGTTGGTAATCCTTGTCAGCCGCGAGCTTTCCGCCATGTATCTGCCCTGGCGCAGGGAAGCGATGGCGTACGGGGCGTTCTTCGGGTTGATTGCGGCGGCGGCGACGCTCTGGCTGCATTTGATGCAGCGGCGGCGGCGTGCCTTCGACCGTCTTGCGGCCATGCACGAGAAAGAGCGCAGCGACAGCGCCGAGCGCCTTGAACTCGCGCTCGCCGGTGCTGATCTGGGGCTGTGGGACTGGCATGTGCCGAGCGGCAAGGTAAGCCGCAACGAGCGCTGGTCCTCGATGCTCGGTTACCCGACAGGCGAGATCGAAACTCAATTCAGCAGTTCGGAAAAGCTGGTGCACCCCGAGGACTTGCCGTCCGCCCTTGCCAAGCTGGATGCGCATCTTGAAGGCGTGACCGCGGCGTATGAGTCGGAGCACAGGATGCTACACAAGGACGGTCGCTGGGTCTGGATACTGGACCGCGGCAAGGTGGTCGAACGGGACGCGGCGGGAGCGCCCGTGCGCATGGTGGGAACCCACATGGACATCACCGAGCGCAAGCGGGCAGAGGCCGCGCACGCTCGGCTCGAAGCGCAGCTGCGCGAGTCGCAGAAGTTGGAGGCGCTGGGGACGCTGGCCGGTGGCGTGGCGCATGACTTCAACAACATCCTGGCGGCGATCATAGGCAATGCGGAACTTGCGCGCCAGGACGTGGGGCCTGGCCACGCGGCGCTGGAGAGCCTGGAGGAAATCCGCAAGGCGAGCCGCCGTGCGAAAGACCTGGTGCAGCAGATCCTCGCCTTTGGCAGGCGCCAGGTACTGGATCGGCGCGTGATGTCGCTCGCCCCGGTGGTGGAGGAGTCGGTGCGCCTGTTGCGCGATACGCTGCCCGCCGGGGTGGGTCTGAGCGCGGACTGCGCGCCGGACACGCCGGCGGTGCTCGCCGATGCCGCGCAAGTCGAACAGGTGCTGCTCAACCTGTGCAGCAACGCCTGGCAGGCGATGCAGGGGCAGGAGCGGCCGGCAGTGATCGCTGTCAGCCTGGCGCCGCACCTGGCGAGCGGCGCGTCCTATGACGGGCCGGAGCGGCGATCGAGGGGCGGACGCGTGGTCCTTCCCCCGGGGCGCTACGCCTGTCTGGCGGTGAGCGATACCGGGCCGGGCATGGATCGGAAGACGCGCCTGCACCTGTTCGAGCCCTTCTTCACCACCAAACCGGTGGGCAAGGGGACCGGGCTCGGCCTGGCGGTGGTGCACGGGATCGTGCAGGACCATGGTGCGAGCATTGCGGTGCAGAGCGCACCCGGCGAAGGCGCCACCTTCCGTATTTACTTCCCCGCGGCGCCTGGATAAGGGGCGCCAGCGGAAGCGAAGCAGGCCCGCCCCCGCCGGGGCGAGGGCGCGGTGCCGCGGCAAAAGGCCCGCGCGAAGCAGCCGGCGGCGGTCCCTGTGCAGAGGGCTTCAAGCGCCAGGCCAGGTCGTCCGCACGCGGGGCGTGCACTGTTTGATCGACAGCCTGCTAGAATCCACGGGCGAAGCTGGCCAGACGGTCGCTGCGTGCCGCAGGGCACGGAGAGGAAAGTCCGGGCTCCACAGAGCAGGGTGACGGCTAACGGCCGTACGTACTAGTCGCAGGCTTGCCTGCGGCGAAGACGAGGAATAGGGCCACAGAGACGAGTCCTTGGGACCGGCGCGCGGACTTGTCCGCGCGCCGGGCGCCCCAAGGGGTGAAACGCGGTAACCTCCACCCGGAGCAACACCAAATAGGCGGATGCGGCATGCGCAGTCTAGGCGTGCCATGAGTGGCTCGCTCAAGTCCGCGGGTAGGTGGCTGGAGCGCCGGGGTAACCCGGCGCCTAGAGGAATGACCGTCATAGGGAGCAATCCCCGTAACAGAACCCGGCTTACCGGCCGGCTTCACTTTCGACCCGAGTCCGAGGTTCCCGATTGCCGGCCAGAGCCGGGCTTGTGGCCTGGCGGATCGTCTGGGGTGGCGCGACGCAGGGGCCCATAGGCCTGTATCATGCGCTTTCACGTCTCCTGCGGCACTATGGGCGGGCGATATGCGGCGGAATTCCCCCGCCCGTCCGGCGAACCCGGCCGCCTATGTCGCGGGATGGCTACGACCCGAAGCAGGCGCAAGATGAATAGGCGGCATGACAGCTGACAAACGAAAACAATACCGGTTGAAATTCTGGCTGTGCGGCAAGGTCAATTGCGCATGAATCCCGACACGGCTCGCCGCTACCTGCTTGAATGGCTGCTGCTCGGTGTGGCGCTGCTGGTCCTCGGCGCGCTCATCGGCGAATGGCTGATCGCGGAACACGACCAGCTCGAAAGCCTGGAGCACGACCGGCTGCAGGTGCAGGCCCGGGTGATCGACGAGAACCTCAGGCGCCAGTTGGAGGGAGTGAACAACGCGCTTGCCGGGGTCCGGGACGACCTGACGCAGTGGAACGGAAAGGGGATGGCCGTGACGCCGTCCCGCCGCCTCAAGGTCCTGAGCCATGTGATGCCCGGTGTGCGCACGCTGCTCATCGCCAATGCCGAAGGAACGGTGCTGGATTCGAACCGGGAGCAACTGATCGGCCGAAATTTCAGCGAGCGGGAGTATTTCAAGGTCCCGCGAGAGCGGCCGGACGCGAACATGCTCTATGTTTCTCCGCCGTTCGAGACGGCGCTGGGCGTGGTTGCCATCAACGTGGTACGCGCGGTGGTCGGGCCCAAGGGAGAGTTTGCCGGCATCGTCGCCGCCACGCTGGACCCGGAGTATTTCAACGTACTGCTGCGCTCGGTGCTGTACGCGCCGGACATGCGCGCCGCGCTGGTGCACTGGGACGGCAAGGCGTTCCTGTTCATGCCGCCGAACGCGCGCATGGTCGGCGCGGACCTGGCCAAGCCCGGTTCTTTTTTCAGCCGGCACCGGGACAGCGGTCAGAGCGCCACGCTGCGCACCAGCGTGTCCATCGTCTCGGGCGAGGAACGCATGATGGCCTCGCGCACCTTCGACCGCGCCGGCGCGCCCATGGACAAGCCCCTAGTGATCCACGTGAGCAGGGAGCTTTCGGCGATGTATCTTCCATGGCGCAAGCAGCTGTTTGTGTACGGGGCGTTCTACGGACTGATCGCGGTGACGGCGGTACCCGGGCTGTATTTGCTGCAGCGGCGGCGGCGCAGCCTCGATCTCGCCGCGGCGGAGCAGCAGAAAGCGGACCGCCTGCTGCTGCATTTTTTCAACCTGCCTTTCGTCGGCATGGCGATCACCTCGCCCGAAACGAAACACTGGCTGCAGTTCAACGACCTGCTGTGCGAAATGCTCGGGTATGCGCGCGAGGAACTCGCCACGAAGACCTGGGCGGAGCTGACCCACCCGGACGATCTCGACCAGGACCTGGCGGAATTCGAGCGCGTCCTGCGCGGGGAATCCGAAGGCTACATGCTGGACAAGCGCTTCATCCGCAAGGATGGCGCCGCGGTGTTTACCACCATCAACATCAAGTGCACGCGAAATTCCGACGGCACGGTGGCGTATATCGTCGCCATGGTGCAGGACATCAGCGAGCGCAAGCGCAAGGAGGAGGAGTATCGCAGCATCATCCAGGCATCGACCGACGGCTTCTGGATCACCGATACCGCCGGCCGGATTCTCGACGCGAACGACTCGATTTGCCGGATGCTGGGATATTCCCGGGAGGAACTGCTGCGCATGGCCATCCGCGATATCGACGCGGACGAGTCGCCCGCGGAGGTGGACGCGCGCACCCGCGCGATGAGACAGTCCGGGAGCGCTCTGTTCCAGGCGCGGCACCGGCGCAAGGACGGCACGGTCATGGACGTGGAGGTCAGCGTCCAGTACGTCGTAGAGCTGGGCGAGCGCTTTTTCGCCTTCGTTCGCGACATCAGCGGGCGCACGAGGCGCTGAGGCAGAGTCGCGAATTGTCGGCGGCTTCAGGCGCCGGCGGCCGGCTTGCCCATGGCGTCGATCCCGGCGAGCACCTGCGCCGGCAGTAGATCGTTCATGCACTTGAAATGGCCCAGCGGGCACTCGCGCGCAAAGCAGGGGCTGCACGCGATGTCTATCCTGACGATGCGCGCCGGTCCGGATTGGGACGACAGGGACAGCGGCGGTGTGTGCGCCGGGCTGGAAGACCCGTATAGCGCGATGAGCGGCTTTCCCAGGGCCGCGGCGACGTGCATCAGCCCGGAGTCGTTGCTCACCACCAGGCCGGCGCAGGACATGAGGTCGATTGCGCTGGCGAGATCGGTCTTGCCGCACAGGTTGACGCACACGCCGCCCGATTGCGCGCGGATTTCCTCGCCCACCTCCGCATCCTTGGCCGAACCGATCAGCCAGACGGCGCGCCCGCGACCGGCCAGCTCGCGCGCGAGCGCGGCGAAATGCCGCGCCGGCCAGCGCTTGGCCGGGCCGTACTCCGCCCCGGGGCAGAACACGACGATCGGACGCGAGCGGTCCAGGTCCAGGCGCGCAGTGGTGCGTGCCGTATTGACCGGATCGACCTCCAGCCGCACCGCAGGCAGCGGGCGCTGCAATTCCGCGCCCGGCTTTTCCGCCAGCTGCGCGTAGCGCTCGGCCATCAGCGGTAGCTTCTTCTTGTCGAGTCGGTGCACCAGGTTCAACAGGCCGTAGCGCCATTCGCCTATGTATCCGGCGCGCAGCGGGATGTCGGCGAAAAAGGGTATCAGCGCGGACTTGAGGCTGTTTGGAAGGACGATCGCCTGGTCATACTTGCGCTGCGCCAGTTGGCGTCCGAGCTTCCAGCGCGCGCGCAGCTTCAGTTCGCCGTGCGCGAACGGCGACGGGATCACCTCGCTGATTTCCGGCATGCGCGCGAGCAGCGGGCCGCACCAGGGGGGGGCCAGCGCGTCTATGCTCACGCGCCCCAGCCTGTCGTGCAAGCGCCGCAACAGCGGCTGGGCCAGCAGCGTGTCGCCGATCCAGGAGGGGGCGACGATGAGGATGCGCGGCATGGGCTGAGGAAGAAAGGCGATGGCGGGAGGGGGTGACAGGCCGTGGCGCCCTTACACCTCCCTGCTGTTGCCTCCCGCCTCCAGGGATTTCAGTGCCCTTTGGGCGGCGCGCCCTTGTACACGTAATGCGTGCCGCAGTAAGGGCAGAGCAATTCGCCCGATTTCGCCACGTCGAGGAACACGCGCGGATGCATGTTCCATACCGGCGTGGAAGGCGTGGGGCAGTGCAGCGGCAGGTCCTGCTCCGTGACCTCGACGGTGCGATCTTGTGTAGTCGCGGACATCAGCGTTTCCCCTTTTTTGCCGGCTTGGCCGCGGCAGGTTTGGACTCGGCCGCTTTAGACTTGCCTACGGCAACGGGCGCAAGCCAGTCAGTGTGGCGCGTGTCCCGGCCGTTGACCACTTCGAAGAACGCCTTTTGCAGCTTGCGCGTGATCGGGCCGCGGCGGCCGGCGCCGATCTTGCGTCCGTCGACTTCGCGGATAGGCGTCACTTCGGCGGCCGTGCCGGTGAAGAAGGCCTCGTCGGCGATGTACAGATCGTCGCGGGTGATGCGCCGCGGCGTGACGGTGTAGCCGAGATCGCCGGCGAGGGCGATCACGCTGTCGCGGGTGATGCCCATCAGCGCCGAGGTCAGCTCCGGCTCGTAAATGCGGCCGTTCTTCACCAGGAACAGGTTCTCGCCCGCGCCTTCGGCGACGAAGCCGTCGACGTCGAGCAGCAGGCCCTCGTCATAGCCATGGTCGAGCGCTTCCTGGTTCGCCAGGATGGAGTTGGCGTAGGTGCCCGAATACTTGGCGCGGCACATCGACACGTTCACGTGGTGGCGCGCGAACGACGAGGTCTTGACGCGGATGCCCTTTTCCAGGGCCTCGGCGCCGAGGTATGCGCCCCAGGGCCAGGCGGCGATGGCGACATGGACCGTTGCACCTTTCGGAGAAACACCCATTTTCTCCGAGCCGTAGAAGGCGATCGGGCGCAGGTAGCATTCATGCAGCTTGTTCGCGCGCACCACTTCCTTGTGCGCTTCGATGATGGTCTCCTTGCTGTAGGGGATTTTCATCATGTAGATGTGCGCCGAGTTGTACAGGCGGTCGATATGCTCCTGCAGGCGGAATACGGCGGTGCCGTGCACGGTGTTGTAGGCGCGTATGCCCTCGAATACCGCCAGCCCGTAATGCAGCGAGTGGGTGAGCACATGGGTGGTAGCCGAGCGCCAGGGCACCAGCTTGCCGTCATACCAGATGTATCCGTTGCGGTCGGCCATCGACATTATTGCGAACTCCTTCAAAGCAAAGCGCAAAGTGTTATTTTAGCGGAAAGCTGCTCGCTTGAGCAGCGCATCACTCCGGAGACGGGAAGCCCGTGTTCGCCAAATGCCCCAAATGCAATATCGCGCTCGATCCCGGCGATGCCGGAGCGCGCGAACGCTGCCCCGCTTGCGGGCTAGTCTTCGCCAAGTACCTGCAGGCGCAGCAGGGCAGGCCTGCGCGCACGACGGTTCCCGTGTTGGGCGCCGAGCCGGCGGCTGATCGTCCGGCGCTGCTCGCCTGGCTGCTGCAGGTGCCGGCGCGCGTGGACAGCATGAGTTTCTATGGCCGCTGCGCCGCCTACCTGTTCTTTTTCGTCTGGGGCTGGCGCCTGTATGCCATGGACATCGGCGATGCCGACATCAATGCCTCGTTCATGCACCTGATCGTGCTTCCGATCCACGAGGCGGGGCACCTGCTGTTCATTCCCTTCGGCCGTTTCATGACCGTGCTCGGCGGGAGCCTGTTTCAGGTGCTGCTGCCGCTGATCCTGATGGCTTCGTTCATGTTCGGCTTCGGCGGCAGCCGGCGCGACAACTTCGCCGCCTCGCTCATGCTGTGGTGGGCCGCGATGGCCATCATCGACGTGGCGCCCTACATCTGGGATGCCTTCGAACCGAAGATGATGCTGCTCGGCGGGAAGACCGGCGCCGAGTCCGACGGCCACGACTGGCAGAACATCCTCGGCGACCTGGGGCTGCTCAAGCGGGCGCATCTGATCGCTGGCATCGCGCACAAGCTCGGGCTGGCCGTGATGCTCGTTGCCTACGCTTGGGGCGCGGCGCTGCTTTACTTGCAGTTCAACCGTCGCGACAGCAATGCCATTGAGGAAGATAGCTAGGGCCGGCTGCCCGGGAAAGTGAACTTCGGATTGGGAAGCCGTCGATCAACGCCCGCTATTGCCGCAGAGGGAGTCATTCGCCACAGGTCGTTAATCTGGGTCATTGGTTCGAGCCCTGGTCGGGGAGCCGCTATTCGCCACGGTTCCGTTCCTGTTGACAGGTTATCCCTCATTTCGGCTAAGCTTCCGCACCAAACGGATTCGACCTGCTCGTCGCAATCCGGAAGCAGGGCCGTGGTGCTCAACAACACAAGGAGGAATCCATGAAAGCTTTCGCAACATTGGCAAGGGGGATCACCGTGGCAGCAATCGCATCGATGCTAGCCGCCGCGCCGGCGCTCGCCGGGACGTTCGTGTACGTTTCGAACGCCGACGATGGCGACATCGGCATCTACAGCATGCAGGCCGACGGCAAGCTGCTGCCGGGCGCGCGCGTCAAGGTGGCGAGCGTGGTGATGCCGCTGGCGGTGAGCCCGGACCGGCGCTTTCTGTACGCGGCGTCGCGCTCGAAGCCTTTTTCGGTGCACGCCTATGCCGTCAACCCCGGCACGGGCGCGCTGACGCATTTGTCGACGACGCCCACGGCGGAGAGCTTTCCGTACATCTCGCTCGACAGGACCGGACGCTTCCT
>Ga0182021_10005493_pt1 | contig 15016 bp, 14 predicted proteins | sample 612E3MmetaG_FD_120493 | JGI IMG/M metagenome (GOLD analysis project Ga0182021, IMG submission 120493) | Permafrost microbial communities from Stordalen Mire, Sweden - 612E3M metaG (Illumina Assembly) | ecosystem: Environmental > Terrestrial > Soil > Wetlands > Permafrost | place: Sweden... | reverse complement strand
CTGAACAACGAAGCCACGGCCACCAGGACACGCTGGCCAGCGCGATACTGCGTCCTCGGTCGCACAAATAGCGCTGCTATTTGCGCTTCCTGCGTCCTTGTCTCGCGCGCGGCGATCGTGTCCACGCCCAGAGGGCACCCGGCGCAGCGTCGTTATTCAGCAGCCTGCGGAGATTCTAGCAGCCTCTCGGCATCCAGCGAGACGGGGTCGAATCAGGAGCTACGTTGTTGCCTGCCTGCGATGATCCGTTCGATCATGCGGTCCGCGATTGCAGCGGCGGGTATGTGATAGTCGCCGGAGCGGATGAGGTCGTGAATCGCCTGCAGACGTGCAGCCGACATACAACCGTCCGCGCCGGACGCCGAGCTCCGGTCGGACGGGAAGCGGTTCTCTCTTGCGGCTGTGTTCATGGCGGCTTCCGCTGCTGGTGTTTGGGGCACATTGCACATGCTATCCTTCCTATCGGCCGAAGTCCCCAAATGGTTTACACGCAGAGTGCAAATTCGTTCGTGTGAGTTTAGCCCGGGAAGGGGCTCGCATTTGCCGCCGAAGCTGATCAGCATAGAAGAAGCCCGAGGCCGCGTACTGGCTGAGGCACTCGCCTTGCCGGCCGAATCGCAGCCGCTTGCGCAGGCGCTCGGCATGGCCCTCTCCGAGGAAATAGTCGCTCCGCACAGTGTTCCTCCCTTCGACAATTCGGCCATGGACGGATTTGCCGTAAGGGCGGTTGACACCGTTGATGCGACGGCTGACAAGCCGGTGCGCTTGACTATCGCGAACACTCTCGCGGCCGGCCACGTGGCCGATCGGCCGATGTCGGCGGACGAAGCGGTGAAGATCATGACCGGCGCTCCTATCCCGGAGGGCGCCGATTCGGTGGTCCAGATGGAGGTGACCGAGGAGAAGGCCGGCAAGGTGCTCATCTACGAGCCGGCCAAGCGCGCCAGGAACATACGGCGGGCCGGTGAGGACGTGACGGCAGGCGATCGAGTGTTCAAGCCGGGCGCCGTGCTGGGTCCGGCGGAGATCGGTCTGATGGCCAGCCTGGGGATACCCGAAGTGCAGGTGCACCGGCGTCCGCGAGTGGCCATCCTCTCCACCGGCAGTGAGCTGGTCGAAGTGGACCGGCCGCTGCTGCCCGGTCAGATCCACAACTCCAACAGCTACTCGCTTCGCGCTCAGTGCCAGCAGCTCGGCGTCGAGCCGACGCTCCTCGGCATAGTGGCCGACGACTACGAGGCCACTCGGCGATTGTTCAAAGAGGGGCTGGAATATGACGTGTTGCTCACCTCGGGGGGCGTGTCGGTGGGTGAGTTCGACTTCGTCAAGGACGTGCAAAGCGAATTGGGTGTCGAACGGCGCCTGTGGGGTGTGGCCATGAAACCGGGCAAGCCGCTGGCCTTCGGCATTTGCGGCCGGACCCTAGTGTTCGGCCTTCCCGGCAATCCCGTGTCGGCTATGGTGTCGTTCGAGCTCTTCGTCCGCCCGGCCATCCTTCGGCTGATGGGATACCGCAAGACCACGCGGCCCTCCTACCCGGCCATCATGGCCGAGGACGTTGCCAACCCCGACGGTCGCACCTACGTCGTGCGGGTGCGGGCTTGGCGGGAAGGGTGCGTGTGGCACGTAACCTCCACTGGGGCCCAGGGCTCGGGGCTGCTGAAGTCCATGGTGGGGGCCAACGGGCTGGCCTTCATTCCTGGTGGACCGAGGGGCTTGAAGGCGGGAGAGGAAGTTGAGTTCATGCTGCTTCACGAGGACCTTGAGGAGCCGTGAGCCGCGGTTGCGTCCCTGCCGGAGTTGTCCAGAGCTCTGCGTGGCGATACAATAGATACGTGAGGAAGTTGCGTCAAACACGGCGTGGGAGTGGTGCAAAAGGCATTCCTGCGTCGGTGGTCCAAGTGGTTTCGAGGAGCCTGGCAGTTTGCGCTGCTGGGCTTTTTTGTTCGCGGACTTCGTGCTGATTCCGGAGACCGGAAAGGAGATCTCATGGCCAACCACTTCACTCCCGAAGAACTGGCACAGGAGATGGGTACCGACACCCGAGACGTCATCCACCTCTGTGTGAAGGAAGGCATCCCCATCTACAAGGGGAAGATCGACCGCAGTCTTCTTTCGGCGGTGATGAAGGCCAAGGGCATCCAGCTTCCCAAGACCCAGGTGGCAGCGGTCTAGTTCCAAAGAACGTGCTCATCCGGCTCCGTCAGGACAGAGCCGGTCCGTTCGATAGGATCCCGTAGGCTTCGGTAGCTACCTGGGCCTCTAGAGCTGTGCGGCGCACCGGGTTCTCCCTGCAATCGGGAAGCATGACCTTCGGCGTTTGTTCGCTGTCGTAGAACCAGCGTCGCACCGCCAGCAACGAGTCGAGTTCCTTCTGTGGCACGGCCACGAGGTGCGGAGCGCCGTTCCCGAGCTGGCCGTTCTGCTGCTCCCAAAGGGCATCGAACGCCATCCGGATCTGCTCCTCCAAGGTCCCGGCCTGCAGCAAGAGAGATTCCCGCAGCCTGCCATTCCAGACGAGATTGAGACGCACTCCGGAACCGCTCCCATTGCCGGCATCGGGCCAGAGAGCGACGAAACGCAGATTGACTGCGTCGGCCAGCGTCTCGTATGAACGCCGTATGTGGAGCAAGTGCTCGCGCGCCTCCTGTAGGCGCTGAGCTTCCTCGAAGCGCCGTTGCCGGGAGAGAGTCTTTGTGACTTCATCGGCTCGTTCGAACGGGTCGGGGAGGCCGGTATCGGCCTCCCCGGCGAGCCAACCGACGATCTGCCTAACGAGAGCATCGTGCTCCAGCCTGACCTCCGGGTCGCCACCGCAGGGTGCCAGACAGCGCTCGTGGGCGCTCCGTACGCAAGGCCGGGCCTCAGGGTGCCGCGGGCACCCGCGGATGGGGTAGCACCGTTGGAGAAGATCCAAGGCCGAATTCAGCCGCGCCCTGCCGCGGAAAGGCCCGATGACGAGCGGCTGGCGCACCGAGGGCTGACGGTCCGGATCGAAGAGCCAGGCAGGCGCTCGGCAACTGGCGGACAGATTCAGACCGGGACCGCCGCTCGTGACCTTGAGGTAGGCATAGGTCTCCGGCCGGGTTCCATAGAGGTTGCAGCACGGACGGTGCTCGAGAATGAGCTGCTGCTCTCTCACCACGGCTTCCAGTGGGGTATGGGCCTCGTCCCAGTCGATCCGCTCCACCATCCGGATGGCCTGGCGCACCTTGCGTGTGTTGTCGGCGTTGACGACGAAATGAGAACGCACCCGCTCCCGTAGGCGGTCGGCCTTGCCGACATAAAGGATGTGCCCTTCTTTGTCCAAGAAGCGGTAGGTTCCCGGCGTCTTCGGAAGGTCGCGGGTCAAGGACAGCTTGTCCAGAGCCGAGCGGCTGGAAGGGTTGACGTAGGCCCGGACCTCACCGAGGTGGGTGAGGCCTCGCTCCTGGAGGCGGCCCACGAGGCTCACGAACACATGACCGGCCGCCTGGGCATCGGCGAGCGCGCGGTGGCAGGCCGCGACCGGCGCTCCAAGGGCCTCTGCCACCGTCTGCAGCCTGTAGTTGGGGAGGCCCGGCGCGAGAGCCCGGGCCAGGGGTAGGGTGTCGATGGCTCCGTCGCCCAGGCGCCGCCCGCTCAACCGGTGCAGCTCGTAGTTGAGAAAGCCCACGTCGAAGGAGGCGTTGTGCGCCACCACCACCGCGCCCTCCAGGAACTCCAGTAGCTCGGGGAGAACCTCCTCGATCCGTGGCGCCCCGGCGACCATCTCCTGGGTGATGCCGGTGATCTGCGTGATCATGTGCGGTATGGGTCTCATGGGGTTGACCAGCGTGCCGAAGTGCCTCACCTCGCGGAAGCCTTCGATCCGCACCGCTCCGATCTCGGTGATCTTGCTCAGACCGGCTCGGGCGCCGGTGGTCTCGAGGTCGAGCGCGACGAAGGGCACGTCGGCGAGGTCGGGGTCGGGACCCTCCCAGTGACGAAGGGAGAGCAGGCCGTCCCGGGTGCCATCCCAGCAGAAGCGGCGGTCCTCATACACAAGGGCGGCGAGGATCTGGCGGCAAAGAGGGATGGGCGCGTTGTCGGAAGCGATGAGGAGCCGCGCAGCCTCCACCGCATCAAGCGGTTCTCCGCGCACCAGCAAGGTCTCGTGGAGACTGTCGGCTACCCGCAGCGAGAGCTGGAGCTGCATGGCGGTGAGCTAAACTCCCACGAAAGAGCAGCGGTTCCTTGAAAAGGGCAGACTCATCCTGGAAAATACTAGCACCCTGAAGCCGGGCAGTCGGGCCATTCGCCGAGCGGGGGAGACATGCTGCAGAGGGACCAAATCGAAGCGATCCTGCCTCATCGCGAGCCCTTTCTTTGGCTTGACAGAGTGACAGAACTGATTCCCGGGGAGTACGCAGTGGCGGAAAAGGACATCGTGGCGGACGACGATGTCTTCCGGGGGCATTTCCCAGGTCACCCGGTGTTCCCCGGCGTCCTTCAGCTCGAGGCGATGGCCCAGACCGGAGCGGTCGCCGTTCTCTCTCAGCCCGGCAACGAGGGCAAGCTGGTCCTCTTCGCTCGGGCCGACGATGTTCGGTTCCGCCGGCCGGTCGTTCCCGGCGACACGCTTCGTCTCGAGGTTCGCCTATCCGAAAGCCGCGGCCGCATAGGCAAGGGCGAGGCCAAAGCGTTCGTCGGCTCCGAGCTGGTGTCCAGCGGAACGCTTACCTTCGCGGTCGCCGAGCCCTGATGCCAGCAACAGGACCGGCCCCACTACTGGGGAGACCTATCATCATCACCGGTCTCGGCGCGTATGTGCCTCCCAAGGTGGTCACCAACGACGACCTCACCGCCACACTCAACACCTCCGACGAATGGATCACGCAACGCACGGGCATCAGGGAACGGCGGGTGGCCGAGGCTGGGCTTTGCTCTTCGGACCTGGGCATCATCGCCGGCAGGGCGGCGCTGGACGATGCCGGTCTCTCCCCGGGAAACGTCGACCTCGTCATCACCGCGACCATCTCGCCCGACCGTCTCATGCCGGCGACGGCTTCGCGCGTCGCCTACGAGTGCGGCTGCGAAGCGGCCGGCGCCTTTGACGTTTCCGCCGGTTGCTCCGGCTTCGTCTACGCGCTTGCCATGGCTGCCTCGACCGTGGCGGCGGGACTTCACGACCATGTCCTGGTGGTAGGCGCCGAGGTCATCTCGCGCCTGCTCGACTGGCAAGACAGGTCCACCGCGGTGCTTTTTGGCGACGGGGCCGGCGCAGCGGTCGTTTCACCGCTGGTGTCGCCTACGGCGGGATCCGGCGGCCCGGTCGTCGAGATCCGGCCAGGCCTCGCCGGCATCCTGGGTTTCGACCTGGGTGGCGACGGCGCGGGCGCCGAGTTCTTGATGATCCCCGCGGGTGGCTCCAAGTTGCCCGCCTCCTGCGCCACGGTTGAAGCCCGGCAGCACTACATGACCATGAACGGCCAGGAAGTTTACAAGTTTGCCACACGCATCGTGGCGCGATCGGCCGGAAGGGTGCTAGAGCGCTGCGGGCTCGGGGTGGCCGACATCGACCTCTTCGTGCCGCACCAGGCGAACCTGCGTATCATCGAAGGGGCGGCCAAGAAGCTCGGCATCCCCGACGACAAGATCTACACCAACGTGCAGCGGTACGGCAACACGTCCTGCGCCTCCATCCCACTCTGCCTCAGCGAGGCGCGGACGGAGGGTCGGCTGAACGACGGCGATCTGGTACTCCTCATGGGTTTCGGCGCGGGACTCACATGGGGCGCGTGCCTCATGGAATGGGGTCGCGCGCGCGACCTTCCAAATACGGCGGGAGTGATTCGAACATGAGCGGACTACTCATTCTGTTCCCCGGTCAGGGCAGCCAGAAGCCCGGCATGGCCGAACACCTGTGGGAATACCCCAAGGCTCGGGAAGCGTTTGCCGAGGCAGGCGACGTCCTGGGCTGGGACATCGGCGAGTTGTGTCGGCACGGCGCCATGGAGGAGCTCACGCGAACCGATCGCACTCAGCTCACTATCCTGGCCTGTAGTGTGGCCACCTGGAGGGTCTTGGAGGCAAAAGGGGCGTCTTTCGCGGCGGCTGCGGGGCACTCTCTCGGTGAGTACTCGGCCCTGGTCGCGAGCGGCCGCATGACCTTCGCCGACGCGCTGCGCGTGGTCGACGTGCGGGGACGGGGCATGCAGGCATGCGGCGAACGGAACGGCGGGACGATGGCGGCAATCATCGGCCTGGACGACGCCGCCGTCGACGAGATCTGCTCCTCGCTCCCCCAAGTGTGGGTCGCGAACTACAACTCCCCGGGGCAGGTGGTCATCTCCGGCTCGGAGGATTCCATCAGGGCGGCCGGTGAGCAGGCGAAGGAGCGCGGCGCGGGCCGGGTAGTGCCGCTCCCCGTTTCGGGCGCCTTCCACACCCCCTACATGGCGGGAGCGGCCGAAACACTCACGGCGGCGCTCTCGGGCGTGCGTTTCGAGCCGGGGCGCGGGAAGTTCTTCTCCACCACCGAGCTTCGATACCCTGGGCCGGACGAACTGGCCCAGGTGCTTGGCAAGCAACTCATGTCGCCCGTGAAGTTCGCGCAGAGCATCACGACGGTGCTTGCCGGGGAGGAGAGGGACCGGCCGTCCGCGGGCCTGGAAGTGGGGCCGGGCACCGTGCTGGCCGGATTGATGAAGAGAATCAATCGCGACTTCCCCACGGCAGCCACCACCGACGCCGATTCGCTGCACAAAGCGCTGGAAGAAACTGGGGGTAGGCAATGAACGGCACCGCCCTGCCTCTCGAAGACCGCGTAGCTCTCGTGACCGGGGGCGCCAGAGGCATAGGCCGGGCCATCGCGCTCCGGTTGGCCGCGGATGGCGCGAAGGTGGGCATCGTAGACATGGCGGACGCCGGCGCCGACACCGCGGCCGAGATCGAGCGCCTCACCGGGCGCGCCACGACCTTCGTGAAGGCCGACGTCTCCAAAGAGGAACAGGCGCGGGCCGCGGTCAGCGCGGTCGAGTCTGCCCTAGGGCCCACCGACATCCTGGTCAACAACGCCGGCATCACCCGCGACGGTCTGGTGCTCGTCATGGACGAGAGCGACTGGGACGCAGTGCTGGCTGTGAATCTGAAGGGCGCGTTCCTGATGAGCAAGGCGGTGCTTCGGGGCATGATCAGGCGCCGCCGTGGCTCCATCATCGGTATCTCGAGCGTCGTCGGGCGTCGTGGCAATGCCGGGCAGGTGAACTACTCGGCCGCGAAGGCGGGCCTCATCGGTCTCACCAAGTCGTTGGCCCGGGAAGTGGCCTCGCGCAACGTGCGGGTGAACGCGGTGGCTCCCGGCTACATCGAAACGGAAATGACCGCCGCTCTCGCTGAGGCGGCGCGCAACGCTCTCGTCGGCCAGATTCCACTGGGCCGGATAGGCACTCCGGAGAACGTGGCGGATGCGGTGGCCTTTCTGGCCGGGGACGCATCCGCATTCATCACGGGAGCCGTCCTTGCGGTCGACGGCGGCCTCGGTATCTAGCAGGAGGGGAAGGTGGCGGATATGAAGGGTGCACCGAAGACCATCGAACTGAAGCGTGTGGTGGTGACGGGAGTAGGCGTGGTCTCGTCGCTTGGCATCGGCAGAGAGCCGTTCCTGGAGGGGCTTCTGGTGGGCCGGTCGGGAGTGAAACGCATCCAGCGGTTCGATACCACAGAGTTCCCCGTCAAGATAGCCGGCGAGATACGGGACTTTGATGCTTCATCCTTCATCGACAAGAAACAGGCCAGACGCATGGACCTGTACGCCCAATATGGGGCCTCGGCAGCCACGCTCGCCCTTGCCGATTCCGGCTTCCCGGTGACAGAAGACCCGTACGCGGTGGGCGCGCTCATCGGCTCGGGGGTCGGCGGTCTTGCCACCTTCTACGACCAGATCGGCGTCCTCCTCGAAAAGGGGCCAACCCGCGTGAGCCCCTTCTTCATCCCGATGATGATCCCCAACATGGCCTCAGCATGCAGTTCGATCCTGCTGGGTCTCAAAGGCCCGGTCAACGCTACCTGCACAGCTTGCGCGGCCGGCACCAACGCGCTCGGCGACGCCTTCAACATCATCCGGCGAGGTGACGCGACGGCCATGTTTGCCGGTGGAGCGGAGGCGGCGGTGAATGAAGTGGGCATGTCGGCGTTCGCAGCCATGCGCGCTCTTTCGGCACGCAATGACGAGCCGGAGCGGGCGAGCCGACCGTTCGACGCCGGACGCGACGGTTTCGTCATGGGTGAGGGCAGCGGCGTGCTGGTTCTTGAAGAACTGCAGCATGCCCTCGACCGCGGCGCCCACATCTACGCCGAGTTCGTTGGCTACGGCATGGCCGCGGACGCGTTTCACCTAACCGAGCCCGACGAGACCGGTGAGCCCGCGGCGCTCGCCATGACACGTGCCCTGCGCGACGCGGGCCTCGATCCGTCCGACGTTGACTACATCAACGCCCACGGGACCTCCACTCCGCTCGGCGATGCCATGGAGACCAAGGCCATCAAGCTGTCGCTCGGCGCCCATGCGGGCAAAGTGATGGTAAGCTCCAGCAAGAGCATGTTCGGCCACTGCCTGGGTGCTGCCGGGGCGCTCGAGGCGGCCGCCACCGTACTGTGTATGGAGGCCGGCATGGTAGCCCCCACCATCAATCTCGACCAGCCTGATCCGGACTGTGACCTCGACTACGTCCCCAACGTCGCCAGGAAGGCTGAAGTGAACGTCGCCATGTCCAACAGCTTCGGTTTCGGCGGGCACGACGCCGCGATAGTCCTGCGCAAGTGGCATGGCTAAGTACGTAACCATACAGGTCGCGAGGAAGGAGCCGCCGCCCGGCCCTGAGGCCGCGGGCGAGCGCTGCAAGAATTGCAATGCCCTCCTGCAACCGGGCGAACTGGACAAGTCCCTTCGCGTCTGCCCGCATTGCTCCTACCATTACCCCCTCCCCTCGCACGAGCGGATCGCCCAATTTGCCGACGCGGGCACGGTCAGCTTCCTGGGCGAAGAGGTGAGGGCGGTCGATCCGCTCGATTTCGTCGATCTGCGTCCCTATCCCCAGCGGCTGTCCGACGCGCAGCTCGATACTGGGCTGACCGAGGCCTTTCTCGCGGCGACCTGCGAGATCGCCGGCCGGCCGGCCGGCATCGGCGTGCTCGATTTCAAGTTTCTCGGGGGATCGATGGGGTCCGTCGTGGGTGAGCGTTTCTACCGGCTTGCTCAAGCAGCGGTCGACCGGCGCATGGCCCTGGTGGTGGTAGCCGGTTCTGGAGGAGCACGCATGCAGGAAGGCCTCTTCTCGCTGATGCAGATGGCAAAGACCGTCGTGTCGGTGCAGAAGTTGGCTAACGCCCACCTGCCCTACGTCACCATCCTTACCCATCCCACCACGGGAGGCGTCTTCGCCAGTTTCTCCACTGTGGCCGACGTGATCATTGCCGAGCCCGGGGCGGTGATGAGCTTCGCAGGCCCGCGCATCATCGAGCAGACGATACGTGAGAAGCTGCCACCCGGCTTCGGGTCTTCCGAGTCGCAGCTCGCGCACGGCCAGGTAGATATGGTAGTGGACCGCCGACAGCTTCGCGACAGGCTCGTGGGGATTCTATCGCTGCTGCAAGGGGATGGTGCCCATGTCTGACCGTCAGACACCCGAGCAGGCCTGGGAGCGAGTGCTTCTCGCCCGGCACGCCGAGCGGCCGCAGACACTCGACTACATCGCAGTCGCATTCCCCGATTTCCTCGAACTGAGCGGTGACCGGCTTCACGGGGACGACAAGGCAGTGGTCGCCGGTCTGACGACCTTGGGGCGGCGGCGCATCGTGCTCATCGGAACTCAGAAAGGCCACACGCTCAAAGAGCGGCAAGAACGCAGCTTCGGGATGCCGCGGCCTGAGGGCTACCGCAAGGCCATGCGGCTCGCGCGATTGGGAGAGAAGTTCGGCTTGCCGGTGGTCACCCTGGTCGACACGCCAGGGGCCTACCCGGGCAAGGACGCCGAAGAAGGCGGGCAGGCCGGGGCCATCGCCCGCAGCATCGAGACCTTCGCCGGCCTCACGACGCCTACTGTCACAGTGGTGATCGGCGAGGGAGGCTCCGGCGGCGCGTTGGCGCTCGCGCTTGCAGACCGGGTGTTCATGCTCGAGAACTCCACCTATTCGGTCATCTCCCCCGAGGCCTGCGGCGCCCTGGTTTGGCGCGACGCGGCCGAGGGGCCCAGGGCGGCGGCGGCTCTACGGGTGTCCGCGAGCGATCTGTTCGAGCTTGGGCTGATCGACGCCGTGATCCCCGAGCCTCCGGGCGGAGCCCACACCGACCACCGGCAGATGGCGAACCGCCTGTTGCGGGAGATCGAGCTCGCCCTGGATGGCCTCGTGGATCTGGAACCGGCGGAACGGCTCCGGCTGAGACACGAGAAGTACCTGAAGATGGGGAGCTACGCTACGGCTAGCTCCAAATAGGGCAGCCAGGCGTCGGGCACCACTCGCTGGCAGGCCAGAACGAAGTCCCCGGGGAGCGGCGGCCGCGGCCGCCGCGACGGTGACATCCCGACCTCGTGAGGCAGCGCGGCGCCTTTGCGCACGTTGCAGGGTGCGCACGAGGTGATGACGTTGTCCCAGGAGTCGAGCCCACCCCGGCTGCGCGGGACGATGTGATCGATGGTGAGGTGGCGGGTGCTGCCGCAGTACTGGCAGCGATAGCCATCGCGGGCGAGGACCGCGCGTCGGGAGAGACGCCGTCCGTCCGGCCGAGGCAGGCGGACGTACTGGGTCAAGCGGATAACGATTGGCGCGACGAACGTCGCCCGCTCCGAGTGATACACGGTGCCGCCGGTTTCCACGGCTTCAGCCTTGCCCTTGAGCAGCAGCACGATCGCCCGGTGCGTCGAGCAGACATTCACCGGCTCGTAGGTAGAGTTGAGTACCAGTACCTGACGGAGCATGCTCACCCCCCGCTGAAGCGGTTCTAGCATATTCTAGCCAATCACGAGCGCGGTGGCGAAGTGTAAGGCTGCTGAGTAGAATCCAGACATGGAACACGAAGACCTGTTCAGCGCCGGTTTGAAGGCCGATTTGTCGGCGACCGCCCCCCTGGCTGCGCGCATGCGACCCGGGAGGCTGAGCGAGGTGGTGGGGCAAGCGCAGCTGCTCGGGGAGGGCGCGGCTCTGCGCGTGGCCGTGGAGACGGGCACCATCAGCTCCATGATCTTCTTCGGTCCGCCGGGGACAGGCAAGACCACCGTTGCTCGCCTGGTGGCGGCCGAAACCGGCTCCGGGTATGAGGAGCTGTCGGCGGTCAGCTCGGGAGTGGCTGAGGTGCGCAAGGTCATCGATCGGGCGCGCGACCGCAGGGCGCAGACGGGCCGTCGCACCGTCCTCTTCATCGACGAGGTGCACCGTTTCTCGAAAGCCCAGCAGGACGCTCTTCTTCATGCCGTTGAAGACGGCATCGTCACGCTCATCGGGGCGTCCACCGAGAATCCGTACTTCGAAGTCATCCCGGCCCTCATCTCTCGTTCGGAGCTCTATCAGTTCCTGCCCTTGCCCAAAGAGGACATCCGCACCCTGCTCGAGCGGGCGACGTCCCGGTTCCCGCCTGCCCGGCAGCTGGCCGTGGATGACGACGCGCTTGATCTGATAGCCGAAGGAGCGCTGGGTGACGCGCGTCGGGCATTCACCATACTCGAGCGCTCACTCGTGCTTGCCGGTTCCAAAGGGCTCACCAGTCTCGACCAGGCCACCGTGGAGGAGGCGGCCCAACGGAAACTGGTGCTCTACGACAAGGGGGCCGACGCGCACTACGACGTTATCTCCGCTTTCATCAAGAGCCTCCGCGGTTCGGACCCGGATGCGGCTCTATACTATCTGGCCGTCATGCTCACCGGCGGAGAGGATCCCAAATTCATCGCTCGGCGTCTCGTCATCTTCGCCTCCGAGGACATCGGCAACGCGGATCCGCGTGCCCTCGAGGTGGCAGTGGCGGTGTCACGCGCGGTGGAATTCGTCGGGCTGCCTGAGTGCCGGATCAACCTGGCCCAAGGAGTCACCTATCTGAGCTCCGCGCCGAAGTCCAACGCTTCTTACGTGGCCATGGCGGAAGCGATGGCGGAGGTCAACGAGCACGGCGCCCAACCTCCTCCCGTATTTCTGCGCAGCACCGGCTATCGCGGGGCAAAAAATCTGGGCCACGGCGTTGGCTACGAGTATCCACACACCAGCGGAGGGTACATATCGCAACGTCACCTCCCCGATGGACTGTCGGACCTGGTGTTCTACCGACCCACCCGCGAAGGGGACGAGGCTCGGATACAGGAATTCCTCGCCAGGATGAGAACCTTGCGAAACGAAGGAGCGAAAGACGTGGATACCTAGGTTGGGTCAAGATTCGAGGCCCGCAGCCGATACAAAGAGCAGCGAGAAGTGCTGATAAGCGTAAAATCAGTTTGGTCGGGCGATGCCGGCAAGGACAGCATGGGTACCAAGGAGGGGAATCGGGATGGATAGCGCGGGAAGATTCCTTCTGGGTGGTGCGCTGGGGGCAGCCCTGGGGTACTACCTTTCGCGGAAGAACCAGCAAAGAGCGGCTCTGCAAGGCGCACAGGCCCCGGCCGGCCAGGTCGTGACCGAGGCGACTTACGGCGCTCAGCCTGAGTACCAGGCTCAGAGCCCACTCATGGCCGCTGCGGTGGCCCAGGCCCCTGTAGCTGAGCCCCCGGTGCCTGATACGCCTGTGGCTGAGGCGTTCGTGACTGAGGTCCCCATCGCGGCGAAACCCTCCCTGGATGCCATCGTGGTCGACGCGCCCTACCCGCCAGTTCGCGAGTCCACCGTCTCCGAGGCGCCTCCTACCGTCTGGCCCGCTCCCGTGTCCGACTGGGTCTACGCACCCACCCCAGCGCCCGCGGAAGCCCCCGTCGCGCCGGTCACCGAGCCTTCACTCGACCTGGTGGAGGAGGCTCCCCCTGTTGAGGTGGCCCCGGTGGCCGAAGCCACCCCGGCGGCCGAGGCGCCCGTGGCCGAACCGTCTGCGGTCGAAGCGCCCGAGGTAGAAGCATCCGCGACCGAGCCGTCTGCGGTAGAAGCGCCCGCGCTCGAAGCGTCAGATAGCTGGTCGCAGCTGGCTGACGGAGCCGCGCTCGAGAGCATGTGGCCGGTGGCTGAAGAGCCGCCGAGCGTTGAAGTGGCACCGTCGGAGATCGAAGCCTTCGATTCGTGGGCGGTCGCAACGCCGCAGATCGAAGCCGTTCCCGCGGAAGCCCCCGTTGAGGAAGAACCGGAGTTGGGCACCACCGCTCCGGACGCGTCGGCGGAGACCGCTGCTCCGTCCGGATTTGATTGGGAAGCGATCTTGTCGCCCGCATTGGCGGTCCCGCAGCCCGCCGCCGAGGAGGCTGTCGGCGAGCCGGCGGCAGAGGATATCTCCCTCGCCGAGACGGTCCAAGAGGCTCCGGCTGAGACCCTTCAGCCTGCGGCCTGGACAGTGGAATCGGCAGAGGACTGGATGACGGCTGCGTCCGTCGCCGAAACGCCCGAGCTGGAAGCACCAACCGCCGAAGCACCGGTGCCCGAAGCGCCGACTGCCGAAACACCGGAAGTTCTGGCATCCCCGCAGCCTGCTGCCAAAAGCACCGGCTGGGCGTGGGATTTCGATGCGGCTCCCGTCGCCGAGGCCCCCGCAGAGGCTCGCGAGGAGTCACCATTGGTCGAACTCCCAGTCAGCGAACCGGCGCCAGCGCACGAGGCCGAACGGTCGGAGTTGACAGTGCCTGAGGCCGAAGTCTCATCTCCGACGAGCGATACCATCGACGAATGGCCGGATACTGGCTGGTCGGAGCCGGACGTAGAAGTGCCCGGGTCGCATTCCGCCGTGGCGGAACTGCCGGTCGCGGAACCGCCCGTGGTCGAACTGCCGGTCGAGGAGGGCGAGTCCCGTTTAGTTGAGGCTCCGTTCACGGAGTCTTCAGTGATGGACACCCCCATGGTGGAAGCGCCGATGGAGGTCCAATTTGAAGCGCCCGTGGAGGAAATGTCTACGATCGAGGCACCGCCGGTTGAAGCTATGGTCGAGACGGCGCCTCCGGCGCAAGTCGCCCCACTGGACGATCTCAAGGCGAGAATCGAGGAAACACGTCGTCGCATCCGGCAGGAACTCGAACAGCCGTTCGTTTCTCCGGTCGTCGCTTCGCCCGTCGAAGACGACTGGACGGTCGCGCCCGTTCTACCGACCGCCAGCGCCGCTCCCGAGCCGCAACCCACTCCCTTCGCGAGTGCCGCTCCAGAGCCGCAACCCGCCCCGGTCGCGGCGGTTGAGCCACTCGTTCTCGCGGAAGAACCCGTTGTGAGCGATGAGCCCGAGGCAGAAGAAGAGCCTGTCGACTACGATTCCATGCGGAGCCGCATCGAGGTCACACGCAGCCGGCTCAAAGCGAAAGCCTTCGATGCCATGATGACAGGCGAGGCGGCCTTGCTGGGGCGGGATACTGAAGACGCGGAGCACAGGCGCAAAGTGGCGTCCCCTGTGGACAGCGAAGTCAACGATACGATCGAGACAAGCCTGCGGGAGGAATTGGACTAGCGAGTGGTCAGAGGCCGCCAGGAGGCTGCTGAAGATCAAAGCCTCGACCCCCAGATCGCGCTGGCCCATCACCCTCTAGCGGCGAAGCGTCATTCTCCAGCAGCTCGCTAGGCGCCAGTCTCGTCTTCGCCGGGAGGCAGAAAGTCCTCTTCTTGGTGGGCCGCTCGCGGCACGTGCAGTGGGCGCCTGAACAGGTTGCGCAGGTCGGTCCAGGCAGCGTCGCGTGACCCTTCCACTATCTCGAGGAAGCCCTTGACCTTGGCGTCGAGGTTGTCGACGTGGTGAAGGATCAAGGCTTCAATAGTCTTCGGACGCTTGGGCGATCCCCACTCCAGCTCGCCATGGTGGCTGATGATGCAGTGGAGTAGGTGCTGCAGCTTGACCTCTGGGAATGAAGGCCGGGCCTTTGCGGCCTCCGAGACAAGAAGGACACCCTGAGTGACGTGG
>Ga0182021_10005492_pt1 | contig 15018 bp, 16 predicted proteins | sample 612E3MmetaG_FD_120493 | JGI IMG/M metagenome (GOLD analysis project Ga0182021, IMG submission 120493) | Permafrost microbial communities from Stordalen Mire, Sweden - 612E3M metaG (Illumina Assembly) | ecosystem: Environmental > Terrestrial > Soil > Wetlands > Permafrost | place: Sweden... | reverse complement strand
TAAGAAACATAATTATCTAAGGCTTCATTTAACCACATATCAAATTCAGGCACCCTATTCACTAAATCTTCACGATGTGAATTATATAGCTCAGTAGGATTCTTTTTTGTAAAGTTGCAAAAATTTTTAATTACATATAAATAATTGTTTATCGTATTTTTTGCTCTGCCTGACTTCATTTTTAAGAATTTTTCCATTGTAGAATCATTTTTGATATCTTGAATTGTAAACTTGTCTACCATAATACCACCATACATATTATGCATGAACTAGTATAAAAGAGTTATCCTTAGAGATAATACTCTCTGGATAAATGTACCGATTATTTGGGTTTTAATGCCAGTATTCGCTAGTTTATCCCAAATAAATCTGTTTTTTGGTTTGTGGATTCCGTACTTCGCAGTTTTTAACAGTTTAACCCATGTTGTTGGCGCCGTTGTAAAACGTAAATACAATCCTGGACTTTTTGTAAGTCTTGTGTTAGGAATTCCAGTTTCAGCCTACACATTATGGCTGTTTTATACTTTAATAAATGTTCCTTTAGTAATTACAATAGTATCCCTATTTGTAGTACTCTTACTCCATTTAGCAATAATTATTCCAGCTTTAAGAAGTTTTAAACAAAAAAATATTAATTAAGTACATTTTATTAAAAAGGATGACCAAATGAAAAAAATTAAACTTAAATCGACAGCCACACTTGTTATGCATTGGTCTCAAGAATTATATCAGCAAAAACCATTAGATCGTTACATGAAATATCTTGATCTGAATGAGGGAGAATACCTCATTAAAAGATGTGATGATATCTGTGATTGGTATAAAGAGGTAATATTGAACCGTAAAATGCTTATTTATGATAATGTTATATTAAATCTTATTTCAAATAAAGAACCATCTCAGATTGTAATAATAGCTGCAGGAATGTGTCCATTGTCTTTGAAGATATTGCAAAATTATGAAAACAGAGTTTCTCACATCTTTGAGGTAGATCAAAGTTATATGGAACAAAAAACCTCGATCTACAATGAATTTTACCCTGAACACTCAGATAATGTGAGCTGTATATCTTGTGATATAACAAAGCCAAATATTTTAAAGTATTTAAAAACACAAGAAAATTTTGATTTTGAAAAACCCCAAATTATTATAACTGAAGGTATAAGTTACTATATATCTCCGTCTGAACTAGAAAAGCTCATAAAAATCTTTTCCTCACACGATAGAAAAAATAAATTCATAATGGACTATTTAATACCTTTTAATGAGGTTGATATTGATAGACGTAAAATTCCACGTGATATTTTTGAAACAATTCAAGAACATTGTGATATACCCACAATAACCAGTTATAGTCGTAAGGATATTGAAAAACTTTTTAAGGAGAACAAATGGAATCTTCAAGAAATTTATACCCTTAATAACATGGAATTTCAAAGAAAAGGGAAATACAAGTACTTCCATACTCCATCAGATGGATGGATACAAATTGTAATTGGAAATATATAATTAAACCTAATACTGTACCCTTTACGATTTGCATCTGTTACTTAAATAATCATTATTTTAATAAATTACAAAAATTCACTAAAATCCATTCGTTGACAAAAACCAAATAAAACAGTTAAATTCGTATTTTAAATTTATATTATCTTAGAATAATTCGTGCAATCCTTTAATCAAATTATCAAAAGGATTAAATTATTACTTTAAAATAAAGTTCATAACTAAATTGAAATAATTTTTTATATAAAAAATTAAAAATCTGATTTACATCAGATTTTGTTCCTTTTTACTGAATAGTGTTGCAGAAAGAGTTATGGTTAGTAATGCAAAAGCAACTACCACAATCGTACTTACGTAGAGAGGAAGAGCACCATAGCCTAATATAACTTGGCGAAGTGCGTCTACTCCATAGGTTAATGGATCAAGATAAACTGCTACCTGGAGGAAGGACGGAAGTCCTGTTACAGGGAACAATGCTCCACTCAATAAAAACATTGGAAGAACTATGAAGCTCATTATGAGGTTGAAACCTTCCATACTGTCTGTAAAAATTGCTATTAATAATCCAACCCCACCCAGTCCAACTGATATTGGAATCATTAAGAGGAATGATGCAATAAATATTAAGGGAGTCATATGAACTCCAACAACAAATGAGAGTAAAAGTAGAATTACTCCCTGAATTATTGCAGCTGTGCCAATACCTAATGCTTTACCAAAAACAATTGAAGGACGACTAACTGGAGCAACCATGATCTCCTTTAGAAAACCGTACTGCCTGTCCATGATAACTGAAACACCAGAGAATATGGCGGTAAATAATATGGTCTGACCAATTATCCCAGGAAATATAAATGCCTTGTAACCACCTGCAACATTACCAAATCTTATAGCCGAACCTAAGCCAGTTCCAAATATTAGAAGCCACAATAATGGCGTTACAACTGAGGACAATATACGGGAACGATAGCGGACGTATCTTTTCGCCTCCCTAAACCATATTGTGTATATTCCTTCCCATTCAGCCATTTATTTCCCTCCATCAACAATACGTTTTCCTGTGTAATTTATGAAAACATCTTCTAAGTTAGGATGTTCAAGTTCAATAGATTTAACTATGATGTTGTTATCGTTTGCAAAATTTACCAGGGTTGCAACCAGGTTTTCACCACTCTCAACCATCATTTTTATCTCAGAGTCGATTGACATTATGTTCTTTATGAAGTCCAGTTTTTCAGCTTCTCTTATGAATTTCTCTTGATCATCAACCTTCATGGTAATAATATCCGCCTTCAACTCCTTTTTAAGATTTTTCGGAGAGTCTGCAGTAATGATCTCTCCCTTATTTATGATGGCAATTTCATCACATAGCTTGTCAGCTTCCTCCATATAATGGGTGGACATTAACACGGTAATATCCTCTTTTTGGTTTAATTCTTGAATATAATCCCAAATATTCTCCCTTGTCTGAGGATCGAGTCCGAGGGTTGGTTCGTCTAAGAAAAGAATTTTAGGATGATGGATCAAACCTCTGCCAATCTCAAGTCTTCGTTTCATACCTCCAGAATAAGTCTTAGTGAACTCGTCGGCTTTGTTTCCAAGTGCGATTAAATCTAGAACTTCTTCTATTCGCTGCTTCCGCAGTTTGTTTGGAACTCCGTAAAGCGCTGCATGCATCTCCAGATGTTCCCTACCAGTTAAAATATCATCTAGTGCACGAGACTGAAAGACCACTCCTATTGATTTTCGGACTTCTTTGGAGTTTTTCATAACATCATACCCATTTACAGTGGCACTTCCAGATGATGGATGAAGAATTGTACATAACATAGATATCAAAGTAGTTTTACCTGCACCATTCGGACCTAAAACTCCGTAAACACTGTTTCTAGGAACTTTAAGATTAATAGAATTAACCGCTGTAAAATCTCCATATATTTTACTAATATCATGAGTTTCAATTATATAATCCATAATGACACCTTCAAAAAAGTTTTTACTTTACATAGTTGTTTTATATCCTCGTGCATAAATTATTTTTGATAAAACAATATATAATATACTCATGTACTTGACAAAAATGCTAGTCCAAAATACTACTAAACATAGATAAAAGGATTAAAATTTATTGAAATTTTATTCCAATGTTAAATCGGCTTTAAATAGTGATCAAAGGTGATAAGTTATGATGTTTGAAATTGTAAAATCCGATGGAATTGCACATAAATCCTATTTTTTAGGTTCAAATGGAACAGCAACAGTTATAGATCCACGTAGAGATTGTGATATTTATATAGAAATTGCTGAAAAAAACGACATGAAGATAGAATACATTTTTGAAACCCATAGAAACGAAGACTACACCATAGGATCCTTAGAGCTTAGAGAAATTGTTGGCGCCGATATATTCCATGGAAAAGATTTTGAATTTGCCTATGGAAATTCCGTAAGTGAAGGAAATAAATTCCAGATCGGATCTCTTGTTTTAGAGATTATTGAAACCCCAGGACACACAGATGAAAGTATTTCAATCATGGTGACAGACAGGGATGTTTCAGACGATGTTTACATGATATTCACTGGAGATAGCCTTTTTGCTGGAGAAATTGGAAGATGCGATCTTTATGGTGATGAAAACACTGCAAGAATGGCTGAAGCAATGTACACGAGTATTTTCAAGAAGATACTCCCCCTGGGGGACAACGTGATTGTATGCCCGGCACACGGATCAGGATCAATATGTGGTGCAGAAATTCGTGAACAAGAATTAACCACAATAGGTTATGAGAAAAAAACCAATTCTTTGCTACAAATAGATAAAAAAAGCTTCATTCAAGCAAAGATTGATGAAAAGTTATATAATCCGCCCTACTTCAAAAAGATGGAAAAAAATAATTTGGAAGGACCAAATATAATATGTAAACTACCGTACCTAAAACCATTGAGTATACATGAAGTTAAAGAATTAATGGCAAGGGAGGCCCAAGTTGTAGATGTTAGGGATCCTACTGCTTTTGCAGGAGGGCACATACCAAACACGCTCAACATATGGAACGATGGTCTACCTGCATATTCTGGGTGGTTTTTAAACTATGAACAACCCATAATCATTGTAGATGATAACAACAAGCGAATTGACGAGATTAAAAGGTATCTAATCAGATTAGGATACGATAACATTTACGGATACTTATCAGGAGGTTTTCCAGTTTGGTTCAAAGGCTCCGGTGATTTTGAAACAGTTAAAACATGGTCAGTTCATGATTTACTTCCAAATATGGGAAAAAAATCTCTGTATCTCCTCGATGTTAGAAAGGAAAATGATTGGATAAAAGAACGTATCGATGGTTCCCACAACATCTACATCGGAATTTTGAAGAACAATCTTGATAAAGTGCCTAAAGATAAACATATAGTTGTATCATGCGACACAGGATATAAAGCCAGTATAGGCGCATCAATATTAAAAATGAATGGCTATAAAAATGTTACAAATGTTCTTGGCAGCATGATGTCTTGGAGAAAAGCAGGCTACCCCGTTGTGAAGGGTAAATTGTAGTATTAAATAACAAAATTTACCATATATCTTATTAATTAGATTTGATCTAATATAATTAAGAATTTTTTAGTATTATTCTTACGATTAAAAAATAGGAGAAAAGAATATGGAACGTTCTAATTTAAGTGAATATCCAAAAATTATTGTCTCAATACTAATTCCATTGATTGTTGGATTTATTGGGGCTATTGCAACCTTATCAGCAATACCAACTTGGTATGCTGCACTTTCAAAACCTGCATGGGCACCACCAAACTGGTTATTTGGCCCAGTATGGACCACATTATATATTCTAATGGGAATTGCATTATATTTAGTGTGGCGTCAGGGTTTCGGTAGAAGAGATGTAAGATTCGCGATTTTAATCTTCGGTGTGCAATTAATATTAAACCTTCTTTGGTCGATAGTATTCTTCAGCTTCCATGCACTCTTAGGTAGTTTGTTTTTGGTAATGTTACTCTGGCTTGCAATACTTGCAAATATCATAGCATTTTCAGTAATCTCGAGGACAGCAGGTCTTCTCCTAATACCGTATATAGTATGGGTGAGTATAGCAAGCTATTTGAATTACAGTGTGTACATCTTAAACCATTAGTTAAAAGTTTGGGTTTAATCCCATTCTTATGATTTAGGGTGTGGATGTTTCTCTCAAAAGAATTAAAGATTTTAATTGTACTTTCAATTAATTTTAACTTATTAAATATATTATTAATGATTTTAGATTCTTCAACGTTATTTTGAAAATAGTCCCTATTTCTTTATTCATCTCTATTTCACCATCTATTTGTTCAGTTAAACTGACTATCATCTGCATTCCCAATGTTTCTGTGTTTTTATAGTCTTACTATATCTGGAAATCCAATTCCATTATCTTTAACAAAAAATTCATATTGATCAAACATAATATTATTTTATTGTTTTTGATTATAAATTTGTTTTTGAAATTAAAAATGTAAAAAAAACAAATAAAACTTTTTGGTATTTATAATATCATTCAAATTTAGCATCCGGAGCTTGTTTGTCATGCACTGTTAAAACTGCTATTAAAGTAAAAGCGGCTCTTTTAACGAATTCTTCTTCACGTGTACCCCATTCAAAAATTTTCTGGTAAGAAAGTGATGTTTTACGAAATAAGTTCACGCAACACTGGTCACAGATCTCCCAAAAATCAAATTCAATAACCCAATTATCCATTTGTATTGAAGTTACTAATTTTGGGTCTTCGATCATGCATGCTAATATCTTTGTTTCTCTATAATCCATTTCCCAGAGATTTTTTGCTAGCTCATGATCCTTGCCTGCTTTCTTTGCTATCTTCCGTAATTCAGGTATTCTCACTGCATTACTTTTTTGTGGCGTAATCCCAAATCTTGCCATTCCATCTATATCTTCAGGATTGGATAATTCTTCAAGTTCATTAATTATTTCATCTAATTCCACTGTCAAATCCCCCTATTGGAACAAACCTCTTTATATTTTTAGAGCATTCAAGTGATCTTGTTAGGTTTCCTTTATTAGACAGAGAATTAATCTCATTTATTCACCAAGTAACCCATTCCAATTGTTACAGAAGGAATAATAAGGTATGTAAGGCCAATGTCCATCATATAGTTTGTTAAGCTCATCTGCATTGGACTTGCCGGTAAAGAATAGAAAAAGATCAACTATTATACATATAAAAAACCAGCTAATACCACTAACCAAACCTTCTCTTAAAAATTTGGCAGTTACACCATTAAAATAATAAACCGCCAGTATAACAGCAGTTATAGTAATTACAACCGGTATTATTGATTCAAATAATGGATTGAAATATGTTTTGATAGGGTAAATAAGTAGTGAAATAATAAATGGTATCAACCACATTATAACCCCATATCCCATTATCTTTATTGTCCGATTCATTTTATACCCCATTAATCCTTTAACATGATAAGAGAAAAAAATTTAGCTAAATTTTATTTTTGTTCAATTGGTTGCCTTATAACTGTTTTAAGTCTTTCTGGTTTCGTTCTTCTTACATCACTGATGTATATTTCATGGTGTTTATCCCTTATTTTGTATCCACTTCTCTTTATAAATTCGTGAAGTTTTTCAACTGTTGGTGCTTCAGCAGCCCCATAAGGACCAATATGCATCATTTGGGCCGATAGTCTCTCACTGAATTTTTCAAATCTGACCTTAGATAATGAAACTGGGTTCTTTTTACTTTCCACATCTTCCATTGCTATCCCTATTATCTGTCTCGAAACTAATTCTGGCTGCATGATCATTACAGTCCAGTTCCATGATTCTTTATCTTCAATGGTGAACTCTTCCATATCATCAACCCACCAAAGTCCTTCAAGAGGCATGACAACATAATCCTGATTGTTTTCTTTCTTTGATATGAACTTGGCCTTATATGATATTGGAAACAGAGCTTCCATTGCATCTTGGTACTCTTGGGATGTATTTGGATCACCTTTCCCATCAACCATCAAGAAGTTCATCCTTGGAACGTCAACAACAGACACTTTTTTGTCCGAAGGATAGTATAAATTCTTTTTTTCCTTTTTAAAGTCATATTTTACCATTTCAACACCCTTTTTCTTAATAAGAAAAACCTATTTCAATCCATTATATATTACTATCATCTATAAAATTGATCATCATCGAAATCAAACTCAAGATAAATAAAAATATTATTAATAGCATAAAAGAAATATTAACTATATTTCAATTCAATTAAGTACTAAATTTAGTTGGAAATACTAATGGAGACTTGAATATGAAGGTTATAAGTTCCAAAAAGAGATTAATAATAATTATCATTTTAGCATTTCTTTTTGCAGGATTAGTTTATTTTGCCTACTACGTTTCTGATTATTCTCATGCAGATAGTACAGCTATAGCAGCTTTATCTCCAAATGGATCCTATAGTGTAGTGGACACCGCTAATTCAATTACATTTACTCCAATTGAAAATAAAAGCTCAATAGGAATAATATTCTATCCAGGTGCTAAGGTTCAACCTGAAGCTTACTCTTTAATAGCTTCAAAACTCGCTACGAATGGTTACACTACAATAATTGTGAAAATGCCTTTTAATTTAGCATTTTTTGGTACCAACAAAGCCGATGATGTTATAGCTCAGCATGGAGAAATCAGCACGTGGGTAATGGCAGGTCATTCACTTGGGGGTGTTTTTGCATCTGATTATGCAGTTAATCATCAAAATAAAATTAAAGGGGTCATTTATTTAGCATCATTTCCCAATACAAATGCTTCAAATGCCACTTTTAAAGCATTATCAATTAGGGGTTCTTTAGATGGACTTGCAACAAGCGATCAAATTTCTCAAAATCTCAATAAATTCCCTGCAAATACTACATTCATAATTATTGAAGGTGGAGATCACGCCAATTTTGGTGATTATGGTTTTCAGGCAGGAGACAATAACAGTACTATTACTAAACAGGAACAACAAGACATGACAGTAAATTACATCCTCGCTTTTCTTAAAAATATTTAATTAATTAAACAAAAATTATATAATTCTAAAAACATATTATAAACAGAAAAAAATTTGGGGGTTATAAACTGGATAGAAATCAATACTTGTTACCTGCAATTATAGTATTAGTTGTTCTTGTCGTGTTGGTCGTAGCATTAGCTTTCTCCGGAAACAACACTTTCAACATGGGAACTGTGTCATTCCAATATCCTAACAGTTGGTCACAGGAAAATGTTGTAGGAAATTTCAGTAGCAGTACATTGTATTCACAAGTTACATTAACATCTAGTTTTGCAGATACTAATGGACAATTTCAACCTGCATATATAATAATTCAGATGCAACAAAAAGCAAAAGGTACGCTTAATCTTCCAAGTACTGATGCTATAGTTACCAATACATCAAACTCATCTGTAGCATCTACAACGGTAAATAATGTAACTGCAACTCAAGTAGGAAGTTTCGGTACTAACATAGCAACAAAATATACTGTAATAGACAAAAACAATTTTTATTACGTTGTAACATACATTTCTCCAATATTTGCAGTAAATCAGACTGAAAAATCTTATAACAGTCTTTTATCATCCCTGAAACTCAGTTAAACAAACTTTTTTTTTCCTTTTTTGTGTGCTTATTGAAAGAGATAATATTAATTTTAATGACAATAATATTTTTATGAATGAAAATAGTTTATAAAATGGCGTTATGGAAATAAATCTCCGAAAAAAGGAAAATTATCGGATATCTGGGATAAATATGGCATTATTGGTTTAGGATTGTTGTCGCCCCTACTATTCGGGGCACCCCTTGGCGCAGCATTTGGTATTGGACTGGGAGCTCCTAAATATAGTTTATTACTATGGATGACTATAGGAATTGTTATTTGGAGTGTTTTTTTAACTTCTACTGGATTTTTTGGTTGATGAGCTTCCAGCCCATTTTGAAATAAACAAAATAAATCCAAAGTTAAATAATACAGGAGATTAATTATAAAAAATATATACAAATTCTTTCATATATAAAATCGTAGATAATATCCTTTTAGGAATATAAACTAATAATAACCAGTTTCTTAATCCTCACTGAATTTATTTGATTTGATCGAAACATTTAATAGTACAATAAGCAAAGTTTCTTTAAAGAGATAGAAGGTCATGAATTGAATTAGGTATTGATTTTAAAATAAATTAATATGGCACAATTAACGTTATATAACGGTGTTTTAGAAGGTGTTGTAATTGGAGAAGATAAAGGTAGCGATAATCGGTATTGGTAATTGTGCAAGCTCACTAATACAAGGAATCCATTATTATAAAGATAAAAATCCAGAGGAAGCAATTGGACTGATGCACTGGGATATAGGCGGTTATACCCCTTCAGATATAGAAGTAGTGGCAGCCATTGATATTGATAGTAGAAAGGTGGGCAGAGATGTGAGCGAAGCTATCTTTGCAAAACCAAACTGTACTCAAGTCTTCTGTAGTGAAATACCCGAAATGGGTGTTGAAGTGGTAATGGGCCAAATATTAGATGGTGTTGCACCACATATGGCAGATCACAAAGATGATTACACATTTATAATTTCAGATGAAGTTGAAAATGACCATAACGAATTGGTAAGAATTTTAAAGGAAAGTGGTGCTGAAGTTTTACTCAACTACCTTCCTGTAGGTTCAGAGCATGCAACTAAATTTTATGCACAATGTGCTCTAGACGCAGGTGTTGCATTCATAAACAACATGCCTGTCTTCATAGTAAGTAACCCTGAATGGGCTGCTAAATTTGAAGAAAAAGGAATACCTATAATTGGAGACGATATTAAAGCACAAATTGGTGCCACAATAACTCACAGAACCCTTGCAAATCTGTTCCGTGAGAGGGGAGTAAAACTCGAACGTACCTATCAGCTTAATACTGGTGGTAACACAGACTTCCTGAATATGCTTAACAGGAGCAGACTTGACTCAAAAAAAGAGTCAAAAACTGAAGCGGTCCAGTCTGTACTTGCTGAAAGACTTAAGGATGAAAATATCCATATAGGACCCAGTGATTATGTTACATGGCAAAAAGATAATAAGATATGCTTCCTTCGAATGGAAGGCAAGACATTTGGCGATGTTCCAATGAACATAGAACTGAGATTAAGTGTTGAAGACTCTCCAAACTCGGCAGGATGTGTTATTGATGCTATAAGGTGCTGCAAATTAGCACTTAGAAGAGGAGTTGGCGGGCAGTTAAATTCAATTTCTGCATATACTATGAAACATCCTCCAGTACAGTTCACAGATGACGTTGCAAGGGAAATGGTTGATGATTTTATTGTTGGAAAGCTTGAAAGATAAATTCAACAAATATTTTCTATTAATTTTTTATAAAATTAAGATCTTTTTTTATTTTGAGATACAGATTGTATATCATAATATTTAGTGATCAAATGTATTTCCCAAAAACTTATCGAAATAAACTACTGCTTATCTTACCTGCTATATCTATCTTTTTAATTACATTAATTCCAACTTTAACCCATAGTTGGCCATTGAGCTGGGATGTAATATATCATGTTCTATATGCACAAATCTACACCCAATATGGGTTTGTTCTGCTTAATCCATTATTAAACGCACCAGTAGGCCAGAAAATAGCATATCCTCCGTTATTTCATTTTATAATAGCATTTTTGGGCACAGTTTTCCATGCAAATTATATGGAGATTGCTAGGGCAATTCAACCTTTCCTAGCATTTTTTGTGGTCTTATCTGTGACATATGCTGCAAAGAAATTTTATGGGACTATTACAGGAGTATCTGCAGGATTTTTGATGATTTCAAGCACTGTAGTATACAGGATCATGCTTCCTGTACCTGAAACACTTGCACTTATCTTCTTACCCCTTGCTGTTTACTTTTACTATGCATCCATTAATCAGAAAGCCTTTAGGTATGCATTTATATCGGGAATATTGATGATAATAATAGCTGCAACCCATCAAGCAGCACTTTTATGTTTAGTTTTAATAATTATCGCATTGACACTTATAGAACTTTTAATCTATAGAAATAAGGGTGTTTTTAAAAATATTGGCGCATTTTTCTTGCCAACACTAGTTCTTATAATACTGGGAGTTTTGACTCTCTTAATTTTCAAACCTTCCCTATTGCAGAGTATAGTTAACCAGGGTATAACAGCAACTTTAGGTTACAACACTTCATTAAACTACTCTCAACCATTAGGATTGCTCAAATATCTTCGAAACTTTGGTTTACTTTTAAGTATATTTTCTTTATTCGGTGCTATCCTAGCAGTGATGATGAGACGAAAAAAAGATGTATATTTGTTGGTATGGATAATTGTAATGTTTTTACTTAGCATATCATATTTAATCGGGATTAATGTAATATCTGCAAGGCTTCTCATATACATGATAATTCCACTTTCAATACTTGGTGGATTTGGAGTAAGCCATGTTTACTACACGCTTAAGAATTATGATAGATTTTCATCTAAAAGATTCAGATCAGCATTTTTAATTGGTGTGTATTCATTGTCTCTGTTATTTGGAGTTTTAAATGTTTCAGATCCAAATATGGGTTCATACTATGCCGATACGATATTTAGTTCTGTGAAAATATCACCACCATCTTCCTCTGAAGTGGAGTTAGCAAACTGGTTTAAATTAAATGGTGACAAAAACAAATCCATTACAATATCAAATCTATATACTGGTATTTTTATTGCTTCAGAATCGGGAATGCCCATTAATTATGGATTTAATTACGTAAATAATACTACATCAATTTCATATTTTGAATCTAACAATATTGGATACATAGTATATGATAAACGTCTTATACTTCCACCAGATTATAATACCTTAAATAGATATCAGGCTAATTCTGAATTGTTTCCTCTGTTTTATTACAATAAAATACTTTACCAAAATATTGACAAATTGAAACCCGATTATACAAAGGTTGTATATGAAAATAATGATTTTATTGTATGTGAAATAGGATAAAATGACTTTCTAGTATCTTTTACTTTACAAAATATCTTTTCTTATTTTACTAATTAAATTATTATTTAAGGATTATCCTACTAAAATGGTTATTCGTATTACTTCACAATAATAAGCAATTGCGAAATATATAAGGAAGTTAGGACTATTTATATAAAGAACATTGAACTTAATCCAAGCTTACTTTGAGGGTCAAAATGAAAAAGATAAAGATCATTGAAACAGCATTTCGAGATGCACACCAATCTCTCCTTGCTACAAGGATGAGGACGAGAGACATGTTACCTATTGCCGAGAAAATGGACAGTGTGGGATATTTCTCATTGGAGGCATGGGGAGGTGCTACCTTTGATACTTGTATAAGATATTTAAATGAAGATCCATGGGAACGACTTGTGCAACTCAAGGATGTAGTGAAAAAAACGCCTTTACAAATGCTATTACGAGGACAGAACCTTGTTGGATACAAACATTACCCAGATGATGTAGTTAGAAATTTTGTTGAAAAATCCTATGAAAATGGAATTGATGTTTTCAGAATATTTGATGCTCTTAACGATATTAGAAACATGGAACTTGCAATAAAAGTTGCAAAGGAACAAGGTGCACATGTTCAAGGAACAATTAGTTATACTACGAGTCCAGTTCATACATTAGATAAATATGTAGAATTTGCAAAAGAGTTAGAAATATCTGGATGTGATTCCGTCACAATCAAGGATATGGCAGGACTTATATCTCCACGTGACACCTATGAAATTGTAACAACTTTAAAAGATGAAACAGATCTCCTTATAAATTTACACTGTCATTGTACTAGTGGCATGACCCCTATGAGCTATTATGCAGCATGCGAGGCAGGAGTGGACATTCTTGATACTGCAATCTCTCCACTTTCATGGGGAGCATCACAACCTCCTACAGAGAGTATTGTTGCTGCACTCGAAGGCACTCCCTACGCCACTGGATTAGACTTAAATCTTTTAAGTAAGATCAAAAAGTACTTCGAAGGAATAAGAAAGAAATACAGCAGCCTTATCGACCCTATATCTGAGAAAGTAGATACAGATGTACTTCTCTATCAAATTCCGGGTGGGATGCTTTCAAATTTTGTCTCTCAACTTAAAGAACAAGATGCTCTTGACAGGTATGAGGAAGTACTTAAAGAAGTTCCTAAGGTACGTGCAGAATTAGGATATCCTCCGCTGGTCACACCAACAAGCCAAATAGTGGGTATACAGGCAGTAATGAACGTTCTTGGTGGTGAAAGATATAAAAACGTTTCAAAAGAAGTTAAAGAATATATTAAGGGATATTATGGACGACCACCAGCACCAGTAAACAGTGAAATTGCTAAGAAAATAATAGGTAATGCTGAAGTAATAGATACCAGACCTGGAGATCTTCTTAAACCCGAACTAGAGAAGTTCCGTGCCGAAGGAATGGAAATGGGAATAATCAAAAAGGAAGAAGATGTACTCACATATGCACTTTATCCTGCAGTTGCACCTAAGTTTCTTCGTGGTGAAGTAATAGAAGAACCACTTGAAAAACCTAAGAAAGCTGAAAATGTAGACATAAGTTCAATTCCAACCGAATATAACGTGGAGGTTGATGGAGAGCTTTTCGATGTAAAAGTTGTTCCTACAGGATTTATTGAAATAGGTTCTGCAGATATAAAAGCACCAAGTGGTCCTGTTGAGGGAGGAGTTACATCCAGTATGCAAGGAATGATATTGAAATTGAAGGTTGCCAAGGACGACAAGGTAAACAAAGGTGATATAGTTGCTGTACTTGAAGCCATGAAAATGGAAAATGATATTCACGCTCCAGATTCTGGAACTGTCCAAGAGATATTCATTGAAGAAGGGGATACTGTAAGTACAGGTGAAACCCTGATGATCATTAAATAACTTATTTAAGATAATAATCCCTTTATTTCAAAAAAGATTACAGGTGTATAAATGGCCAAAACTAAAAAAGAACAGTTAGATGATGTCCTTACAGGCATTTTACAGGTTGGGCAAATAAAAGCCTGTGGTATCGTTTCCAAAGAAGGCCTTCTTATCGATTCACGAACTCCACCAGATGTTGATGCAAGGATATTCTCAGCACTCTGTTCAACCATAATGGGTGCAGCAGAAGCTGCTTCTGGTCAGCTGAATACAGGTAAAGTGGGACAAATATCTGTTAAAACTGAGAAAGGAACCATAGTTTTGATACCTGCAGGTTCAAAAGCTATATTAACTGCTTTAACAGAACCTGAAGCACAATTAGGCCTTATATTATTTGAAATGGAATCCAGCGCTGAACAGGTAAATGTCATATTAAGCACTATATGATAAATTAAAAAAATTAATTCTATATCGTTTGATCTTTAATTGTAACATCAAATTGGCAGAAGGAGTACCCACTTGTCCAGCATCTCACTTCCTCGGC
>Ga0182021_10005491_pt1 | contig 15018 bp, 15 predicted proteins | sample 612E3MmetaG_FD_120493 | JGI IMG/M metagenome (GOLD analysis project Ga0182021, IMG submission 120493) | Permafrost microbial communities from Stordalen Mire, Sweden - 612E3M metaG (Illumina Assembly) | ecosystem: Environmental > Terrestrial > Soil > Wetlands > Permafrost | place: Sweden... | reverse complement strand
TCGCGGCTGTAGCGCCTGCATTTTTATTGGCGGCAATTCCGGGTTTTGATGGGCGGACATAGAGGACGCGATCGCCGAACTTCGCTCCGACAGCGCCCTTTAGAGACTCATCGGGCGTACTATCCGACACGAGGATTTCGAGATTAAACAACGATCCAACTCCGTCTGATCCAAGAAGCAATTCGATAGTACGGAGCGTTTGATCAACCCGTTTAAATGTCGGTACTATGCAGGAAACCTTAGGCATTATGTTTATCGTAGACTATCCGACCGGTGAGTGCAATTAGAGATTACCAGACATTTTCTTCATTTTTGCCGTCAAAAAGCCGGATAATCGGCAATAATAATAAATATTGTAACGGCCAGACGAAATACGCGACAACAGGAATCGTCAGAAACTGAATTGAATTGTATGGCCAATTATGGAAAACCCAAACCTGAAACGGCGCATTAAATACCTCTATAAATACTATACATAGTACGCTCGCGCCAAAAATAGACAGAAGAGGAATTATGTCGCCGCGGATCAAATCACGCGTTAACGTCTCCCGCTTTAGCAGAAAACATGCATATTCAAATAGGAAAAATACACTTACCCAGGAGAGAAATACTAAACCTATGTTTACCGGTATATCCACGCGTACGTAAATTGCATACCATTTCACCCCATACGCATTCATGAGATACGCATAATATCTCCCGCTAACATAAAGCCCGATAACGCCTGCGACAAATTCCGCGTGGATGACGACTGAGAAAAGCGTTCGCCGAAACCGGCTCATCCGGCCCGGTTTGACAAGATAATCCCAATGCCGTTTAAACGGCCGGTAAAATATGTAGAGTATGATGCCAAACATCATATATCCGATTGGTGCAAAGAAAAGTAAATACCATAGCGGATCAAACGTCGGGTAATACCACAAACGCGTCATATATGCGCCGGTTGCGTCACTGACGAGATTCATGAAAAATCCCGCCGCAGCGAGCCGTTTGAGCTTATGTAGTTGATCCGCACGATGAGGAAATATTGACCCCTCTCCCAGACTCACATTGAACCAGTCGGCAATGAGAAAAACGGAAAACCAACTGAACGCCACAGGTATGCACCAAAAAACGGTCACCGGCCTCGGGATGACCATGAGATAGAAAAAACAAATGAGTAAACCGAGAATTCCAAAGGGTAATTCGTTGTCAAGGATGATATACGCGAGTTTTCGAAGCATAGCCTTATATCATTTAAACACGAATTGAGAAGTTTAGACAATACAATGCTACAGCTAGCAAGAAATTGAGGACTATGAAGGGAGAACTTTTGATTTTAACTGGTTAAATTCACGACGGGTAATTGTATCCGTTTCTAAATCTCGAATCCGTCGACGATGATCACTAATATCTGCGCCCAGATCGTCAATTTTATCGCTTAATTTCTTCTCAGACTCTTCAATTTTATCGCTTAATTTCTTCTCAGACTCCTCAATAACTTTTGTCACTGATGAAGCTATTTGTGCAACTGCGTCTTCCAAATCCCCTTTTGTTACGGATGCGTCAAGTTGTGATTTTTTCTTCATGGTTTTCCCACCTTACTACAAAATGGCTCCTCTGTAAATATTGTTCGTTCAAAGCTAAGCTTTGAATTTTCCCAGAGCGTTGAGACGGGCTCAAAAAATCATCCCAACCCTTTTTTCGTCCAATTGATGCCGTCGGGCTTCGTCACCGCCATATTCCAGAGTACATCATGAATTTGTTTTTGAAGCTCTGCGACGCGCTCATTGTAAATTTCCACCCCGAAAATTTCATCGTCCTGCCAGTAATAATAGGCGACAACGTCGTTATAGATTTCAATATTCAGATGTATCTTGACTATCTTTTCCGGCAAATACCGCGAATGCCAAAATCCCCAATCTCCTTCGGGCCCTCTGCGCCCGCTAGCCAGCCATTTATTTTTATATGCGATATATTCGTCTGAATACAAATCGTGGACAGTCAAATGTTTCATCACCAGTTCCTCATTGAATTTCAACACAAATGCGTCTCCCAGAATATCATTCCAAAAGCAATATGAATATGAGCGATGCAGGCCTTTACAACGCAATATATGCCATACCATCTGCCGCATCCCCTCTTTACTGCGATAGGAAACCACCTTATTGCCGGGAAATTGGGTCTTCTGCAGATCCTGCATCTGACCCGAAAATTCAAGGAATGATTGTTTAAGAAACGTGTCCTGACGCTCCCGCTCTTTGACTAGAAGCTCAATCGTGCTTATGTCGGCTGGTTTAATAGTGCGGTGTTTGTATTGCGGGATGTCTTCGATGATCCCACGCTCTGCAAGCGTGTCAATAAGTCGATACAGCTTCGTGCGTTCTATTTTCGTTTTGCGGGACGCCTCAAGGAGCGTCATTGGTCCAAAACGAACGAGTCCAAGGTATAACGCCGCTTCTTCTTTGGTAAATCCCAGAGCCGTAAGGTATTCATCAATAATCATAATCTGTTGCCGATTTCAAAGATATTTGAACTCGGCACCCATGACAGTACTATTTTTCTCTCAGAATCGAAAAACATACTGTATTGTGCAATCTTTGCACAACAGTTGTACATACGTCAATGGGTAGGAGTACTATCGGCTTTAATAATGTCATCCTCGGGCTCGACCCGAGGATCCAAATAATAAACCTGGATTCCCGCCTTCGCGGGAATGACAAGGGATAATTTTGTTCAATAAATACACATGACATACGAACAAACATGCAAATTAGCAGCGAAAATCGTGGCTAAAAACGAATATATGACCGTGGGAAGCTACCGTGGTAGTCGTGGGGCGTGGGTGTCACCTGTTGCATACGCATACGATAAAAAGTTCAATTTCTACTTTATTTCCTTGCCGGATAGCCGCCACGCAGAAAACTTTCGGAAACACCCGAAAGTAACGGTGGCCATATTTGACTCCCGTCAGCCCTTTGGCGAAGGCGTCGGATTACAAATTGAAGGAAAAATCACCAAAATTTCACTGCCGCGCCTGCCATTTGTTATACGTTTATATTTTTCGCGGAAATGGCCGTATATAAGCCCCAAATTCAACCTGTATCTTAAGGGCTTCAGAAAGATTCTGACAAACGGGCTGTACCGGGCGTATCAATTTACACCCACGAAGATTTGGATGAACGATCCCGATAGCGAGATCGACCGACGGATTGAAGTTAGCCTCACCTGATTCTATTCTGCTATAGTACAGATATGGATGGGCGATTTATCGAACACTGGGGCTCAAGTGATAGTCATCCTTCGCGAGCAACTTCAAAACGCAATCCCCTACTGACAACCGGCCTCGTTTTCCTCGTAACAATAACCGCAGCCTGCTCTACGCCACAGTCATCCGTTCCGCTTGTTCAAGCGGAGGCGACCCATCAAGCACAATTAGGACCAGAAAACGCTCTTAATCAAGTTACGGAAATTATGAGACAAAACACGATACGGATTATGAAGCAAGGCAATTTCAGCCCGACAAATGCCGAATCCGCCCAAAAAACCTCGTTTGGCATGGGCTTTATGATCAAAGAAATACAAAATGATGATGGCACGGTATCAAGAACATTCGGCCTGTCACGACACGTTCTGTTTACCGGCGCACTCATTAGCAAGCTCAATATTTTCCCCATAAGCGGGACAAAAATGCCGATACTCATTGATCAAGCAAACCCCACCCCTGATTATTGGTCAGTTACCAGTAATTCAGATCCAACAAGCGAAAGTGAGATCGCGACATTCACGATAACGGAACCTACCACTGACGACTCGCTCACCAGCAATACGCCGGTTGAATTTGACACAACCCCCTTATCCCAAGGCGATGAAATACTGGCGCTCGAGAGTACTGACGCCACAAACGACGTTCTCATGGCAACGACAATGAAAATAGATCAAGTCATCTATGATAAGAAGGGTCATCCTATTTACGTGGCAAAAGGATCGGCAACCCAAGGCGCAAGTGGTGGTGCTGTGTGGAGGAATGGAAAAATTGTCGGCATTATTCAATGGGGACCGTTCGGACAGCCTGATGAAACAACGATTTATCCGTTTACCAATGAAGATATAGACTATATTAACAGTCAGCAATAACTTACGTTTTAGCTGCAGCTCCGTTGCCATTTGACGGCTTCACGGCAGCCTTGACGAGGCGAAGATACTCGCGGGATGAATACGCGTTATTTTTATAAATTGTGGTGAATTGGTCTGCGATACGGCCCCAGGTGAATTTTTTAACAACCAATTCATACGACCGGTCTCCCATTTTTTTACACAGTTCTTCGTTGGCAAGCAATGTATTCACTTTTTGGACGATTTCGGCGCTGTTTCGCACGTGGACAAGATAGCCGTTATAGCCATCCTTAATGAGCGACATAATCCCGCCGGCGCGGGTTGAGATCACGGGAGTCTTGGCAGCCATAGCTTCCAGGATAACGAGGCCAAGCGGCTCTTTCCACGTCGACGGTGCCACATACACGTCAGCCCGACCGTAGAATGCCTTAAATCCAAGCTGCTCGCCGGGCTTCATATATCCCAAAATCCGGCAATTGGTAACTTTAAGATCATCAATCAGCTTTTGTAAATTCGTTCGCTCAGGGCCATCGCCCAAAATTAAGACTTCCCCTTTTATCTGCCTTGCCGCCTTTATAAGATAATCAACGCCTTTTTGCGGTGTCAGCCTGCCGGTGAAGAGCACGACCTTTTTCCCTTTCAGGTTATATTTCTCGTCAATAAGTTCACATTGCTTGTGATTATGAGCGTATTCGTCGATATAGACGCCTCCTGCGATCGTCCGGAGCTTCCGGTCATATTCACGGCCAAACATTTCCAAAAACCATTTCCGGGTAAACGCACTGTTGGCCGTTATGACGGCGCTGACGTTTAGAGCGTCTCGGATAAGCCCGACCAGACGTTTATCACGGTTAAGGTAATGAAGGTCGCTCCCGTGCGTCGTCACAACATAGCGGATTCCGTACATGATCTTGGCGATACGGGCAACCGGAGGTAAAAATGCCGTATGGAATGCATGGACGATCTCCGGCTGAAAATCTTTAACCGCAGCAAGCGTTGTGTTCACATACGACGTGTAAATTTTCCCAAGTTCGACACCGCTCATGTCCTCATATTTTTTGATATCGGGAAGTTCGGGATTGCCGACAAATACACCCATCTGCGGAGGCGTGACGAGATAATGCTTAACACCGGGAAGCGTCCTTGTCTCGGGAGCCACAATGGAAACCTCATTGCCGTCCTTTACCATCTCGGCAGCCAGCGCCCGTAGCCAGGCGCCTGACCCATTGCCCCAAAGCGGGAACATGTAGAGGAACATTATCCTCATAGGATAAAAATAACGCGCCTGCCTTTTCCAGGCTCTGGCGCAATTATAACCTAAGAAGATGAGATATACAAAATTTGGCGACTAGCCCGCTGCTTGTGCGCCTGACGACTCAGATGCTACGGGCAGACGGGCTGGAAGATACGCATTGATGACACCCATCGGCAAATCCATCTGATCTTGTATCGCGTATCCCACCAAACAAAAGACAAACGAGGGCGGAGACTCTTGCTGTGTCTCATATACCCGAAAGGCCCCAACGGGAAGTTCTACCGTCGTTTCATCTTTTCCCATTACCCAACTCTTTTCCACACCGCCCCGAGATCTGAATTCAAGCGTCATGTTGTAAGCCCCGTTGCCATTCATATCTATCTCAATAGTACCTGCTTTGCGAGTTATCTTCGTGGGCCTTCCATCAATTGACTTACTGAGTTCCTTAATATCAGATAGTTCACCAAACATTAAAACAGGAGTACTATTTTCTGCAGTAACCAAACGAACATCAAAATCAGAAAAATTATCCTGTTCAAGAGTAACGACACGGCCATCCTCCCGAAGATTATACAGACAACCTCCGGAAATTCCGCTTAATAATCTGAAAAACGTCGTTTTATCGGTTTCGTTCAGTTCTTTCACGATGAGTCCAACTTGAGGCTTTTCAAATAATTCCCATGATAATCCATTGACGAGCTCGGGGACGCTTTCTTTCCCATTAATATGTGATACCGGAATATTTGTCATATAAATCCTTTCAACGGGCAGATAAATACGCCTTACTCCTCATTATCGATGTTAATGAGACCCCGACGAGCGTGAGGGTTTACGGAACCTACGCGGCCCTTATCTTTACCGTCCGTTTTTTTCACTTCCTTTTGGCCGTAAACATCCAGGCTGCTTATCAATTCTCCGGTCGGCAGTGGTATTTGCAGATCCATAAGAATGATGGTATACAACGGTTCCCGAGTCGTGACAACCGCATCAGCCTGGTGTCGGCCGGGAACAAGAATCTTATCCTTTTCACTATCGTTATCATCAAAATATTTAATAGATTCTACATCTTTGTTCTTCGTAAAGCTAAATTGTAACCGCCGCGCGCGATTCTTGCCAACCGTAATGTGTATAAACTTATCACCAACTTCAATATACCCATCCGGAGGATGCCCCTGATGTAGATCAAGCAGCCTCACATCTTCTGCTTTTCCTACGATAAACACCGGATCTTGGCCGCCTAGGAGCACTTCCCGCACATCAAGTGCACTATTGACACGCGAGACCACTTCCCCGTTATCAAATCGCTTAAGATGGCCATCACCAAGCGTAAATAGCGCGTCAACGACGGCACCTTTAGTCTCGAGTTCGGGTTCACGAACCGGAGGAAAACCGGAATTTCGTTCAAAAACGATCATCCCCTCTTTGCGAATCGTTTGCGCTGTTAGATTAGTCCCGTCATTGGTTACACCCATAGTTTTCCTTTCAACAGGCAGAATTAGGGCTTGTTATACTGCAATTGCGCCACCTCGTCAATAGCATGCGCACCATAGGCAGTCAAAAATAGATATTGAAAGATATATATTGATATCTAAAAGTAATAGACCAGACTCATTACTATGTATTAAAATATCAACCCATTCGACTCCCCCGGTCTAAAGACCTGGGTATGCTCAGGGTTGATACTGAGCGACGCTTTTATTCTCCAGGCTAAAGCCCAGAGCTTGGCGTCGTCGAATGTATCAAACTGTGAATAACTAAATCTTGACTTTCCCTACATCATTACTATAATCACCTTAATAATCCTGCTCAATTGAATACATACTCTATGGGATCCAGCGGCGGAAACATTGAAACACTTCATAACGCACTTGGGGAACATTTCTATCGTGCGCAAGCGGAAATGGTACTTCCAAAATACGCTTTCCTGGTAAAAGTTGAAGAAAAAATACTCCAAACTCCAACCATGGATGTCGAAAAGTTTCTGGAACCGCTCCTTACACCTAAGTCAATCCACATACGCGAGGTGGGTTCAGGAAGTTTACTACGTCACGGGATGACGCTCAGTATCAGAGACTATCATAGCGGCGAACACGCGCTCGCACGATTATATATACCGACCGGTCTCTCTAAAAACCTCGCCAACCCTCTTATTGATAAACTCCATGAATTGGAGCCGCACCAGAAGATAAACATATTTCGAGCCCTTGACAGCCTTGCGCTTCATGGATTTTTGACAAAGCCTGCAATTGATATGGAGTCTCACTATTATGCCGAAGCCGAAATTGCGGCCCGAACGATAGCGGCAGTCTGGCGCCCCCGTACGAACCCATTCCCCACTGCGCTCGTTGATGACTCAGGCCGTGCGGTTGGATTTACGCTGATGTTCCCCGAAGCTGTTACGCACGCACGTGATTTCGAAATAGAGGCCGATAGAGTATTTGATGACCCATGGCTGACAACGTATGGGCCAAGCAAAACACTCCCATCTGAAGTCATCAGGGCATTCGATTCACTGAAGCAGGTGAATGTAAAACCCTATATGGAACCGGGACACCGCGAGGATTTAAATTCTATGATCTTACTTGATGGCCACAACAAATTTGTGACCTTTAATCGTGTGGGGTATGTGTTAGATCACGGAAATTAAGTAATCAGAAGATCAATCTTAACACCATATCAATCTACTTCAATCTATATCTTTCTTTCATTACCAGAAAAACAAATTTCAAAAGCGCCAGTTGTCGCCGAATTCTCCAGGGTTCTTTCAATAGTCGCCAAAACCACTCAAACCCTATCGATCTCACTAAAACCGGTGCACGACGGATACGACCCGCGATAACGTCAAATGAGCCGCCGACGCTCATTAAAATAATTTTTTTGTCATTGCGAGACCCCGACGAAGTCGCGGACGAAGCAATCTCTCTTTTGGTTGGGATTGCCGCGTCGTCCCTCGAAAGATTCGGGACTCCTCGCAATGACAAGGAGAGTCTTTCAATCAGGTACTCCTGTTTCGGTGCGCCGAGTCCGACGAAGACCATCTGTACTCCGGCGTCTTTGAGTTTCTCCGTTACTTTTTGAACATACGTCTCAACGTTTTCAAATCCCAAGGTAAAATTTATCTCCCCATCGTTCTGCCGAAATTCACGACCTTGCAATTCTCCGGACTCCCGATCCTGTGCAAACGCCAGTCCGGATGGGCTAATGACAAATTTGGGAGCCGACATCGCCAAACCGCTAACCCCTGGGAATTTTTGTTGTAAGCACTCAAATGTCTTAAGTGCTAAATCACCGCCTCCTCCAATAAGTGCGATTGGGACGTGCCGTTTTTCTGCTACCTGAACCAAACTTTGCATCAGATCTATCCCGGGAATGGCAGACGTTAACCGTAAACCGTCAATCGTTAACCGAGAAGAAAACAAAATCTTACTCGCCCAAACCAATCCAACCCCGTCAGGGATTGCTATATCGGCCCGATTGAGAATGTCACGAAAACGGCTATGATTCTTTGCGTAGACGACTTGTTCAGGATTCGGAGTGACGATAATGATAGTATTTGAACCGTTTTTCGGAGAATTATTGCCCCATTTCCTCCCGAATTCTAAACTCTTTTGAATTTCCTTTAGGATTATTTCTTTCGAGGAATTTGTAATATTTATTCCCAGCATTTTTACCGCATGTAGACTCATAGTTGAAATAATGTGCTTATAAATTACGCTAATTAGTTTCGATTAAAAATCTACTGAACAAAAAATGTATTAAGATCATTTTTTGAAATAATTTCGCTGGTTTTCCCCTAAAAACACCACAAAAAGAAATTACTGCTCTAGGGCATATATCTTATTATTCGACATTACTATTTTGATGATACTTTTTTGTCTACGTTTCATAATTATAAGATATTGTCACTCTCCTATTTTTTATTGATGCTCCGTTTATACAGTTCGATGTTTTCAATCGCCACTCCCGTCCCCCGGACAACACACAAAAGCGGCTCTTCAGCGACATGGCAAACCACCCCGGTCAACTGCGTCATAAGCTTATCGAGATTCGTAAGAAGACTCGTACCTCCTGCCATCACAATACCTTTATCGATGATGTCAGCGGCTAACTCAGGCGGGGTGTCTTCAAGAACTGCTTTAACCGCGCCAATGATTTGATGAAGCGTCGGTCCGATTGCCTCAGCAACTTCATTCCTCGTCAACTCCAGCATCCGGGGCAACCCTGACACGGCATCACGCCCACGGACCTCCATGGTATTCGTTATCCCTTCTCTCATCTTGTCATCCTCGGTCTTGTTTACCCTGAGTAAAGTCGAAGTGACCCGAGGATCTACTTTATCATGGATTCCCGCCTTTGCCGGAATGACAACGGACATCGCATCTCCGATGGTAATTTTTATTGTCTCCGCCATCCGTTCGCCGATAATCAGATTATATTTCCGTTTGATATACACGGCGATCGCTTCATCAAGCTTATTTCCTGCAACCCGGGCGCTCTTATGGACCACAACCCCTCCGAGTGACACAACTGCCGCCTCGGTCGATCCGCCGCCGATATCAACGATCATGTGGCCCGACGCCTGGGCAATCGGAATCTTCGCCCCGATTGCAGCAGCGAGTGGTTCTTCAATAAGATACGCAACCCGTGCACCGGCTGACAACGTCGCATCAAGTACTGCGCGCCGTTCAACCTGCGTGACACCCGATGGCACACAGATCATAACTTCAGGCTTAAAAAATCTATTCCGTCCGGCCACTCGGTCGATAAAATAGGATAATAACGCCTCGGTAATCCTGTAATCAGCGATAACGCCGTCCCGCATCGGGCGGGTCGCGACGATATTGCCTGGCGTCCGACCGAGCATTTCTTTGGCCTCATTGCCGACAGCGACAACCCTATTATCATCAACAGTCACAGCAACAACGGTCGGCTCATTTAACACGACTCCCTCGCCCGCCAACCAAACCAGACTATTCGCTGTCCCAAGGTCTATGCCGATTCGTTTCGTAAAATGTCCAAACATATTAATTTATAGTGATTCGTCATCCGACATCCGTGATTCGTTTTTTTCTTTTGTTACGAATGACGAGTGTCGAATGTCGATTTACGTTTTTTCAATCCATTCGCATTTTACCACACGCGGGAGTATAATATTCGCACGTCTACTGTATGAAATTACCCAAGGTTTGGCCAATTCTGATATCGTTTGTTACTGTATGTGCTATTTTAGGAATTTCCTTCGTTGTCATTGCCTACGGCCGCGGATACCGGCTTGATATCAACAAAACGTCAGTAAAACCAACAGGACTTGTCTCGGCAACGAGCGACCCCATCGGCGCCCAGGTGTTTGTCGACGGCGCTCTTAAAACCGCGACCAATAATTCGTTCAGCGTTGACCCCGGACGCTACACAATAACCATTTCAAAAGAAGGATATATTTCCTGGCAAAAACATCTCAGGGTCCAGGGCGAAGTCGTTTCGCGGGCGGATGCTTTTCTTTTTCCGACCAATCCAAGCCTTTCTCCTATAACGAATCTTGGTATTCAAAATCCGATTCTTTCACCCGACGGAAGCAAGATTGCCTATGTAATTCCGGGGAAATATCTCGACAATAGTCTCCTAACCAAAGCGGGCCTCTGGGTCTACGAGCTCTCTGAGGGACCGCTTGGAAGAAACCGCGATCCTATTCAGCTGGGCACCATTGATCCGACCTTTGACGTCAGCGTCGCCACACTCATGTGGTCGCCGGACGCAACGCAGATTCTCGCAGATTATAACGGCACATTTCGTTTATATGACGCAACCAGGCCAGACTCGTTTCAGGATATCAGTCCGACCGCACAAAGCGTTCTCCTTGACTGGGATAGCGAACGGACCACGAAAGAGCAACAAAAACTCCAGGCGTTTAAACAACCGATCATCGATATGGCCACGTCGAGCGCAAAAATCATCTCTCTTTCACCTGATGAGACAAAAATTCTCTATGAGGCAACCGCCTCAGCAACCATACCACAAGTAATCAATCCACCTCTAATTGGTACAGATCCAACGGCGGAAGTACGAGCCATCACTCCCGGCAATATCTATGTCTACGACAGCCGCGAAGACAAAAATTATTTTGTGTTGAGTATGGCAGAACTCCCAACGCCGACACCAACTCCCTTACAACTTATACGAGGAAGAAAACCGGTGCCAACTCCAACGCCGACTCCTCTCCTTCCGACAAACGGAGTAACCGAAAGCATCCACTGGTTTCCGACAAGCGCGCATCTTATCCTCACGCTTCCCGGCAAAATCGACGTTATGGAATATGACCGGACCAACTGGATAACGATTTATTCAGGCCCCTTTGAAGACAGTTTCGTGGCCCCATGGAGTAATGGCTCAAGGATTATCATCATGACCAACCTCAATCCTACCTCTTCAACCCTCCCGAATCTATACACGGTCAATTTGAGGTAATGTGATATCCTTTGATATCCATGTAACGTTATCTTTTCGTTGAAGGCGCGCTATCCGGTTAAGCAGCTTCTGGGAGTCGGAATGATCGGATTTAACAATAAGTGGACGATTCAGCTGATCAGCAACAGCGATGCTCCCTTCCATAACCAAGATATCGTTCGTCGGATTGATAAGCACACAAGCGCAGATCGAATCAAGGTCGCCAGTAACATCGGTAAGCTGTGTTATGACCTGATCCGGATGACGGAGATCCCCAACGATATAATTATCATTCCCGAGTCCGTGTTTTGACCGTTCAGCGGAAAAATCCTGATAATCCACGTGTACTATTGACAAACCCTCCTCCTTCGCAATCTTCTCCTCATGAATTCCCCGATTACTCCCGAGGTGAAGCAATATTCTTCCCGGTCCGAGTTCGTGGGGAATTAATTCGCGAAGTAAAGCGAGGCTATCACGAAATAATGGCAATGCGTGTCTAATGACAAAGTCTTCATTAATATCCGATAAAGCATCTCCCGATTCAGAGAGCTTTGAGCGCAAATATTCAGGAATCCAGGTTCTATCAATAGACATGAGTCGCTCATATCCTCTTTCTCCTTCCAATTCGTAGGTTCGTATATCGTAGCTTATTCTATTAAGCAAATCGACTTGTTCGGGCGTTGACGGGATAAATCCCGTAAGAATTATATTGAACAGCGCCGGATTTAACCGTATTGCGATGGATAGTGATAGATGAGCCTTTTGCGTTTTTATCAATTGTTCCGTTTTAGAAAATAGAGCAATTTGCCAATCCAGATCTATATAGTCCTTCGGATGACCCTGTCTATAATAGACTAACTTATCCTCTGAGAGAGGCATTTGCCCTCCGGACTCTTCGAACAGATCTCTTTGTTCTTTTATTCTTTGCATAATAAAATCCGCCACTCTACGCTCTGATATTGCCGATTCAAAACCTGATACATCTAAACATCCGGTCGGATATATCAAGGCCCCTGCGAGGTGATGCATAGCAATTTCGACATTTCCATCGTAATGCAACCCTTGTTGCATCATTTGTTCAAATTCTGTCAGTTTCCCTGTAAGAATAGAGGGATCTGCGTTTTCAGGTACATGGGTAAGCGTCATCACGTCCCCTACCCATCTGGCGACGGGGTCGGATCGGAAACCCACATCAGGAGTTCCTACACCCTGCTCCGGAAGAAACGTTTGAGTCATAATTTAATAATATATAAATATATAAAAGTATATATAATTATCTCATTTTCATACGAGGGGTGCAAATTCTGCTACCTTCACTTGATAATAATGGGAAATAATGATATCTTATAGTATTATGGCACCAGCAGAAGCAATGCCTTTTATCTCTCCAAGTGAACATTTTACGTTCGAAAAATTCGGATATGGGATATCAAATGAACTTAAAGTAAAAAACAAACCAATTCAAATATATTATCAAGCTCCCGAATCATCACTCCCTATCGTTGTCTCATATCAGTCTATATCAGACTATATAAATAAAAGGTGCATCCCGGGTGATGCTTTAGGGTATGTTTCTTCAAATCATTTATCAGTTGCGGAAGTAGGAGGCGGACTCGCGGAGCTTATCCCATATCTTGCAATCCATACCGATGAACAATTGTACTATATTGATCCGCTCAATCTTGACATCGTTCATGATCTTCTTGGAAAAGCAAAGCAAAAGAAATTAAACGAAAATGATGGAAAGCTCGTCGATGAACTGATAGAACGGGCTATAATAATAGCCACACACCCGCATATCCGTCGTTTTCCCATGACGCTTCAGGAGGCCTTCGCCATACACCAAAAAGAGCTATATCAAGCCGCAAATGTCGTTGTTGATGTAAACGGCGCTACTACGCCGTGGCATAGTCCCGATGTGTCATGGGCGCAATCCATTGAGGCGGCATGGATGCTTGACGGTGATCCTGAACTCGATTATTGGGGTACGACACATTTACAGTTTAATTAATACGATTAATCAGCTTTTTGTGACAGACTGAAGGAATAGAGCAAACGCTTTATACAATTTGTACCCCTAGAAGGTTCCGTGGTCAGTTCACGAGTCTTCGAGTGAATACTGCCACGAAATCCCGTGTATTCACGGGAAATTGAAGCTCGCAGCGCTCGGGACTCAAAACAAAACCTTTGTATCCCCGATAGGAATTGAACCTATATCGGAGGTTTAGGAAACCTCTGCTCTATCCGTTGAGCTACGGGGACAACATTTCTATCCGTTGCCTCGCCCGCCGAATCCGTCAGCTGACGGAGAAGGCGGGAGCTTGTAGGGGCGGCACGATAATTCTACCGGTTTTTGTGATAGAATACCAATACGCGGGACGTGAAGTTCATCCGCCAGATGGCGGAACACAGGTTCGCACATGAAAATTTATCGGGACGTAGTTCAGTTGGTAGAACGCACGGTTCGGGACCGTGAGGTCGAGAGTTCAAGTCTCTCCGTCCCGACCAACAAATACATATTTACCGTTTATCCGAATCTCCTGGAGTATACCGCAGCACTGGGATACTGATATTCCGCCTTTACACTTAACCCGTTAGGAAGCCGAAGCGTCGTACCAGGAAGAAGAACTGTTGCTTTGATACCATCAGGCAACTCTTCGCCAAGTGAAGTTGAAGGAACTGCGATACCCTTTTCTGGGAGTGCAATCCACGTGCGATGGACATAGTCCCAATCATCACTCTTGGTTGAGTCAATAATTGATGTGATAATACCTTTATTGTCAAAAAAAGCGTGAAAGTACCGCAAGGTTTCATGGAAAACATATGGAATAGTTGATCGGACTACTCCCTGGGCCCGTTTGACCAAAACCGCTTGTTCAGGAATCCAGCTTGCATTCGGCAGGCACATATATACTCCAATAGGCAAATCCCGATGGTCCACTTCTTTAAGAGCATAATCCGCTTTAAGGAAAGGCGTGCCGTCAAGACGCGATACAACAGGTTGGAACGTTTGTTGCTTTAATTGATCACCGTGGTGGTCAATGGGATCTAAAATTTTTGCTTCAAATGCCATAGTATATTTACCCGCCGCCTGACCTTATCATATTTAATACCACAAACTATATCAAAATACAACTTTCCCAACACCATAGCAATTTTCCCAAACGTATGCTAAAATACCGGAATAATGAAATTATCCTTCGCCTCTAAAAATGCCCCGCCGGAAG
>Ga0182021_10005490_pt1 | contig 15020 bp, 12 predicted proteins | sample 612E3MmetaG_FD_120493 | JGI IMG/M metagenome (GOLD analysis project Ga0182021, IMG submission 120493) | Permafrost microbial communities from Stordalen Mire, Sweden - 612E3M metaG (Illumina Assembly) | ecosystem: Environmental > Terrestrial > Soil > Wetlands > Permafrost | place: Sweden... | reverse complement strand
ACTCACCGCCTTCTTGGCCTAAAGTCATTTAACATCCACAGCTAGCAGCGATGTTGCCGGGCCAGTCAAAATGAGAATTGCTGAATAGAGGCCTGGCGGTCTTACCCCACTTACCCCATTGTCCAGTTTGGAAGGATATCCGCATCTGAGGAGCCTTCCCATGCCCGAAGCCCAAGCTTTCGCTCCGCCAGGATGCCGATCATCGCGGCGTTGTCGGTGCAAAGGGTCTTCTCGGCCAAGAGCAAGGTGAGGCCCTCGCGCTCACACGCGCCGGTGAGTTTTTGGCGGAGGGCGCGATTGCAGGTCACGCCGCCCGAGGCCGTGACGCAGCGGACGCGGAGCCGTCTGGCCGCACGGAGGGTCTTGGTCACGAGCACGTCCACGATGGCTGCCTGGACACTGGCGCAGAGGTCGCGCAGGCGCTGCGAGTCCAGGAGCAGATCGGGATGGTCGCGCAAAAAATAGCGCACGGAGGTTTTCAACCCGCTGAAGCTGAAGTCGTCGTTGGGGACGTCAATCATTGGCCGCGGAAAGTCATAGGCATTGGGCCGTCCACCCTCGGCCAGTCGGTCAATCTCCGGTCCGGCCGGGTAGGGCAGACCGATGAGCTTGCCGATCTTGTCGAAACATTCGCCTGCGGCGTCATCCACCGTCGAGCCGAGGAGGCAGTGGTCCAGCTCCGCCCGGACATGGACGAGGAGGGTGTGGCCGCCGCTGACGATAAGGGAAACGTTGGGCTGGAAGTTGGAGAAATCGGCTGCCGGCGGCTGGCCTGTGAGCCAGGGTGAGTAGAGGTGAGCTTCGTGGTGATGGATGCCGAGGAACGGCCGGCGCAGGACAAAGGCGACCGCCTGCGCTGCCTTCAATCCGACCAGCAGCGCACTGGGCAGACCCGGCCCTCGCGTGGCGGCAACCGCTGCCAATTGGTCCGGGGACACCTGGGCCTCGAGCAGGGCCTCCCGGGCAACCGGCAGCAGATTGCGCAGATGCTCGCGCGCGGCCAACTCCGGCACCACACCCCCATACTCGGCGTGCATTCGGATTTGCGACGAGACGACGTTCGACAAGACCTGGCCCCGGTGGACCACCGCCGCGCTGGTCTCGTCACAGGAAGTCTCGAAAGCAAGCAGGGGCATGGGGGTAGGGCTGATGGGCGAGAGGGGAGGGATGAGACGCCGAACGCGAAAAAAGTAAGGCGTGGTTATGGTGCGTGGTGCGTGATCACTTCGCAGCCATCTTCTCGGTCTTGGCGAGGCTCTTCTCAACCGCCGCGGCACGCTGGGTGAAAAGGGGGATGCCTTTGAGCAGATCCATGGCTCGCTCGAGTTGCGGGTCATAGCCGTCAACCACCCGCGCGCGGTCTTTTTCATCCAGGCTCTCAACTCCGCCGGGCGTCTGGCGGAGTTGAATCTGGCGCTCTTGCTCGTCGGTCAACGGGACGAGGATGTCCGGCGTGATGCCCTCTTCATGGATGACCTTGTGACTGGGGGTGTAGTACTTGGCGGTGGTCAGTCGCAAGGCCGGCACGCCATCCGGCAGCGGGGCCAGCGGGATGATGCTCTGCACGGACCCTTTACCGAAGGTCCGCTCGCCCAGAATAATCGCGCGATGCAAATCCTGCAGGCAGCCCGCGACAATTTCGGAAGCGCTCGCGCTGCCCAGATTGACCAGCACCACCATCGGCATGTTATGCAGTTCGTCGCCCCGCCCCAGGGCGCGACGCTCGGAGTTCTGGCTGGGGTTGCGGCCTTCGGTGGTCACCACCAACTGGCCGCGCGGCAGGAACTTCTCGCAGACGTCCACCGCCTGCTCGAGCAACCCGCCAGGGTTCCCGCGCAGGTCCAGCACGAACGCCTGCATGCCCTGGGCTTTCAATTTCTTGAGGGCGGCTTCCAGGTCGGCGCTGGTTTTCTCGCCGAACTGCACGAGGCGGACGTAGCCGATCTTGCCGTCGCTGAGGGGGAACTCCTTCTTGCCGTTAATGTCTTTGACCATGTCAACGTTGATGATGGCGCGCGTGAGCTTGAAATCCTTAATCTGGCTGGAGGACGGACGGAACACCGTGATCTGCACATCGGTGCCCGGTTCACCACGCAGGTTCTTGACCGCATCCGGCAGACTCATCTTCTCGGTGTTCTTGCCGTCAATCTTGATGATACGGTCGCCGGACATGATGCCGGCTTTGAACCCCGGCGAGTCTTCCATCGGCGCGATGACGGTGATGAAGTTGTCCTTCATGGAAACGACGATACCCAGGCCGCCGAACGCCCCTTGCGTGTCGTTCTGCAGTTCCTTGTATTTCTCCGGCTCCATGAATTCGCTGTGTGGGTCCAGCGTGTTGAGCATCCCTTTGAGGGCGGCATAGACCAACTCCTGGTAGGTCAGCTTCTGGCCATCCACGTAGTCCTTGCGGATTTTCTCCATCACGAAGGAAAAAAGCTCGAGGCTGGGGTAAGGCGAATCTTTCTCCGCCGCCTGGGCCGAGTTGAGGTAAATGCGGGCCCCGATCAGCAAATTAAGGGTCAGCACCAAGGCGACCAGGCCGAAAATTAAACGTCGTTTCATACTGCGCTCAGCATCGTTCTGGCAGACAATAAGGGCGGAGAGGCGGGTTGGCAAGGGCGGCAGCGAGGAAGGGCAAATCCGAAATCCGAAATCCGAAGGAAACCCGAAACCCGAAATCTGAAAGGGTAGACGGCGGAACGTTGGAGCTGGTGACAGAAGGGGGGGCCTTATTGGGTGGCGCTCAACCCTGGGGGCGCAGGGCGCGCAGCAGGGCCTCGACGTAGGGGAGGTCTTCCGGGCGGGTGACCTTGGGGTTGGGCTGGGGGCTAAGCACGAGTCGGACCTGCTGGCGGATCAGTTCGCAGGCCGCCGTGTCGTCAGTGACGAGCAGGTCCCGACGGCGCACTTCCGACAATGCCCGCCGGATGATCTCCACGCGGAAAGTCTGGGGGGTTTGCACAGCCCAGAGCCGAGAACGCTCCAGGGTGCGCTCGATGAGCTTGCCGTCACGCGATTCTTTGATCGTATCCGTGACGGGCTGGGCGGCGACAGCGGCGCCGGTTTCCCGGGCGGCGACCACGGTGGCGGCAATAAGCGCCTCGGACGTGCAGGGCCTGGCGGCATCCTGAATGGCCACGATCTCGGCCTGCGGCGACAGGGCCTCCAGCCCGTTCCAGACCGAGTTCTGCCGTTCCTTGCCGCCCGCGACGAGGCGGAACGGCTTTCTGAACTGGTATTTCTCCGCCAAAGCCGTAAACGCCGGCTGCATCCCCTCGCGGACGACCATTAGGAGCTCGTCAACGCACCGGGTCTCGTCGAATCGCCGCCAGGTATGGGCCACGATGGGGCAGCCATTTAATTCGAGGAACAGCTTGTCAACTCCGAGTCCCATGCGGGTGCCTTGACCGGCGGCGACGATGACGGCGGAGATCATAAACTGGTTGAAGGTTATTGGTGCGCTGGGCGCCAATCGAGGATTTTCAACTGTACACTGCGGCGGCCGTTGTATTCGTTGATCTGAGGGGCGAAGGCCAGGTCAAATGGGGAAGCAGGCAGGGATTCATTGGCGGCACCCCACCAAACGGCCTCGTGAGTAGTGGCGCCGTCAGTAATCCACATTTTGAGGTGCTGTTTTTGGGCGCCCATGCGTTGGGGCGGCCGGTGCTGGGCGAGATGGCGGGCGAAGAACTGGACAGGAGGATTGCCTTGGCCAGTAGGCCGCAATTGGTCGAGGGTAGCCAAGCATTCGAGGGTCAGGTCGCCCAGGCAGATCTCGGCATCGAGGCGGAGGGGCGGTTGGAGTTGGTCGGGTTTGAGGGCGCGGCGGGCGAGTTGGTTGAGGCGGGCGCGGAAGGCGTCCAGGTTGGCGGGCGAGAGGCTCAGTCCAGCCGCCATGGCGTGGCCGCCCGCACGGATCAGCAGGTCGCTGCATTCCCGCAGGGCAGCGGCCAGATCGAACCCAGGAATACTACGGCCAGAGCCGCGGAATTCCGCGCCGTCCCTGCCAAGGACAATGGTCGGGCGATAGAACTGCTGGAGGACACGGGCGGCGACAATGCCGACGACGCCGATGTGCCAAGACATATCGCCTTCGACGATGACGAAGTCGGTCTGGGGGTTGAACCTGACGCGCACGGCGCCAAGGACTTCGTCGGTGATGGCGCGTTCGATTTTCTGCCGCTCGCGGTTATGCGCGTCCAGATTCTGCGCGAGAGGCAGCGCTTCGGGCAGGTCGCGGGCCAGGAGCAAGCGCAGGGCTTCTTCGGCCGTTTCGAGCCGGCCCGCGGCGTTGAGGCGGGGCGCGAGCTGAAAGCCGACTTCGTAGGTGCCGAGCGGGACCGGGGACTGAGCGACCCGTTTCAAAGCGACCAGACCCGGTCGTTGGGTCGTGTTGAGGCGTTCCAAGCCGGCCGAGACCAGCACCCGGTTTTCGCCGGTCAGCGGGACGATGTCGGCGATCGTGGCGAGGGCGACCAAATCGAGCAGGGGGCGCAAATCAAACTCCGCGGCGCCGGGCAGGGCGACTGCACGGCCGCGCTTGAGCAGGGCGTGGGCGAGTTTGAAGGCGAGGCCGGCGGAGCAGAGTTCGGTGAAGAGGTTACGTGAGTTAAACGGGTTACATGGGTTACCTGAGGAGGTGTCGTGAGAGCTGGAAGGGGGAGGCGGGAGGGCGGAGGCGGACGGGGGTGGCGTGGAGGGCAACGCGAGATGGGGATTGACCAGGGCGGTGGCCGCAGGCGGCGGCGAAGAGAGCTGGTGATGGTCCAGCACGATGACGTCCACACCACGCTGGCGGAGCCAGGCGATCGAGGCGACAGCGGTCGAGCCGCAATCCACCGCGAGCAGCAGCGGGACGGGGAATTTTCTGAGGCAATTCTCGACCCCGTCCTGACTGAGGCCATAGCCTTCATCCATACGATGGGGCAGGTAATAGTGGGCTTTCCAGCCGAGGGTGCGGAGCACTTCGAGCAGCAAGGCAGTGGACGTAACGCCGTCAACATCGTAATCGCCGAAGACGACGAGGGGTTCATCGCGTTGGCGGGCCTGGAACAGGCGCTCGACGGCCACAGCCATGTTGGGCAGCAAGAACGGGTCGGCTAATTGCCTGAGCCGGGGTTGGAGGAAGGCGGTGATGGCGGCCGGCTCCGTCAAGCCGCGGTTGAGCAGGCATTGGGCAAGCAGGGGGGGAATTCTCAGCTCGTTCGCCAACTGCCCGGCGAGCTGGGGCTGGGGTGGCGAGAGGGACCAGCGGAATTTCATAGTCCAACCCGCTTCTGCCGTTCGCTACGCTTGTCGTCGTGGCGGGCGGCGAAAACCGAAAGGACGATCGAGACCAGAAGGATGCCAGCAACCACGGTCAAGGAGACGGAAGTGGGAATATCCACCTGGAACCAGAGCGGCGGTTGCCGGTCGTGAGGGTCGAGCAACATTTCAACGCCCATGAAGACCAGCACGGCGGGCAGGCCGTATTTCAAGTAGCGAAAGTATCCGATGGCGCCGGCCAAGAGGAAGTAGAGCGAGCGCAAGCCGAGAATGGCAAAGATGTTGGAGGTGAACACAATGAAGGGTTTCCGGGTCACGCCGAAAACCGCCGGGACAGAATCCACGGCAAAGAGCAGGTCGGTGGTTTCAACCATGAGTAGCACCAGCGCCAGGGGGGTGAGGGCCTTGCGGCCTTCCCAGACGGTGATGAACTTTTGCCCGTCCAGATGGGGCGTGACGGGATAGAATTTGCGCACCCACTGGACAATGCGATTTTTCTCAGGGTGGACTTCGGTTTTGACGATGAGCATCTTGACCCCGCTATAAAGGAGAAAAGCACCGAAGACATAGAGGACCCAATCCACCAGCGAGATGAGCGCGATGCCCAGGCCGATCATGAGGCCGCGCATAACCAGAGCGCCGAGGATGCCCCAGTACAACACGCGATGCTGGTGTTCACGCGGGATGGCGAAATAGGCAAAGATGAGAGCAATGACAAAGACGTTGTCCATCGAGAGGGACAGCTCGACCAGGTAACCCGTGACGAACTGAAGGGCCTCCTTCTCTCCCCGCAGAGGTTTGAGGCCCAGCGCAAAGAGCATCGCCAGCGAAAACCAGACCACTGTCCAGAGGAAGGCTTCCTTGAATTTGACGACGTGGGCGTGGCGATGGAACACGCCCAGGTCAAAGGCCAGAAACACCAGGATGCAGGCGATGAAAGCAACCCAGTGCCAGACGGTGATCTCGACCAGGGCGAACATTTTAGGAAGTCCGAAGCCCGAAGTCCGAAGTCCAAAGGAAGGCTGAAATCCGAAGCGCGAAACGCCAGCGGCCGTCCCAGGCTGCGGCAAAATAGGCAGCGCTCGAGGGAAGCGAGAGCGACAGGCGCTTCCCTCGCCCGCTCAGAGAGGGGCGGAGGGAGCCCGCCGCGGATCCATTCATGAGGGAAACGGTTACGCCCGCGCGGCCGTTGCCACCGCTTCGGCGCCCACCTGCGCTCCGGCGCCAATATGCGGCCGCTGACCTTTATGCCACCAAAGCACCAGCGCGCTGGCGATGTAGATGCTCGAGTAGGTGCCGGTGATGATGCCGACCAGGAAGGTAAACGCGAAGTCGTTAATCGCGCCACCGCCGAAGATGTAGAGCGACGTGGTGGCCAGGAACACGGTGCCGGAAGTGATGATGGTCCGGCTCAGGGTCTGGTTGAGCGACCCGTTCATGACTTCGCGGAAGGTGCCGCGCACGCCCAGCTTCAAGTTCTCGCGGATACGGTCGAAAATGACGATGGTGTCGTTGGTCGAAAAGCCAATGATGGTCAGGATGGCCGCGACGGTGGTGGCGTTGAATTCGCGGCCGGAGAGGCAGTACCAGCCGATGGTCATCAGCACGTCGTGGATGACCGCCAGCACCGCACCGACCGCGAAGGAAAACTCGTAACGAAACGCCACATAAACCAGAATCCCGAACAACGAAAGCAAGGAGGCGATAATGGCCGATTTCCGGATCTCTTCACCCACCGTGGCTCCGATATGATCCTGGCCCATCAATTGAAATTTCGCGCCCGGCATCGCGGTCAAGGCCGCCTTGACTTTATCCCCGGTCCCGGTGGCCGAATCCACGCGCAGCCTCTCGCGCCCGCTGCCCAGGTCCTTTTGATATTGAATGAGCGGGTCCTTGACGTCGGCCTTGGCGAGGGCGGATCGCACTTGGGCTTCACCTATCTTCTGTTCAAAATCGAACTGCGAGGTGTCGCCCCCAAGGAAATCAACGCCGAAGACGCTCCTGCCGCGGTAAAAACCGTACCCGACGCCGATGGCGATCAAGAGCCAGGACATCGCAAAGGCGGGCTTGGCCAACTTCATGAAATCAAGCTTGGTCGCCCGGATGAAATGCAGCATCGGAAGCGACTTGAGCCAGCCGCGGTCCAGGAGCCAGTCGAAGATCATGCGCGTGACGACCAACGCGGTGAACAAACTGGCGGCCACACCGATGGTCAGCGCGACGCCGAACCCCTTGATCGAGCCGGTGCCCATGAAAATCAGGATGATGGACGAAATCAGCGTGGTGACGTGCGAGTCGAAAATAGTGCCAAATGCCCGGGCGTAACCGGCGGCAATCGCGCCCCGGAGCGATTTCCCCTTGGCGGTTTCCTCGCGAATGCGCTCGTAGATGAGGACGTTGGCGTCCACCGCCATACCGACGGTCAGGACCACGCCGGCGATGCCCGGCAAGGTGAGCGTCGTCCCAATCGAGCACATCACACCCAGCAGAATGATGATGTTGGCAATCAGCGCCACATTGGCCACCATGCCGGCAATGAGGTAATAGACCAGCATGAACGCCGAGACGGCCAGCGTGCCATAAATGGAGGCCCTGATGCCGCTGCGGATGGAATCCCTGCCGAGGGTCGGGTTCACTTCCCGTGACTCATCAATATGGAGCGGCGCGCGGAGAGGGTTCTCCAGCACATTCGCCAGCTCAAAAGCTTCCCGCTGGTCAAATTGGCCGGTGATCTGGCCGCTGCCCGTCAAGATCTCGCTCTGGATCACCGGCGCGGAATAAAGCAGCCCATCCAGCACAATGGCGAGACGCTGATGCAAGTTCTCTTTGGTGATTTCGCCAAAGCGCTCCGCTCCCTGGGAATCCAGCGTGAAGTGGATTTCCGGTTCTCCCAGGTTGCCGCGGACCACCATGGCGCTTTTGATGCCGCTGCCGGTCATTTCCGCCCGCTTCTTCACCAGCAGCGACTCGGTCACTTCCTGTCCGTTACGCATCCGTTCCTTGCGCTTGAGCACTTCGTAGCCGGGCTCAACAACGCCGGACTCGATCAGCTCTTTGCTCTGAGGATGCACGAGGCGGAATTCCAGGAAGGCCGCCCGCTGAATCGCAATCTTGGCGCTTTCCTGGTCGGCGGCCGACAAGCCCGGCAATTGGACGAGAATGCGGTTATTTCCCTCGGGCTGGATGAGCGGTTCGGCGACCCCGAACTTATCTACGCGTTTGCGCAATACCTCCACAGCATGAATCAGGGCGGTGCTGGCATCCGAGGGCTGGTTTAGCCGGTTGGTGTCCATGCTCACCAGGAACGACGTGCCCCCCTGCAAATCCAGCCCCAGCCGGATGCGACCGGCCGCTTCCCGCTGCAACCGGTTCAGAATGAACGTTGTCGGGTGCAGCTCGTCCTTAGCGCGGAAGAACGGAAAGTAACGGAGGATGTCATTGGTGCCGATAGCCTCGACCAGATTGTCGTAGGCCTTCTCGGGCATGGCCTTTTGCAGCTCCTGCGCCTTGCGGAACATGGTGGTAAACGTCGCGTCGCGATCCACCGCCCGGTCGCGAAAATACTGCACGAGGTCGCGCCCCTGGGGAGGATACAGTTCGTAGAGCGACCAAAGGAGGACCAGGGATACAAGGACAAATCGCCAAAGATTATTTCGGTTCATGAGAGCAAACTAAGATTGGCTGAGCTCGCCGCTGCGCTCGGTGATTTCCGCAATAGCGGACTTGGTGATTTCGAACTTGGCGTCCGCCGAGCGAACGGACAGGCTTTTCTCTTTTACGGTCACGACCACCGCGATGATGCCGCCGCTGGTGACGATTTTGTCGCCCGGCCGCACACTTTTCAAGAGCTGGGTATGTTCTTTTTGCTTCTTCTGCTGGGGGCGGATGAGGGCAAAATAGAACACCACGCCGATGAGCACCAGGGGCACCATGCTCTGCCATATTGGGGGCGCGGGCTGGCCCGGCTGAGTCTGCGGCGCCAGCGCGAGCAGGCCTATGGGCGTGAACAAAAACATATAATTCAAATAAGCGGCTAAATCTATGGACCTTTCCACATTTGGCAAGCTTAACGTGAAGAGGGTCTCGGTAGGGACGCCTCGCCGAGGCGTCCGCCCACGCCCCAAGACGGACGTTTCGGCGAAACGTCCCCACCACCTGGCTGGGGCGGCGGTATCACGACGCGCCCTCCCAGTGGGCAAAGCGGTCCTGTGGCGGCTGGGCGTCTTCGGGGTAAATGAGATAGACGGCGTTGCGGGAGTAGGACCAGGCGTAAATGAGGTCTTTGCGCGGGTAAACCCGGCGGACGTTCCGGGACGAGCCCGGGTCGTTGACGACGGGGTCACCGGCCGACGTGAAGCCGACGCAAACGATCAGGTGTCCATTGGGGCCTGGCCCCCGGTGGTGAAGCCGGTCCGAGCACACCGAAAGGCCGACGGGAAAGCCGGCCGCAATCCAGTCCTCCACTTCCGACAAATCGGTCAGGCGGGCAACATAGGCCCGGATGCCGCTGTAAGAGCCGGCGTAGGCGGTGTTGAACGGCCAGTTGCCGGTGCCTTTCCACTTGGCGTCGTAAATGGCGCGCACGATGTCCGGCACATCGTGGTCCAGTTCGGGCCGGTTGAGCTTCTGGGCCCAGTAGCTCATGAGCATCGAGACCGTCGTCGGGCTGCAGAGCACTTTTCCGTTGGGATAGGCCATCTGCGTGCGTTCCGGCACGGGCAGCGTTTTGCCCCACGCGGCCCGATTGGGCGGCAGTGGCGCCGGCGTGGCTTTCCCGTCGGTCAGGCACACGCCCAGGAATTTGAGCTTCGGCTTCTGGTTGTCGTCACCGCCCAGGGTCAGGCGGATTTGCAGCCGGTCGCACGCCCGCTTCAAGATGAGGGTGTCGGTGGCTACGTCCCCGTCGTTGTCCTTTTGGTTGCGCACACTTTCGCGGGGAAAGCGGTTCGTATTGGCTGACCACAACCCCATGGTGTAGTACTTGGTGGCGCGGTCCGGGTAGAGCGCGCGCGCCTCGATCTTAAGGTAAGCGGCCTCGGGGGTTTCGGCGTTCCATGAAGCTACCAGTTCGGTCCAGTGGATGCGGGCCGCAATTTCGGGTGATTCGAGCACCACTTCGCCGGGTCGCGCGCCCGGAGCTGGTTTGAAGCCGTAGAAGGAGGTGAAGCCGAGGAACTGGCCGCCGCGCGGCTCGACCGCGCCCGCGGGCGCGAAGGGCAAAACAAGAGCGCCGGCCAGGCCGAGCAGAGCCACTGCCAACCGCCGAAACCTCTTGACCGACATACGTTCCCAGCGGCGCTTTCTCAAATCGTCACGTCTCATGAGCGCATTGATACTGGCGCCTTCCCGCGCGGCTGGCCAGTCGAAACGGAAAACCACGCCGCGCCTGTGCTTGACCTCAGTGCGCGGCTCCGTTACGTTGGCAAATTAGAACCTGAGTTTGTTTATGGATAATTTCTTAGTGCCAATGGTGGTCGAGCAGACTGGCCGGGGCGAGCGCGGCTACGACATCTACTCGCGCTTGCTGGTGGATCGAATCGTGTTTTTGGGGACGCCCGTGGACGACATGGTGGCGAATCTGATCATCGCCCAATTGCTTTTCCTGCAGATGACCGATCCCAAGAAGGACATTCATCTCTACATCAACTCGCCGGGCGGCAGCGTCACCGCCGGGCTGGCCGTCTATGACACCATGCAGTTCCTCACGTGCGACGTGAATACGTACTGCATTGGCCAGGCCGCCAGCATGGGCGCCGTGCTCCTGTGCGGCGGCACCAAAGGCAAACGCTACGCCCTGCCCAATGCCAACATCTTGATCCACCAGTTGCTCGGCGGAGCCGAAGGCGCCGCCAGCGATGTGGAAATCCGGGTGCGCTACATGATCAAGCTCAAGCATCGGCTCAACAGCATCATCGCCAAGCATTGCAACCGCTCGATTGAACAGGTCGAAAAGGACACCGACCGCGACAACTTCATGACGGCCGAGGAAGCCAAGGCCTATGGGTTGGTGGACGAGGTCGTTCAGTCCCGCAAAGAGATTCCCGGTCTGCTCGAGCACGCCACCAGCCTGGCCGATAAGAAAGAATAACCCCGATGGCGCGACCGACCGGCATCACCCTCTGCAGCTTCTGCGGCAAGTCCCACGCCGAAGTCAAGAAGCTCATTCAGGGGCCCGGCGTGTTTATCTGCGATAACTGCGTCACTCTCTGCAAGCAGGTCCTCGACAAGGAACTGGCAGTCCCGGGCAAGAAGCCGAAACCGCGCGTCAGCATTGCCAAACCCGCCGAGATCAAACGCCGGCTCGACCTGGCCTGCATCGGCCAGGAGCACGCCAAGAAAACCCTCGCCGTGGCGGTCCACAACCACTACAAACGCATCCTGCATGAACCCTCCGCGCCGCCGGAAGGCGAAGCCGCCGCCCCCCCCGATCCGCACGCCGAGGTCGAGCTCGAGAAGAGCAACATCCTCATGATCGGGCCGACCGGTTCGGGCAAGACGTTGCTCGCCCGCACACTGGCGCAAGTCCTGGATGTGCCCTTCGCCATTGCCGACGCCACCACCCTCACCGAGGCGGGCTACGTGGGCGAAGATGTGGAGAACATCATTCTGCGCCTGCTCCAAAACGCCGACTACGACGTCAAGCGCGCCCAGCGTGGCATTGTCTATATTGACGAAATTGACAAGATTGCGCGCAAGCCGGAGAACGTTTCCATCACGCGCGATGTTTCGGGCGAAGGCGTGCAGCAGGCCCTGCTGAAAATCCTCGAAGGCACCATTTGCAGCGTCCCGCCCCAAGGCGGCCGCAAACATCCGCAGCAGGAATACATCCGGGTGGATACGACCGACATCCTGTTCATCTGCGGCGGCGCTTTCGTGGGTTTGGAACGCATCATCCAACGCCGCCTCGGCAAACACGTCATGGGGTTTCGCGCTGTGGAAGACGGCCTCAGGGCCGGGGCCATTAACCGGGAGGAAATTCTCCAGTACGTTGAGCCGGAAGATTTGCTCGGCTTCGGGTTCATTCCCGAATTCATCGGCCGCCTGCCGATGGTGACCGTGCTGGCCGAATTGACCCAAGCCCAGTTGGTTTCGATTTTGACGGACACCAAGAACGCCCTCACCAAGCAGTATGCCAAACTCATGGCCATGGAAGGCGTCGAACTGGAATTCTCCCCCGACGCGCTGCATGAATTGGCCGCGCAGGCGATGAAGAAAGGCACCGGCGCGCGCGCCCTGCGCAGCCTGCTCGAACGGCTGATGCTGGACGTCATGTACGATGTGCCCGGCAGCGATGACATCCTGCACATCCACATCACCCAAGCCGTGGTGACCGGCCAAAGCAAGCCTCTCATCCGTCGCAAACCCGGCCGCGCCGCCGCTTAGTCGTGATGGATTGGAGATTCCGGATGATTGGCTTCGGTCGTGACCGCGAACCTGCGAAAATCAGCGAGTTCAAAAAGCAGCATGGCAAGAGAGCCAAGTAAGCACATCCCGAACACGATCAGCATAGGCCCAAAGGGAAAAACGACTGCGGCACCAACAGAGCAGGCGAGCAGAGGGTAGCAGCAGAGACGGCGGAATGGAATGTGATGTAGATGCCGGAAGCGCGCGAAGAGAGCTGCTCCGGCAGAGAAACCAAGACCAGTGGTGATCGGAGCAAGAATCCAACGAAGGCCCCGAAACAGCGGAAATTGGTATAGGCGCGACACAAGAAACACCACCATCCAAGCAACGTAGAAAGCAGCCCCAGACACGACGGAAACAACAAGTCTTGGAGCAGAGATCCGGATGACATGCTTGGATTTGGAAGTCATGTGCACGATGTCGCGACTAACGCGAAGGTCAGCGATGGGAGCCGGCGGCCGGTAGCGTTCGATTTGCCTCTGGGCGAATCGGCTGGCTCCCGTTCGCTGGACCGCCTTGGACGGCAGATTCACAGTTCATTCGCCTTCTGCCTCTTTAGGCGCCCCACCCCCTTGGAGTTTGACTCGTGGCAAGGCGATCTCGGCGTCCAGCCGCAAATAGCGTGCTAACTCTCTGTCCGACGAAGGCGCCACATCTTTCTCAACCACTCTGTTCATGCTGTCCTCCAACCGACGTCTTGAACGAGGTATTTCGTGAGTGCTGCGAACTGCTCCGCCGGTTCGGCGGTCAACTCCATCGCAGAATCTCGGATGCGATGAGCCGCCTCGCAGACATTCATCAGTGTCGTTCTTCCTGCGTTGAGTCTCTTTTCTTCACTTTCAAGTAAGTGCGCGGCAATATCGTATCGGGCCTTCAGAAGCTGACGCAACTCCCCGGCTGTCGCGTGTTCAGATGGCTTGACGCTTTGTGCAGTCTCCGTCGCGCGACCTTCGGCGACAATCCCAGCGATAGGAAGTGAAACCAGTAAGAACAGTATGCCAATATTGAGTCGTATAACTTTTGTGTTCGCTGGCAGAAGAAGACCGAGCAGGTACGCGCCTCCGTCATGCAGAAGCAAATCGAGCTGGCCGGCGCTACGGACCCCGACGACCGGGAGCAGGCGGCCAAGGACCTTGCCAAGCTCCAGGCCCAGCTCGCCTGGCTGGAGCAGACGATCGTCCAGTTCATCATCAGCGAGTCGCAAAACGAGGTCAAAGCATTCAAAGAGTGGAAGATAAACATCCGGCCCCACCGCGACCTGATGAAGAAGGGCTTCGAGACACCGGATGGGCGCCGCATACAGGTTGATACCCCCTTCAAGGACCCGGCTCATGCGTTCCGGGTCGCCATCGTATGCGCCATGTGGTTGACCGGGTTCGACGTCGAATCCCTCTCCACCCTCTACCTCGACAAGCCCATGAAGGCCCAGCAGCTCGTGGCCTCCCTCCTTGAGGCGATCGAAGCCGCCGAGGCCCACCTCCGTTCCCTCGGTTTCGAGCCCAATCGGCTGATCGGCGCGCGCGGCTTTGACCGCATCGAAGCCTTCCGCGATGCCGTCGAAGCCCTCAACACGAGTGAGGAAGCCCGCCGCCGCTTCCATGTTGTCACCGGTGAAGTCGTCTCCTGCTTCGATGCTCTCGTCATGGAGCCGTCTGTGTTCCAGCACGTCGAGCGCCGCGACAACCTCGAAACCATCTCGAAGAAGCTCGAAGAGCGCCTCGACTTCGCCGACGTCACCCAGCTCCTCAAGGAACTCCACCGCATTGTCAACGCCGCAGTCGGCACCCAGGGCCGCGGCGCCGACCAGGCCGACGGCCTCACCGTGAACCTCAGCAAATGACATAGACGCTCATGGCAACGGCGCGCGGGCTGTTGAGGATGTTGGCGGCCATCAGGGCGCCGTGCTCGGTGAAGGGGTAGGGGAGATAGCGGGGATCGCGGTGTTTCTGGGAACCGGTCGCAAATTGCGACCGGTTCATCGGTGGACATGAGGTCGCAACTTGCGACTTTAAAGTCGTCCATTCGGCTTGCGTGAGCTGGAAGGCGAAGTCCTCCGGGAAACGGTCGAGATTGCGGCGGTACTGCTCGTTCAGACGTTTGGTGAGCACGCCATACAGCCCCGCCAGGTCGGTGTCGAGGATTACCTGCGCGGCGCGGATACAGCGAATCAAGGGCGCGATGTTGTGGGCAGGCACAATTTCAGTGTGGTTGTTCACGGGAAGCGAACCAATCTTTCGGCTCCGGCCGGGGGCGGATTCATCGTTCAATACGATACCAACGGTGTGGTTCACTGGGCGCAGACGATTCCAGATTACACTTACCATCTGGCTTCAGGCGGCGGACGACTT